>Ga0116135_1000558_pt1 | contig 20731 bp, 18 predicted proteins | sample June2015DPH_20_1_FD_89738 | JGI IMG/M metagenome (GOLD analysis project Ga0116135, IMG submission 89738) | Peatland microbial communities from SPRUCE experiment site at the Marcell Experimental Forest, Minnesota, USA - June2015DPH_20_10 | ecosystem: Environmental > Terrestrial > Soil > Wetlands... | reverse complement strand
TTCTTGAGCTGCAGGGCGGCAATCCGTTCATTCGCCACTGGTCCGCGATTCCGGTGCGGATCACGCACGGACACCGCTCCATCACGCTGCTCACTGCCCTGTTCATGCATGCCGGCTGGATGCACATCATCGGCAACATGATCTATCTCTGGGCGTTCGGGCCGGAGATTGAAGACGCCATGGGGTCATTCCGATTTCTGTTTTTCTACCTTGCCGGCGGCCTGTTTTCAATGATGGCGCAGGTGGTGGTTGATCCGTCTTCGTCGATTCCGGTGCTGGGGGCCAGCGGCGCCATTGCGTCGGTGATGGGCGCATTTATTGTGACGTTTCCGAGGGATCGCATTCGGACATTTCTTTTCTTCTTCATCTTTTTCCGAATCACTTACATTCCGGCGGCGTTGCTGATTGGGTTCTGGTTTGTGATGCAGGTGCTGAATTTTGGCACGGTGACCGAGGTGCGGACGGGCGGCGTGGCCTACCTGGCACACATCGCTGGGTTTCTGTTTGGGGCGGTCTTTGCGCGCTTGCTGGTGGATAAAAACAAGCTAGCCTATCGCGCGTATTACTAGTCAGAGCATTTTCGGAATACATATAGACTTTTTCAGTACCGTGAAAGGTGGCTTTTTCTTGAGGAAAAAGCCACTTGAGTGTGTGCTTTCGGTCTACACCGATTCCGAAAATGCTATAAGACTTGCTTCGGGTATTCCTGAGACTTGTTGCGGGCGGGAGGGGCTGCGAGAGGAATCGGGGCCACCCGCCAATGCGCTCAATGGCGTGAGTGTCGTTGAGGAAGTTCTCTCCGAGCTTGGAGGGGCGCTGGTCTTCTTGATGGCCCCCCATACTTTGGAGGCAAGTTCCCTTTTTTCATGGAGATAAAGACGGGTTCTCCGCCAAAGTCTTGATTCCAGATCAGTTAAAGTCAAAGTATTTGGAATCAGCGATTTGGCTCCGGTTTCCGGTTTTTTGCGCCTGTTTAGAACGTCATGTCTCCATTGTGCGCCGAAAGCAGGTAATTATATGCAAAAACCGGCAAAGTTTTTTCGGGGAAATCGATAGGGTTGATTTCGTGGTTTGGAGCGCTGGCGCGGGATTCGGGAAGGCGGTTCGGCGGAAGCTTGCCGGCCCGTCAGAAAAGTGACCCGGCGGGAGGCTTGGATTTCCTCTCCGCGGTCCCCAAAAGCGAGGGACCGTGGGCACCCTCGTGTGGTGGTACGTAAGGGACCGAGGGGTCGGGGCCACCCGCCGCGTTGACCGAGGTGCGCACCGGCGGCGTGGCTTACCTGGCGCACATCACCGGGTTTCTGTTCGGCGTGATCTTTGCACGGACGCTGGTGGATCGGCGGCGGCTGATGTACCGCGGCGTCGGCTACTGAAGTCCGGTGATACGACCGGAACAGCGTCGAGTTCGGAATACTTGCGAGAAGCCGACTTTACATTACGAATCAGTTCCTCAATGTGAACAGCGAGTTTGTCTCAATTTAGGCAGATTGCGGCTGGTTTAGGGGCTAGAATTGTGCGTTTAGGTTCGATGAGAAACCTCGACGCTTCCCTCTTTTGGAACCTGGCCTTGCTTCAAAATGCCTCGGAGAACAACGTATGCGCATGAGATAATTTCGTCATCCTCTTTATCCCGCACTAGTAACTCTATACACTTCAGGAGTTTCGCCATGAACACACTCTCAAAGCTAGAACTTCCAAAGCGATGGGAGTTTCTTGAGCAACGCGCAGCTGCAGTTGGTCTAGAGCCCAGTCAGTTTGTTGAGCGAGTCGACGACGCCGCCAACCGCGTGGACTACCTCTTGCAGCGAGTTCGTACTGGTGGTGGTGGAATCTTCGAAGTAGTTTATGGTTTGTCGGGAAGTGGAAAGACAACGTTTCTTAAAACTCTACCTCGCAACTTCGCAAATATTAACCTCCTAACATTTCCAAAGGATGAGCTACTTACTAAGCTTCCCAACTTTATTCTTAATTCGCATGTTCTGCTCGATAAAACCGCGCGGATTGTATTGGTAGAACGCCGCGATAACCCCACAAAAGCAGACATGCAGTCGCTCGGGGAAATGCTTGCGGATTTATTGGAGGCCTTTCGCGATCCAAGGGGATCTGCTCTTGTGCTCTGGCCTGTGACACGTGAGAAAGAAGCTCACGAAATAGCCAAAGAAGCTTGGGTTACCGGGCGAGATTCTGTCGTCGACGCTCAAAGTAAAGGAATATACAAATTCAAGGGACTCCCACGCGAAAAGTATTTCCCCGTTGCAGACACTACCACGAGAAATCTCACGGGAGACGGTCTGGAAGCATTCGGCATTGATCTGGATAAAGCAAATAGCCTTCTACAAGGCGTAGAGACTATTGCTGATTTTTTCAGCGCTGTCGACCTTTATGCTGAGTCACAGCGCGAGAAAACTTGGTCAGTTCTAAAGACTCGGGTAAGAGCACGCCTCTGGGTAGTTCTTCCTGGCGATATCCCATCCGCCATTCATTCGACTGTTTCTTCGTTGACTCAGGGAATTTATAACCGCGTAGACCTAGACCTTGTGGGCGAATTCATTGATCAACCTGGCAATACGGCATTGTATGTCGAAGAGTGGAAATCCCGCCGAGCAGAGATTGCCCACTTGCTGCGAGCTATCGATCTGCGCTTGTTTCCCCTCCCGCCCAATGTATCCCTGGCTGCGATACGTGTTTTTGCTGATGAGAACACACGTTCGGTCCTCAAGCAGAAAACGGCGAAACCAGAGGACGCAAAGAGCGCATTGCGTGCGAGTAGGTTATACAAGGTACTACTCTCTGAGCTAGGGGTCGAATCAACCCCGTATTCTGGGATGAACCGCGATTCCGATGAGACTTCCAACGAGTACCGACGCGTTCAAACAATGGCTTCCAAGGGGGATAAGCAACTTAACAAGGCCCTGGGTTTACTCCTTAAATCTTGCCTCGATGAAGACTCTCCAAACACTGTTGTGGCTACTGAAAAGAAATCCCTCCCTAATTGTGAATTGAAGCCAGACATTAGCATCCGTTTACAATCGGACGACTATATTTGCTTAGAGCCCACTTGGCGTTCAACAGACTCGGGCATAAAAGGTGAGCTTGAGGGCGGACAAAACACCCTCGCAGAGGCACACATCAAGAAGTACTTGCTCGATAAAGCCGCGCAATACGTGAAAGCTCTTGGATTCTAGTTATTTACAAGCGAAATGCGGTGGGTCTGTGCAGGCGGGGGCGAGTTCTCACCCGTGGATCTAGTACCCTAGCTCCGGATCCTTGAGCTCGTTAGGGATGCAAGCCAGGTGGCGCCGAACTGTCAACGCGCTCATCCAGAACATCTTGAAAACCTGCAATGCGGCTCCTTCCGATCGGTCCCCAAAAACGCCTTAGGGTCCGCGGTCGCGAATGTGCCTGGAATGCCTAAGAAGACCCGAGCCGCGGGAAGGTTGTCACAGATTCCAGCTCCGCCCGTACGCATGAATGCGTAGCAGCGGTGCTTCGAACTCCGCCTTTTGCACCTTGAACTCCTGTTTATTGTCACTTTTTGTCGTGAAAAACCGCCTGCTTTGAACGATTCTGGAGCCCACATCTCACTTTGAAGTGCGCCTGTAGACGCATGCTGGATCGGCCCTCCCGTCGCCGTCGAGCGAGTCAATTGAAGCTCAGCGGCCTTCTTGTTCAAGAAAAGCCACTGAGCACTCAGTTTGCGACTCGACGTGCATTGGAGAACCGCTTTAAAGCAGCTTCATCGCCTCTGGATCCCACTTCACAATCGATCCGCGCTCGATGCTGAGGTTGCTGAGCAGGGCCGCTCCGGCTGCGCGGAAGCCGAAGACCGCATCTTCTACCACGGGCTGACGCGAGCGCACCGAAGCGAAGAAGTTTTTGAAGTGGTCGTAGCTGTCACTGTAGCCATCAGGCGCGACAAACCTCTCGGAGCCTACCGGCGGTGCGCCCTCGGGATGGACGGGCGGATACTGCTTCGCGTGTTCCGCGATGAGCTGTTTCTGCATAGCCTCAGCGAAGGTGCTGATCACGAGGCCGGGGTCCTTCTCGCGCGGGACGCGGTTCACGCTGACGGAGTTGCCTTCGATCTCCATGGTGCCTTCAGAGCCGGTAAAGATGAGGCCTTCGCTCTCTTCGCCACCATCGACAAAATTGACGCGCAGGCTCAGGTTGAATCCCTCGTTGTAATCGAAGAGGCCGAGCATCACATCGGGGACGTCGCGGCCATCGTTCCAGAAGCGGAGACCGCCGGTGGCCATGCCGCGCGTGGGCCCGTGCGAGCCGGTAATGAAGTGGGTGCCGCTGAAGAGATGGACAAACAGGTCGCCGGCCACGCCGCTGCCGTAGGCCTTCCACTTGCGCCACTGGAAAAACTGCTCGGCGCTGAAGGGAATTTTAGGCGCGGTGCCGAGGAAGCGCGGCCAGTCGCAGGTTTCGGGCGAGGCGTCGAAGGGCACGGTGTAGTTCCACGCGCCCATCGACGAATTGCGGTCCCAGCGCGCGGTGACCATGTTGAGCTTGCCGATGGCGCCGGCGGCCAGCAGTTCTTTCGCCTTGGCGTAGATGACAGAACTGACGCGCTGGCTTCCCACTTGAAGGATGCGGGAGTTGGCGCTCGCGGCCTCAATCATCTCCGGACCATCGGAGTAGAGATGGATCATGGGCTTCTCGCAATAGACGTCCTTGCCGGCCTTCATTGCGTCCACGCTGGCCTGCTTGTGCCAGTGGTCGGGCGTACCGATGATGACCGCGTCGACATCGGTGCGAGCGAGGATTTCGCGGTAGTCGCGGGTGGTGAAGATGTCGTCGCCCCACATCTCCTTCGAGTGAACCAGGCGTCCGTTGTAGCAATCGGCGACAGCGACGAGCTTGACGCCGGGAACCTTGATCGCAGTTTTGGTATCGCCCTGGCCCTGACCGCCTGCGCCGATGAGCGCGATCTGGATGTGGTCATTGGCCGCGAATGGCCGGGCGGCCGCATCTTCAATTGCGGACAGCGCATGCAGGCGCGGCCCGAGCAATGCGGCGGTGGTTGTCGCGCCTGCCGCTCTTAGAAAACTTCTCCGATTCAATGCCCCCATGACAGCACCCCGAACCCGGATTTTCTTCCCGTCAGTAACCATACACCGCGGGGCGCGCCCTACAATGAATTCGGCGTTTGCCGCCGAGGAGATCGCATGTCCCCTATCAGGAATACTTTTTGCCTGCTCACTGTTGCCTGCCTGTTGACACCCGTCGCAACGCTGGGCCAGACGGCTGCCGCGCCGCCGGCGCAGATCCCCGCGCAGATCCCCGCACCGATCAAGGAAGAGAAGAACGTTGCCATGAAGACGCGCGACGGCGTGACCCTGCATGCCGATATCTACCGGCCGGCCGCGGAGGGCAAATACCCGGTACTGCTGCAGCGGACGCCCTATAACAAGGACAGCACCGCCTATTTTGGCCGCAGGGCTGCCGCGCGGGGCTACATTGTGGTCATCCAGGATGTGCGCGGACGGTTCACTTCAGAGGGCGAGTGGTACGTATTCAAGCACGAGTCCGAGGACGGCTATGACGCGGTGGAGTGGGCTGCGGCGCTGCCCGGCTCCAACGGCAAGGTGGGGATGTTTGGGGGCTCGTACGTGGGCGCTACGCAGATGCTGGCGGCCATCGCGCATCCTCCGCACCTGGCGGGAATCTGCCCGGTGGTGACGGCCAGCAACTACCACGAGAACTGGACCTACCAGGGAGGCGCATTCGAACAGTGGTTCAACGAGTCGTGGTCGGCCGGCCTGGCGCAGAACACGCTGGATCGCGCGGTCAAGCAGGACACCAATGCGCTGGTGGGCAGCACGGTGCTGCCGCTGACCCAGTTTCCGGTGTTCAACCTCCGCGCTCCGCGCGATGGGGCGGATTTGACGCACGCGCTGGCGCCCTACTTCATCGACTGGCTTGCGCATCCTCAGTATGACGATTACTGGAAGCAGTGGTCGATCGAGGAGAACTTCCAGAACATCCAGGTTCCGGCGCTTACCATTACGGCCTGGTACGACATTTTTCAGGGCGGCTCGATCAGGAACTACCTGGGGATGAAGGAGCACGCGGGAAACGAGACGGCGCGCGCAGGACAGCGGCTGGTGGTCGGCATTGGCGGACATTCAGGAGGTGGGAGAAAGATCGGCATCGTGGACTTTGGGCCGGCGGTTGAGGGATACGACGAGGACAACGTCACGCTGGATTGGTACGACTATCTCTTCCTTGGCAAGCAGAACCAGTTTGCCGATGCGTCGAAGCCGGTGAGGATTTTTGTGATAGGCGCGGACGAGTGGCGGGACGAGGGTGAGTGGCCGCTGAAGCGGGCCAAGGAGACGCGGTATCTGCTCGGGTCGAATGGAAAGGCGAACGGCGCCGCCGGCAGCGGTTTCCTGCTTGAACCGGGCGTGATGAAGCGGGCGAGCGGCACCCCCAGCGACACCTACGTCTACGACCCGGCGAATCCCGTTCCCACCACGGGCGGCCCGCTTTGCTGCGACAGCGGACACCTTGCAGCCGGCCCTCGCGATCAACAGAAAGTCGAAGCGCGCCCGGATGTGCTCGTCTATTCCACCGAGCCGCTGCCTCACGACCTGGAAGTCACCGGCCCGGTCACGCTTGATCTTTACGCCAGCACCTCGGCCGCGGACACGGACTTCACCGGCAAACTTGTCGACGTTGCTCCGGACGGCACCGCGATCAACCTGACCGAAGGCATCCTCCGCGCACGTTATCGCGAAGACACCAAGGGCGCGCCCAAGCCCATCACGCCAGGCGAGGTCTACGAATACAAAATCGATCTCTGGTCAACCAGCAACGTGTTCTTGAAGGGGCATAGGATACGCCTCGAGGTAAGCAGCAGCAACTTCCCGCGCTTCGATCGCAACCTGAACACCGGTAAGGACGCGGCGACGAGCGCGGAGATGATGAAGGCGACCAACACGATCTATCACGATGCGCAACATCCGAGCGCGCTGGTGTTGCCCGTGGTGGAGTGATAGTGGCAACTTTTACAGACTGCTGACAAGGGTTCAATGAGCAGCAAAAAGCAACGGACCGACGGCATGGTTCTAAAACCCATCTCTCTCATTTAAAATGCCTTATCTGCCCGATTGAAGTCAGGCCCTGTTACAAAACGTATACAGAGCGTGAGTTTATCAGCAAGTGGGGAGATCATATGCAAACTGCGGACGGGTGTTTGATCTATTCAGTTGAAGTCCGAAAGGGCTATGAACTGGAGGCCACGAGCTGCCCAACCAGCTCTTTCGCGGCTCTCCGGCCGAGTCGGATGCAGTCGGGGATGCCGATGCCTTCATAGGCGTTGCCGGCGAGGCGCAGGCCGGGGAGCGCGGCGAGGCGGTCGGTGATGCGCTTCATGCTCTCCTGGTGGCCGACGGAGTATTGCGCCATGGCGCGGCGCCAGCGGGAGACCTGCACATGCTCGGGCTCAATGTGCGCGCCGAGGACCCGGCTGCCGAGAATTTCGCTCAGCTCGCGGCGGACGGTCGCGATGAGGACGGCGTCAGGCTCGGTGAGCAGGTCTTCGTTTTTTGCTCCGCCGAGGAAGGCGCGCAGGACGGCTTTGCCCGGCGGGGTGCGTCCGAGAAACTTGCGATGGACAAAGGTGCAGGCCAGCATGGCGCGGGCCTCGGTGCCCGGGACAAGGAAGCCGAATCCGTCGGGCAGGGGGCCGATTTTGGCTTCGTCGTAGATCAGGTTCACGGTGATGGACGACGAATAGGGAATGCCGGCCAGGTCGTCGCCAAGCTCGCGGTCAATGGGGCGGAGCAGCACGCCCGCGGCCCAGGCGGGCGAGGCGAGGATGACCGCGTCGTAGAACTCGGGTTCGCCGCCGGCGTTTGCCGCCTTGCGGGAATCGACCGTGCCTAACTCAACCGTGCCTAACTCAACCGTGCCCAGCTCAACCGTGCCTGATTGGACCGTGCCTGATTGGACCGTGCCTGATTGGACCATCCAGCCGCCCATGGCCTGAGCCAGGCCGCTGACGGGCGTGGAGAGGCGGATGCTCGCAGGTTCAAGGCGGGCCGTAAGTGCGTCGACAAACTGCTGCATGCCGCCGCGGAGCGAGGTGAAGATGGACCGTGGGGCTGGACGGCCATTGCCAGCTGCGGGATTGGTTCCATTCTTGTGCGCGGCGGCCTTGGCTCTTTCGCGCATCTGTTTGTGCGCGGCCAGCATGCCGCGGGTGAGCGAGCCGTACTCGGTTTCCATCTCGACCAGCTTGGGGAGCACGGTGCGGGCGCTGAGTTGCGAGGCGTCTCCGCCATAGATGCCGCTGAGCAGCGGGTCGGCAAGGCGATCTACGGCCTCTTTGCCGAAGTGGCGCTTGACGAGCGCGGCGACGGACTCGTCGCCGGTGGAGTTTCTGCGCGGCGGATGAAGCAATTCAAGCCCCATGCGGATCTTGGTGGGAATGCTGAAGAGGCGCGTCAGGGCGGTGGGAACCAGCTTGGTGGGCACCAGGAACATGAGGCCGTCAGGGAGGGCTACGAGGCGATTGTTGACGACGATCCAGGTTTTGCGGGCGGCGTCGTTGGAGGGGACAAGCTCGGCGCCGAGCCCGAGTTCGCGGCAAAGTTCGGCGGCAGCGGGTTTTTCAGTGAGGAACGAGTCGGGGCCGCGCTCGAGCACCGCGCCTTCGAAGACTTCAGAGGCCAATGAGCCCCCCAGACGGTCTCCAGCTTCAAACAAGGTGTACTCGACGTCCGCGCCGGCGCGGCGCGCGAGGTCCAGCTCATACGCAGCCGCCAATCCCGCAATGCCCCCGCCTATGATTGCCGTACGCATTTTCTGACCCCGTGTTTCTGATTGACCGGATTCCAAGCCTTTCCCATGAAAACACATGAAAACGGCCCGTGATCCTGCTTCCACCCTACACAATTAGAATCGATGCGCCAGGCGTTCGTTGCATGTGATTCAAATCACTCGGGTCGGCAGGCATCCCAGTTGATCTACCTGCACGGAAGACGGCGGCGCGGTCAATCCGTGCGCGCAGGCGGCGGGTGAAAACATGGCCGGAGTGGTTGATGTACACTTCGCTCAGCTTTCGCATTTTCTCACCCCCGGAAAAGTCCATGCGCCCCGTCATTCAGGTTTCTGGAGTCCGCAAGACCTACGGCAGCACCATTGCCGTCGCGGAGGCCTCGTTTGAGGTGAACGAGGGTGAGATCTTCGGGCTGATCGGGCCGAACGGCGCCGGAAAAACCACGACCATGGAATGCATCGAGGGGTTGCGCAAGCCCGACCGTGGGTCGATCTCCGTGCTGGGTCTCGATCCCTTCCGCCAGGTCTACAAGCTGCAGAACCGCATTGGGGTGCAGTTGCAGCAGGCACAGCTGCAAAAGCGCATCAAGGTGTGGGAGGCGGTGGACCTGTGGGCCTCGCTCTACCGGAAGACAACGATCGATGGCGACCGGCTGCTGGAGCAGCTTGGGCTCACGGACAAGCGCAGCGCATGGTTCATGAATCTCTCGGGCGGGCAGAAGCAGCGGCTGTTCATTGCGCTGGCGCTTATCAACGATCCGGAAGTGGTGTTTCTGGATGAGCTGACCACGGGGCTCGATCCGCAGGCGCGCCTCGCCATCTGGGAGCTGGTGCGCGGCATTCGCGACCGCGGCAAAACGGTCTTTCTGACCACGCACCTGATGGAGGAGGCTGAGCGGCTATGCGATCGCGTGGCCATCCTCGACCATGGACTGATCATCGACATCGACACGCCGGAGAATTTGGTCTTGCGCCATTGCCCAGAGAGAACAGTTGTGGTGGACACCAACGATCCGGCCGCGGCAGAGCGCTTTCAGACGATTGCAAGCGTGGACGGCTTGGAGAGCGTGAGCAACCGGCACACGATTCGTGGACGCGGCGAGTTGGTGACCGAGGTGATTCACTGCCTGTCAGAAAACCAGATTCGCGTGACAGATTTTCGTACGATACTTCCTACCCTTGAGGATGTTTTTCTCAAGCTCACCGGCCGCTCCATTCGCGAATAGGGACCAAGCTCATGCTGCGTGGATTGCTGAAACTGACCTGGATCGAGATCAAAGTCTTCCTGCGTGAGCCGCTGGGGGCGATCGGCACGGTCGTGATCCCGGTGGTGGTGTTCATGATAGTCGGCCGGGTAGCGAACACCAAGACGCCGACCCCGACCACGGACACCTTTGCGAGGGTGGGACTTCCGATCCTGGTGGCGCTGCTGATTGTGGTGAGCGCGGTGCTCTCAATGGTGACCATCATTTCGGTCTACCGCGAAGGGGGCATATTGAAGCGGCTGCGGGCGACACCGCTGCGGCCGCAGACCATCTTGACGGCGCACATTCTTGTGAAGCTCATGCTGACGGCGGCATCTCTCTCGTTGATGATCCTGGCCGGCAGGCGCTACATTCCGCCGGGGGTTCATCCGCCAATCTTTTCATTCACTTTGGCGCTGCTGCTGAGCACCTGGAGCATTCTGTCCATCGGATTCATCATCGCCAGCATTGTTCCAACGGCGCGGTTTGCGCAGCCGATCGGCGCGGTGGTTCTGTATCCGATGATGGCATTTTCGGGTTTGTTCTTACCGGTTTCAAGGATGCCGCCGGCATTTCGCCTGGTGGCGCACTCGCTGCCGATGAGCTACGCGGTGAGCCTGATGCAGGGAATCTGGCTGGGCGAACCGTGGTCGGCTCACCTGGTGGACGTGGCCGCGCTGATGATCTTCTTCCTGGTGTTCACGGCGATTTCGGCGAAGATATTTCGCTGGGAGTAAGAAAGCAAAGGCCTGAAGCTGATCGCGTTCGCAGAGAACGGAGAGCTACAGGCCTCTCTTGCGCCGGGATTGAGCGCGGATTATTCGACGATCTGAAACTGCGGCTCAAGAGAGTGCGCAAAGGCGGATGCTTCGCTCTCAAGGTGCGGATCCCAATTCTTCGGCTGGTAGATGCAGCACGGCTCCTGCGCCAGCGGGTCGCCGGTTACAGCGTAGGCACGGGCGCGTGAGCCGCCGCAGATTTCCTTGTACTCGCAGGCGCCGCACTTGCCTTCGAGCTTGCTGGTGTCGCGCAACGCCTTGAAGATGGGTGAGTCGCGGTAAATTTCCTGGAGCGGTGTCTGCTTGATGTTGCCGGCGTGGATGGGGAGAAATCCGCTGGGATAGACGTTGCCAACATGGGAGACGAAGAGGAAGCCCTTGCCGTCATTGACGCGGCGGGTGGCCCAGCTTGCGGTGCGGGTTTTGGCGTCGGCGACAGGAGCGCCCGGCTCGTAGGCGGGACGGGCAGTACTGCCCGGGTGACCGCCGCCAATGCTTCCCGGATGGCCGCTGCCGTGGCCCATCTTGCGCTCTTCCAGATTGTTCTGGAGAAGATAGCGGCGGTAGTGCATGGCCTCCGTGGTTTTGATCTGGAAGCTGACCTTGTGCGAGAGCTCGTAGATTTTTCCGAAGACGTGCTCAAACTCTTCGCCGGAGAGCAGATCGTCAAGCTGGCCGCGGCCCACGGGAACCAGGAAAAAGACGTTCCACATGACGATGTTCAGCTTTTCGAAGAGGGCGCAGAGGGCGTCGAGATCGTTGGCGTTGTGGCGGCTGATGGTGGTGTGGACCTGGATGGGCAGGCCCGCTTCGCCGGCCCATTCAATTGCCTGGATGGTGCGCGCCCACGCGCCGGGAAGGCCGCGGAAGACGTCGTGAATCTCGGGTGAGGAGCCGTCGAGGGAGATTCCGAGGCGAACCAGGCCGGCTTCCTTGAGCTTGAAGATGGCCTCGCGGGTGAGGAGCGGTGTGGCGCTGGGGGTGAGCGCTACCTGCACGCCTTTGCCGGCCGCGTAGGTAATCAGTTCGAAAACGTCTTTGCGCTTGAGCGGGTCGCCACCGGTGAAGACGAAGATGGGGACGTGCATGGCGGCGATCTGGTCGATGAGGGCTTTGCCTTCGGCGTTGGTGAGCTCGTCGGGGTGGGCAATGGGCTGCGCGGCGGCGCGGCAGTGCTTGCAGGCAAGATCACAGGATTGTGTGACTTCCCAGATGGCCAGAAACGGAGTTTCGTCGTAGTTCAACCCGCCACGGGCGGGAATTGTGTGCATCGCTTCCATGGAAAACCTCCACTTGAACCGGACGCGACTCGAACTTCACCTTGAAAAGGGGGATTGGTGTCCGATTCCCCATTAGAAGACCAGCACTCCAGCGCCCTCGGCTGTGATTGGGATCACTTGATTTCAAAGAATTCATGGGACCGATTCGGCTTTTTCTGGACAAGAAACATTAATGAGCGCACAATCGGCGGCAGTGAACGATGTTTTCGGCGCCCGCGTCCTTATTGGGTAAGCTACAGTTCGCCGGTCGCCGGAAGGTGTGTGGGTTCCGGCCGCGCGAGTGATTTGAATCACTCACTTCCGTGTCACAGCGCACCGCGACCCTTTTCCTGAATTTGAGAACATGTTTCGCACAATCAGGAGGTTCCTATGGCAAACCTATTCAAGCCAGGTTGGAGCAAACCCTCCACCATTCTCTTCGCCTCCGAGATTCCCGCCAATGAAAAGGCCTTCGCGTTTGCGCTTGCGCAGGCCGTCGAGTTTCGCGCCGATCTCATTCTGTTTCATGCTTATGACACGCTGGTCGTGGCTGCGTCGGAGACCTCGGGAATCCGCTACTACGACTACGCTTCCGCGGCCCGCGCGGAGATGGAAGAGCTGGCGCCGCTGGCAAGACGGGTGCGCGAGGCCGACATCGGCTGCGAGATCGTGGTGCGGCCGGGTTTGCCCGCGGACCAGATTCTCAGCTTCCTGCGCGAGCGGGAGGTGGACCGCGTGGTGATGGGCACGCACTCGCCCGGGCCGATCGGCAAACTGCTGGTGGGTTCGGTGGCCGAGGCGGTGCTGCGCACTGCCAAGGTCCCGGTGTACATTGTCGGCCCTGAAGCGGTGGACGGAACCTATCGCAACTTTGCTACCCGCACCATCCTCTGCGCGGTAAGCATGCAGGAGGCAAGCCACGTGGTGGCAAGCTTTGGCGCGGAGCTGGCCTCTCATCACAATGCACGTCTGATCCTGCAACATGTGATCCGGCCGCAGGAGCGCGCGGAGGTGCTGGCCGGCCGCACCATCGACGAGGTGGAAGACGAATTGCGCGGGCTTGTGCCGCCAGACCTGGAAGGAAGGATTGCAGTGCAGACCATCGTGGTTCCCGGCGATCCGACAGAGGAACTGCTCTACCAGGCAAGGGCGCAACAGGCCGATCTGATTGTGCTTGGGGCGCAGGGCGCGTCGGCGTTTGCCGCGATCACACGCCACGGCGTGGTTTACAAAGTGCTGGCGCATGCGCACTGCCCGGTGATCACGCTGTCGCCGGTAGTGCTGGCCGAGTGCGGCGTGCGTGGAGACAAGGCTCATCCGGCGGAAATGTACATGGCCGGGGTCTTTTAGAGCCTGTCATCCAAGAACGAGAAGCACCGGGGCGGAGTTCTCTGTGCCCCGGTGCGCCGTCCCTGACATCATTCGATCCAGTCCTCTGCTCCCTTTGCTACAGATGTGCTTGCTGTCGCGCGCGTATCCTCGGCGAAGGATCAGGTCGCGGAGGATTTTCGGATGAACCCATTGCTCAATGAGCCAAGAGATCGCACGGTGCACGACCATTTTGGCCACTTCTCCGCATTAACCTCGAGTTGGCTGGGGTCGACGTGGGCATTTGTGGGAGCAGGCCTGGTGATCGTAGTCTGGGCAGCGACCGGGCCGATCTTTCATTTCTCAAACAAGTGGGCAGAAGTGATCAGCACAGGAGCGGCGCTGTTGACCTTCCTCATGGTCTTCCTTATCCAGAACACTCAGAATCGCGATTCCCGTGCGATCAATCTCAAACTGAATGAGTTGATCAGGGCAATGGACAGCGCTCGGAATCAGATGATCGATATTGAGCGACTGACCGATCTGGAACTGGATGAGATGCAGGCAACCTACGAAAAAGTGAAGGCGGCGTGGAGCGACAGGCGGCTGAGGAAGCCTGATGACGCTGCGGTTGAGTAAAGTGATCCTGATAAATGCAGCAATCTACTCGTTAACTGGCGCATAGACGCAGTATCCGCGCGGCGGAGCAGGAAACTCCGCGTTGCCATCTCCATCCGTGGTGCGCTCGTCGGGATGTGCGGTGTCGTGGCCGTCCCACGCGACCGGCTTGAACTTCTGATTGGGCCATTTGGTCTTGACTTGGGTGCCGCTCCACTTATCTCCAAGATTGTTGAGCACGTAGACCAGGCCGGTCTGGCCTTCGGTCCCTCCGCGCTGCATGATGTAGAGATCCTGGTCGGCGTGAAGCACCGTCGATTCGCCTCCCGCATGGCGATGGTGCGCATCGATCAGCGCGTCAATTCCATTGGGTTCCTGCGGTCGCGCAAGCTGGCAGTTGAAGTAGTCCCACCAGAAGACGCATGGATAGCCATCGCCGGTGAGGATGAAGGAGTAGCCGAGCATTTTGTCGTTGACCACTTCATTGCCGCCCATGTCGTGATTCTCAACGAAGGTGACGGCGTTGAAAGGGCGCGCGGCGCTGACTGACTCACCATCGGTAAGGTTGCGCAGATCGTAGTTGAGCTTGTCGCACACATCCTTGAGCTTGTAGCGAAGCGGGAAGTCGAATGCGGCAATCTGCTGATCGGTGACCGAGCGCACCTCGTCGAGCCAGCTGTCGATATCTTCCGGGCCTGACCAGTACTCGCCAACAACGAATGGGGTGAATTCGACATTGTCCCGCTTCTGGTATTGATACTTTGCCAGCAGGCCGATCATCCACGCGCCGAAGCCCTTGACGAAGTCGAAGCGCAAGCCGTCGAAATCGAGCTCCTCAATCGCCAGGCGGGCGTATTCAAACATCGCTTCGTACACGCGCGGATTGCGATGGCAGAGATGAGGAAAGCCCGCGAATTGCTCGCCTTCGATCATGACGCGCTCGTAGCGGCAGGGATGAAAACAGTTCCAGTCGCGGGGAAATTTGCCACTCTTTGGAGCGAACTTTGTCCATCGCTTCTTGCCATCCAACGGGTTGATCTCTTCCTCGTCGGCGCCGGAGTTATGGTTGATCACCATGTCGGCGATGGCGCCCATCTTGTGCTCGTGAATTGCACGAATGAGCTTTTCAAGCTCGGCGCGATTGCCGTAGGCAGTCTTGACTGATCCCTTTTGATCGAGATCGCCGAGATCGAAGTAATCGTATGGGTCGTAGCCATTGGATTCCGGAACAGCAGCTTTGCTGAAGGGCGGCAGCCACAGCGAATTGAATCCTGAGGCAGCGAGCGCCGGAACTTTTTCGGCGACAAAATTCCACCACTCGCCACGCTTGCCTTCCTTGACAGGCGCATCCCAGTAGAACGCCTGCATCATCACGGCCATGTGCACTCCTGTTGATCGAGCGTCGTTCTCGAATGCCGCAGAGCCGCACACGAAAATGGTTGTCGATATTTATTGATTGAATGCCAACGAACAGAATCACCTTCGCCACAGAGGAAGCGTGACCAAGTGGAGCGGGCGACGAATGCCCAACAGTGATTTGTTGCAGATTTGTGCGTTCGGGTTTTCTCGCGATTTTTCCAATTTTTATCGAATCAGGTGCAAGATCAAATCTTTTTTTCACGAACAACCGCAGGAAGCGTGCGTGCTTCAAAGCATCTGTTGTTGGGCTAGGAAGACAACAAGTCTTCAGGAGGTGAGCATATGCTCTGGACCATTTTTGTCATTCTGCTGGTACTGTGGCTGCTCGGCATCGTGAGTTCCTACACGCTGGGCGGGTTCATCCACATACTGCTGGTGTTGGCGCTGGTCGTACTGGTGTTGCAGCTGGTCTCCGGCCGCAGAACTGTTCTTTAAAGCGCAGGATCGGTTGCAAGTTTCAACCGCGGAACGGGCACAATGGTGTGCCGCATAACCAGATTCAAATCAATATCCACGGAGGTGGAAGATGAATAAGGACACGGTTAAGGGTACGATCGACGACGCTGCAGGACGCGCAAAGCGCCAGGTGGGCGAGTGGACTGGCGACACCAACGCACAGGTGGACGGCGCCGCGCAACAGATCAAGGGCAAGGTTGAGAAGGCTGTAGGCAATGTGAAGGACGCAGCCAAGGACATCAACAAGAATGCCCAAACCAACGTGGAGCGCGACAACGAGGCGCGCGAGCGCCAACGCCACGAGGAAGAACACAAGCACCACCAGACGATTGGCAGCTAGAGCTGTCCACGCAACCTTCCTGAAGCTGAGTTGCGGCTGATTCGGAGGTTTCTTTTCTGAAGCGCGTGCTTCCCCCGGCACGCCATTCAAGGAGAACTTCCGGTCAGCCGCATTTTTCTGCTCGCACGAAAAACTGCCGTGGTCGATTTGATACAGCCACCACTCACGCTCGCGTGAGCAACTGAAGTTAGGAGCGTGAACCCGTGAACAAGGACAGAGTAAAAGGTACCATCGACGAAGTGGTTGGAAGCGCCAAGCGTGAATTTGGCAAACTGACCGGAAACACCGGAACCCAGGTAGAAGGCGCCGTTCAGCAGCTGAAAGGCAAAGTCGAGAATGCCGTTGGCAAGCTGAAGGATGCCGGGCACGACGCGCAGGCCAAAATCAATGCATCGGATAACTCGAACGGACCCGTGCTGGTGGTGCATCGGGAAGTGGTGATCTCGGACGATCGCATCCTTCCGTAGCCGCGGATAGTTCGCCTCGATCTCTCTTCGATCCAGGGACGCTTTTTCGGCGAATTCTCGATGAAAAGATATTCCATGCGGCTTCGCCGCATGGAAATGGAATGGAATCTTCTTGCGTGTCCGGGTATACTGACCGCAAGGCGGCGCCTATTGACCTGCGCTGCTTTGAAGCGAGGTGCGTCTTCCGCAGGGACTCCGGTTCACTGACGTTCGACGTTACCCCATCGGAGACGAACCGGTGGCGCGCAGTGGCCCGCGTGCTCCGAAGTCCCATGGACGCACTGAGTTGCGCCCTCCTTCCTTCCTCCTGTGTTCTCTGCGGCTCCCCACTGCCGCAGCTTTCTTCCGCGCCAATTTGCGAAGTTTGCTGGACCGAGTTTCCGGTTCAGAGCGGAGCTGCGTGCGCTCGCTGCGGCGATACGCTCGGGATTCCGGCTAAAAATCAGCAGGGTCAGGGGCTTTGCCGCGCCTGCCGCATGGCACCGCCGCCGTTTGTCCGCGCCGTGGCCTATGGGCTTTACCAGGACCGCATGAAGGCGGCCATCCACGCGCTCAAGTATGACCGGCTGCATCCGGCTGCCAAGGGATTGGGCCGGATGCTGGCCGTGGCCATTGCGCAGCTTGAAAACGAGGCTCCGCCGGAGATGCTGGTGGTACCCGTGCCGCTGCACCGTTCAAAGCATGCCGAGCGCGGATTCAACCAGGCGCGCTCTCTGGCCGCGCATGCGCTGGAATCGCTGCGCAAGACGCATCCGCAGTGGCGGCTTACGCTGGCCTCGAGCACGCTGATGCGATTGCGCGCGACAGAGAGCCAGGCCGGCCTGAGTCCGCGCCAGCGGCGATTGAATGTGCGCAGCGCATTCTCTGTATCCGATCCGGCCCTGGTGAAGGACAGGCACGTTCTGCTCATCGACGATATCTTCACCACCGGCGCTACGGCACGCGCCGCGGCAACCGCGCTGACCAAAGCCGGCGCGGCCTCAGTATTTGTGGCCACGCTGGCAAGGGCGCGGCTGATCAATCAAATCGGGCCGAATCAACTCGGCGCTAAGGACTGGCAAATTGAACCGGGCAACTGGCCGGACGCAACCGTGCAGCAGGTAAGCATTTATTCATCGCAAGACCAACCATCTTTTGAATGAGGGGAAGAGATGTCGCTGGGAAAAGCCATGATTCATGCGCGAAAGCAGAAGTCCATTGTGAAGGCCGCGGCATACGCCGGGGACTACGCCCAGGTTCAGCCGACGCACATGCTGCAGATGCCTGTGCTGGTGCTCAACGCCTCGTATGAGCCGATCAACATATGCGGCGCACGGCGGGCGCTGGTGCTGGTGCTCAAGGGCATAGCGCGCACTGAAGAGGAGCATGGGCTGACGCTTCATGCGCAGAGGACTCGCGTTCCCATGCCTTCGGTGATTCGCCTGCTCGAATACCGGCGCATTCCCCACCAGACGCGCGCCCTCTCGCGCAAAAATATTCTGCTGCGCGACCGCAACACCTGCCAGTACTGCGGCGTGGTGCTCTCTTCAAGCGAGCTGACGCTGGACCACGTGATTCCGCGGTCGCGCGGCGGCAACTCGACCTGGGAGAATCTCGTTGCCTGCTGTCATAGCTGCAACCGCCGCAAGGGTAACCGCATGCTGCACGAGATTGACGACATGGTGCTGATGCGGGATCCGCGGCCATTCTCGCTGCACACCAGCCGGCAGATCATGCGCATGCTGGGGCGCGGGGATGACCGGTGGAGAAAGTATCTCTTTTATTAAGGCAGTTGCGGTTGTAAGTGACTGGTGGCCATGGGGCGCGAAACGCTGATCCCTGGCAACTTAAAACTGACAACTGGCACCTTCACAGAAAATCCTTCTTCCTCGACTGAATGAAGAAGGTCCCGCCAAGCAGCAGCGCGATCAAAGCAAACTCGATAGCCAGCAGAATGGTTGCCGTCGAGTTCCAATAGATCGCCGTCCCATACAATCCATTCGTGATGCTGGGTATGTGAGCCACTAGATACCCGACGACATTGAGTGCCACGTTGCCCACCACCATGGCGGAGATCGCCCAGCCCTTGGACTCGGTGATCAGGGCCACCCCAACCATCAGGCAGGTGCTCACCAGGATCTCGACTGCCATGATGATGGTGAAGGCAAAAAAGCCGTGGATAACCGGCGCGGCCAAGATCAAGGCCACGCTTCCCGCGAGTATGGTCAGCCAGAACGGGACGAAGATCAGCAGGTTGCCCACGATCTTGGAGGTGGTGTACTCCAGATAGGAGATGGGCAGGCTCATGGTAAACGCGAGGGTCTGATTCTCCCGCTCTCCGAGCACGTTGCCCATCACCGTTATTGCGCTGATCATCACCAGGATCGTGACAAGAAGAATGAGACCGATGGTGAAACCGGGTTTGCCGCCGTAGACAACGATGCCCAGCGACAATGCGCCGCCCGCCAGCGCGAGCAGAATCGCGCGCCGCTGAAAATACCAGTCCTTGAGAATGAGACTCCTGACGATTGAATAGTTCATGCTGTGAGCCGCTCCCTTCTGCTGTGCACGTTGGCTACAAAAATCTCTTCCAGGGTCATGGTGTCCACGGCCTGCACGGTGGCGCCCAGGTCGTTGCATGCCGAGACCATGGCTGGTTCGAATCGATTGGTGGTGAGCACCGGGAGCCGGCTGCTTCCGGCCACTTCCACAACACCGGGCAGGCGCGGAACCGCTCCATCTGGCGGAAGCACGAGCCGCAACCTGCGCCAGCGATCGAGGAAGGCTTCCTTGTTGTCGGAATCAATGATCCGGCCCCGGTCGATGAACGTGATCTGATCGGAAATCTGCTCCACATCCAGAGTGTTATGCGAGGAAAACAGGATCGTCCGGTCCTCGTCGGCGAGAACGGCCATCAATTCTCCGAGAACTTCCATGCGCGCAACCGGATCGAGTCCGGTGGTTGGCTCGTCGAGCACCAGCAGCCGCGGACGCCGCGCCAGCGCCAACAGCAGCGCCGCTTTCACCCGCTGGCCATGGGACAGGCCCTTGATCTTCTGCTGCGGCTTGAGGTCGAAGCGCCGCGCCAGTTCCTCGGCATATTTCTGGTCCCAGCGCGGATAGATCGGCCGTAGGAAGTCCATGTGCCATGCCAGCGTTGCCGCTCCGTAGAGCCGCATGTCTTCCGATACAAATCCGATATCGAGTTTTGCCGCCGCCTGATCGTCAGGCATCGAATGCCCGAGTACTCGAACCGATCCGGCATCCTGGTGGACCAGTCCCATCAAGATGCGGATGGTTGTCGACTTGCCCGCGCCGTTTGCCCCGATGAAGCCCATGATGCTGCCCGCGGGGAGTTCAAGGTCAATGTTTTCGAGCGCAAAGTGAGGGTATTTTTTACTCACCCCCTCGAATTGAACGGATAGGTCACTCATACGATCTCCTTCGTAAGGCGGGACTCGGCGAGCCGGTCTGTGGCTTCTTTCGTGCGACGCGCAATCTCTTCGCTGCTCAATCCGAGCAAATCGCCGAGGCGCGCCACCTCATCGAGACGTTCTGATAATTCCTCGTGATAGATCTGCGGAGTCAGATTTTGATTGGGGGCAACGACCGACCCTTTGCCTTGCTGTGTCAGAATGACGCCCTCGCGCTCCAGCTCGAGGTAGGCGCGTTTGATGGTGATCACGCTAACGCGCAGATCCATTGCAAGCTGACGAATGGACGGAATCTCGTCTCCCGGCGCCCATTCTCCCACGGCCACGCGCTGCTTCACCTGATCCATGATCTGCAGGTACATCGGCCGACCGTCTGATTGCGAAATGACGATGTCACTGTGCATGTCAATATACTGAGTATACACAGTTCATATGCACAGTCAAGAATTATTTTGGGCGAGGGGTTCTTTGAGAGGTTTAGGAAGCCGAAACCAGGGCTGAGGAGGCTTTCAGGATGTCGCATTCCGTCCGAAGGGCACGACCTGGAGCGTCAGACCTTAATCCCTGGTCCCTGTTCCCTTCGTCCCTGCTTCTTCACTTCGGCAATTGCGACGTGTCCCAGCCGCCGCCGAGAG
>Ga0116135_1000554_pt1 | contig 20762 bp, 15 predicted proteins | sample June2015DPH_20_1_FD_89738 | JGI IMG/M metagenome (GOLD analysis project Ga0116135, IMG submission 89738) | Peatland microbial communities from SPRUCE experiment site at the Marcell Experimental Forest, Minnesota, USA - June2015DPH_20_10 | ecosystem: Environmental > Terrestrial > Soil > Wetlands... | reverse complement strand
ATCGGCGTTTCGGTGGCCGGGGTATTGATTCCGCCCACGTTGAAGCCCGCGCCGCGCAGTTCACCCTGGAAGTAGCGCGTGTTGGCCCAGAGGCGCTCGATGCGCTCCGGCTCCTGCTCCAGAATGTCGAAGGCGGCTATGCAGGTAGCGGCGACACTCGGCGGATGCGACGTGGAAAACAGAAACGGTCGCGCGCGGTGGTAGAGGTAATCAATCAGGTCGCGGCTTCCGCAGACGTAGCCGCCGAGTGCGCCAATGGCTTTACTCAGCGTGCCCACCTGCACGTCGACCTTGCCGTGCGCATTGAAGTGATCCACGCTGCCGCGGCCGTTGCGGCCCAACACGCCAGATGCATGCGCATCGTCCACCATCATGATGGCGCCGTACTTTTCAGCCAGCGCGGCCAGCTTGCCGACGGGACCGATGTCGCCGTCCATCGAGAAGACACCGTCGGTGATGACCAGCTTGCGGCCCGGCTCGTTGGCCAGCTCCTGCAGTAATTCCTCGCAGTGGTCCACATCTTTGTGGCGAAAGACCTTGATCTTGGCCCGCGACAGGCGAGCGCCGTCGATGATGCTGGCGTGGTTCAGCTCGTCGGAGAGGATGAAGTCCTCTTTGCCCAGGATGGAGCTGACCGTGCCCGCGTTGGCGGTGAAGCCGCTCTGGAAGACGACGCAGGCTTCGACATTCTTGAAGCGCGCAATCTTCTCTTCCAGTTCCATGTGAATGCGCATGGTGCCGGCGATGGTGCGGACCGCGCCTGAACCCACGCCGAAGGCTTTGGTGGCTGCCAGCGCCGCTTCAATGAGCTTGGGGTGATTGGCCAGGCCCAGGTAGTTGTTGCTGGCCAGGTTGATTACCTGCCTGCCATCGTAATGGCACACCGGCGCCTGCTGGTCGTCGAGGATGCGCAGCTTGAAGTGGGTGCCTTTGGCGCGCAACTCATCGAGCGCGGCGGTCAAATGGGCAAGTTGGGGGCGTGTGGCAGTTTCGGTCATAGCGAATCCCTCAAAGAAAGAGGATAGCGCGGCAAGCGGGCCGGTCACCAGAAGCGATTCCACCGGCGTTGAATTGCGTCTTTCATCGGAGCCGGTAACGACCTTCCCGGCTCCAAAACGTCCAAGAACAGGGTTGGCGGCGGTTGAGCCATAGCCCGTCTGCGGCCCCGCCGGATACAATGGTGTTTACGCTTCGGAATCCCGGCGATATGCAATTTTGAATGATGGAGCAGGTGCAAGTGAGAGGTATTGTCTGCCGCGGTCTGCGGCTCAAGTTAGTTGCAGCATTGAGTATCGCGTTCGCGGCGCCTGCGTTTGCACAGGCCGCTGACAACACGCCGCGTCAAGCCACGCAGACTGCAATGACCGTGGAGACCCACGACCAGCAGGGCCGCACGCAGGCCGTTGTTTCGGTAACTGTGACCGGGGAAGATGGGCTGCCCGCCACCGGAGCAGTCGTCATCAGCGATCTCGGAACTCAAGTAGCCGGCGCCGCGCTCAACGCACAGGGCCATGCCAGCCTGACGGTCTCGCTTCCTGCTGGCGATCATTCGCTGCAGGCGGCCTACAACGGAGACGCTACCCACGTTGGTTCTCTTTCCGCAGAGGCAGAAGCGTCGGCCCAGTCCACGCTGATCCCGGGATTCAGTGTGTCTCCTTCGCCGGCCGCGCTAACCCTCACACCCGGTCAATCAGGAACGATTGACGTCTCTGTGACGCCGGTAAACAGCTCAGCATTGACTGCTCCCCTGTTTGTTACGCTCTCCTGCTCCGGCCTTCCTGACCAGTCTTCCTGCACTTTTACACCGGAGAACGTTGAGATCCAACCCAACCAGACCACAGCCATCGTTGTGCCCATGGTGATCGGCACGCAGGCTCTCGGAGTTGGTTCGACGACGTCGCTGCGGCCTGCGTCGAGTTCGGTGGCCTGGGCATTCCTGCTTCCCGGCGTCTTCGCGCTCGGTGGACTGGCGTGGTCGGCGCGCCGCCGGCCGTGGCTCAACCGGCTTGCGCTGGTTTGCCTGGTAGCGCTGGTGACTATGCTGGGAACCACCGCCTGCAACCCGCGTTACGACTACTACAACCACGGGCCGCCCCCTCCGCCCGCGACGCCCGCAGGCACTTACACAGTGACCATCGCCGGGCAGTCCAGCAATGGCGTCACCGCCGTTACTACCTTCGCAACCATGGTACTGACGGTCAAATAGTCTCGTTTTTGATGGAAGAAGCCGCTAGATCCGAGTCCCGCGCGCTTCCGCTGACTTCAAGCGGGGGACAAGCCCCGCCACCCACTACAAAAGGTTCTGCTGAAGGCTATCCGAGTAGCAAGCTACTCCTGCAGGCGGCGCGTTACTCTAGAAGACACGACCATCCCCTGGGAGGACCATGTCTTCAACAAAGCCAATTTCCCGCCGAGGCTTTCTCGGCGCATCCGCCGCAGTTGCCGCCGGCGCTGCCATCGGCAATACGCCTACGGTGGAAGCGCAGGCTGCACCTGCAGTCCCCGCACCGATTGCCGCATTGCCAGTACTTTCCGGATTGCCAAAACCCTTCACCAACGCCGAGCGTCTCGCCCGGATTGAACGCGCCAAGGTACTCATGGCGGCCAGCAGGATCGACGCCATCGTGCTGGCCAATTCGACCACTTCGTCCGTCTATTTTGCCGATTTGCGCCTTAACGGCGGCGAGCGGTTGTGGGCATTAGTCATTCCGGCGAAGACCAAGCCGTTTCTGGTGTGCCCTCATTTTGAAGAAGGCCGCGCACGGGAATTGCTTGAGGCGGGACCGTTCGGTAAAGATGCTGACGTCCTGACCTGGCAGGAAGACGAGAGCCCTTTCGTCGCGCTGGGCAAAGGCCTGGCCGATCGCGGACTTACCTCGGGAGTGGTCGGCCTCGACGAAAACATGAAGTTTGTTTTCGCCGACAGCATTCGCGCCGCCAATCCGCACCTCACAATCGTTTCGGCCTCGCCCGTGACTGCCGGCTGCCGCATGATCAAAGACGCGCATGAGATTGAATGCCTGCGCCTTGCCTGCCGCGCCACGCTGCTGGTGTATCGCGCGGTTGCCCAGTCGCTCAACCCAGGTATGACCACAACAGATGTGGAATCGCTTATCGCCGCCGCCTATCGCCGCGTGGGTTTTCGAGGCGAGGCAAGCCTCAACGTTGACGAGTTCACCGCTTTGCCGCACGGCTCAGCACGGCCGCAGACTCTGCGCGAGGGCTCCATTCTCATGCTCGACGATGGCTGCGATGTTGAAGGCTATACGTCCGACATCACGCGGACGTTTGTGCTGGGCAAAGCGACGGATAAGATGAAGAAGGTCTTCGACATCGTCCATCGCGCCCAGTCCGCGGCCATTGCAACCGCGCGGCCCGGCGTGCCGACCTTTGCGGTGGACGCGGCTGCGCGCAAGGTGATTGTTGATGGCGGCTACGGACCGGGCTACACCTACTTCTCGCACCGGCTCGGGCACGGCATCGGCATGGACATGCATGAGTGGCCCTACTTCGTGAAGAACAACATGTACGGCTACGAACTTGATCCGCATCTCAAGGCCAACATGCTGCTCAGCGACGAGCCCGGCATCTACATCAGAGGCGAGTTTGGCATTCGGCTTGAGGATGATTTGCTCATCACGGAAAACGGCTCCGAGCTTCTGACGCCGCAAAGTCCATCGCTTGAAGATCCCTTCGGTGGCATGGAGTAGAAACATTTACAGGCAAAAAGACGGCCCGAAGCGCGATGCTCCGGGCCGTTCTGTGTTCAAGAGTAAGAAAGTCCTAGCTGTGTGGCAGGTACACGTCGAGCCATTCGATCCAACGGCGATACACATCGCGGATGCGCACAGGATCGACAGGGAAGTGGCCGCCGACGGGATACGCGTAGAACTTTGTGGGCACGCCGCGATCTTTGAGTGCGTGGTAAAGCTCGTAGCCCTGGGTGATGGTCACGCGGTAGTCGCCGGTGTCCTGCAGGACCAGCGTGGGCGTTACCATTTTCTGCGCGTAGGTGATGGGTGACTGCTCTACAAAGTGCTTCATCCAGTCGCCGGTGTAGGGCGAGCCGCCGATTGCAGCCGCCCGCGCCACGTTCGAGTCAGAAAGATTGTACTGGTCAAGCAGGTTTGTTACGGGAGCGCCGGCAATAGCGGCCTTCCAGAACTGTGCGTGGCCGATGAGCCAGCTGGTCATGTAGCCGCCATAGCTCCAACCGGTGACGGCAATGTTCGATTCGTCCACAATGCCGCGCTGTTTGAGCACTTCGAGACCGGCGAAGACATCGCGGCCGGGACCGTCGCCCGAGTCGTCCACAATGGCGTGGGCAAAGTCGTTGCCTTCGTTGTCGCTGCCGCGGTAGTTGGGCTCAAATACCAGCCAGCCCTGCGCCGCGATGAGCTGCGCAAAAGTCGAGAAGGAGTCCTTGGAGTTGGAGGTAGGGCCGCCGTGGATGTAGAGGACGAGTGGCAGCTTCTTGCCCGCCGTGTAGTTGGGAGGGTAGGTGAGCAGTCCATTGACCGTCCAGCTTTTTGATCCCTTTGCTGTTGTGTCTGGCGATTGCCAGCTGAACACTTCGGTCTTGCCCAGGGCCAGCGAATCGAATGCGTCGTTGAAGTGAGTTAACTGCCGGGGCTTTGCGCCGGGTGCATCGATGAGGTAAACATCGCCGGGGTGGTGAGGACGCGAGCCGGAAAATGCGATCTGCCCCTGCGGTCCGATATTGGCATCGAGCCAGAAGCCGGTATTGGGCGTGATGTCTCCGAGGTCAAGGCGGGTTGCGGCGCCCGAGAGAGGCTGCAGCCACAGGCCGGACGTAGCCGCGTCATTTGCGCCGACCAGTATGGACTTGCTGTCGGGTGTCCACAACGCCCGGAAGAAGTTGCGATCGATGGCATGCGTGATGTTGGCACCATCGTCCGGCTTGGCGCCGGTGGGAATGCCCTCGGTCACGTAAATGTCCTGGTAGTTGCGGTCTACGCCATCGCGCGGATAGACGTATGCGATGTGTGTGCCGTCGGGCGAGGGCACCGGGAAGCCCGCGTACCTGGTATGCGTGGTGATGGGTGAGGACTGCCCGGAAGCCAAGTCCAGAATCTGCGGCGAAGAGTGGTTGCGGTCGCCGGAGTAGGTGTTCTCATCGCGCACGTAAATCAGCTTTGTGCCGTCGGGAGTGAACGAGATTGGAGAGGCGGGTGGTCCGGGAGGAAAGGCAACCGGCAGGGTCCACGGTCCGGATGTGAGGCGCCTGGCGGCAGGCGCATCATTGCCCACGTCGGGCACGGCAATCAGCCAGAGGTGTGTCGGCAGTTCCTTGGCCTTGACGAGGAAATCGTTGTCGCCCACTTCAAACGCATCGTCGAAGCTGTCGGCGCCGGTTTTCTTTGGCGCTTCATCGATAGCGGCGTAGGCAATCGCGGAGCCGTCGGGCTTCCACGCGAATTGCTGAATGGAAGTGGGGCTGTGCGTGAGTTGCAGAGCCTCGCCGCCGGCCATATCGAGCAGGAAGATCTGATTGTGCTTGTCGCTATCGGGGCTCAGGAAGGCAAGCGCCTGCCCCAACGGAGACCAGCGTGGAAAGCTCGCGGACTTGCGGTCGTGCGTGAGCTGATGTGTAGCTCCTGTGGCCAGATCGACAATCGAGATTTCAGAGAGATTCAGGTCGTGTTCGTAATCGGGGCGCGTGACCACGACGGCAAGCGATTTGCCTGAAGGCGAGATTTGCGGATCGGCGACGCGAACAATCTTTCCGAGCCAAGCCAGGTCAAACGTTGGACCCGGTGTTGTCGGGATGGGAAGACGTGCTGGTGTGGGAGTCTGGGCAAATGCAGTGCAAACGAGGGCCGAAAGCACGAGCGCGGCGGGAAGCTGCTTCATTGGTCTGGGAACCTCAGCGATGGGAGATGCGTGCGGGAATGACGGTAGTATACGCCGGGCTCCAGCTCAATCGATGAGCTTCGCAGGCGTCTTCACCATCTTCACCACTGGCAACGCTTCGCCGTTGTGCAGAGGTACGCCGATACGCTCCACCTCAACGTAGCCCTTGAGGCGGTAGAGTGGTACACCGGTCAGCGTCGATCCCATTTCATAGCGCTTGAATCCTGCGGCCGCCGCTTCGGCCTCAACACGCGCAAGAATCAGCGAACCTAATCCGCGTCGTGCGTAATCGGGATGCACGAAGATGGCGCGGACCTTGGCGGCATCGGTCGCGGGATCGAGAAGATCGGGCTCGCGGCCCGGACCGCGATCCGCGCCAAATAAGGTCTTGCGCTTCGACCATCCACCGCACCCTGCGGGCTCACGCGCTCTTGCGTTTTGGCTGAGAGAATTGTCGCTGTCTGCAATCTCCGCAACAAAGTAGGTTCTGTCGCGAATCAGCTGCGTGTCCAGGCCGAGCACCGTGCCCAGTGCGCCTTCAATCTGCGCCTGCGTGTAGTCACCGGCCTGCAATCCGCGCACGGAGGCTTCAATCAGCGCGTGCAGCGCGGGGACATCGTCTTCAGTTGCGAGGCGCAGCGTAAATGTTTCTGGGCATCCCATTGGTTTTCAATCGGTCCTGCAGTTCGTAACGGGGTGGTCTTACTTCCTGATGGCCGTTTCCTCTAACCCAGCTTTCCCCACTTCCACGAGCGCGGAATAAAACGTCGCGCCACCACCCAGATCGGTGAGCCGCTCGCTGGTAAGAGCGTTCACATTGCCGCCGCTCCCGGAAAGCTTGGCCCAATCGAGCTGGCCAGTCACCACGCCTGCGGGAAGGCTGCCGTTCATCATCGCTGTCAAAGTAAGTGCTCCGCGGTCGTTCCAGATGCGCACTGCATCTCCATCGACAATGCCGCGCGCCTCGGCGTCTTTCGGATGCATCTCAAGGCGCTGGCTCTTGCGCGCCTCCATCTTCCGGTGGCCGTCAAGATGTGCGAAGGTCGTGTTCATGTAGTTGTCCGCCTTGCGGCTCAAAAACTCCAGCGGGTACTGCTTCGCCGCCTCTCCCCACCGTGATTCAGTGGGAGGCTGGAAACCCGGGAGGGCATCGAGGCCTCGCGCCGCAAGAACCTCGGAATAGAACTCTATCTTGCCGGACGGCGTTGGCAGTGGCCCTTCAAGATACGGCTGAAACGGATGCCCCTGCGGATCGCGATGAAACGCAAGCGGAATGTGCCCTTCCGCTTTCAAATCCTCGAGAGTGATGTGTTCCATCTCAGGGCGCGAAGAGTGGCCGTCGGGACCGATCGCCAATGCCTGACGTATCAAATCCATCTCCGTGTCGTGAAAGCACTCTTCCTCGAAGCCCATGCGCTGCGCGAGTTGGCTGAAGAGCCAGACGTTGTTGCGTGATTCACCCGGAGGTTGGATGGCCTGTTGCGAAAGCTGTACGTAGTAGTGACCGTATGCGCCCTGCACATCGGTGTGCTCAAGAAAGGTAGTCGCCGGCAAAATGTAATCGGCGTAGTCCGTTGTGTCTGTGAAAAAGAGCTCGTGCACAACGGTAAATAGATCAGCGCGCTCCATGCCGCGGCGGACCGCGTTGTGGTTCGGCGCCACTGCCGCCGGATTCGAGTTATAAACAAACAGCGCCTTCACCGTCGGCTTTTCTGATCCCTGATCCCTGCTCGCTATTCCCTGCTCTGCGAGCGCTTCTCCCAGCGCGGACATGTTGACCACCCGCGCCATGCGTTTCAGCGGGGAAGCCAGTGCCAGGTCAGGCCGTTCTACAGCCTCCTTGTCCCACTTGAACCCGCCTGACGTGGAAAGCTGTGCGCCACCGCCGCGATACTTCCACGCGCCGGTCAGCGCGGGCAGCATGCAGATTGCGCGCACCGCGGTGCCTCCGTTCTCGCTGCGCTGCACGCCGTAATTCAGGCGCAGCGCTGCCGGCCGCGTGGTCGCGTACTCTCGCGCCAACTGCTCCACTTCCGCCGTGGTCATTCCCGTCCATGCCGCAACGCGCTCCGGCGTATACTCACGCGCACGTTCGGCGAGACGATCAAAGCCGTGCGTCATGGCATCAATGTAGGCGCGGTCTTCCAGGCCTTCATTCAGAATCACGTGCATCATGCCCAGCGCCAGCGCGCCGTCAGTGCCGGGCCGTATGGCGATGTGCCAGTCGGCCAGCGCCGCTGTGCGCGTTCGGTAAGGGTCAACTACGATCAGCCGCGCGCCGTTGCGCCGCGCCTGCTCAACGAAGGGCCAGAGGTGCACGTTATTCCCATGGATATTCGCGCCCCACGCCAGCACGAGCTTTGCGAGCTTGTAGTCTTCAGTGGGCGTGCCGAGCTTCTTTCCGTACACGAGGTTCCAGGCGACACCGCCGGCCTCGGAGCAGATGGTGCGGTCAAGCTGGCACGCGCCCAGGCGGTGAAAGAAGCGCCGATCCATTGACCCAAAGCCGAGCACGCCGATGGTGCCTGCGTAGCTGTAGGGCAAGATCGACTCCGGCCCGAATGTTTCTGCAATGTTTTTGAGCCGTGCGACGATTGAGTCTAGAGCCTCATCCCAGCTCACGCGCTCAAAGGCTTCATGCTCATGACCCCTTTTCAGTGGCCCCTTGGCAACGCCCGCCTTTCGCTTCAAGGGATAGAGAATCCGTTCTGGCGCATAGACGCGGTCAAGATACTTGGCCACCTTGCCGCACAGAAACCCCTGCGTCACAGGATGCGCTGGGTCGCCCGCAACTTTGACGGCGCGCCCCTGCTCGTTCACGGTGACCAGAACCCCGCAGGAATCCGGGCAATCGTGCGAACAAACGGTGTGCACAATGCGAAAAGGGCCGGATTCTGTGGCTGCGGGCATAGCGTCATTGTAAGCTGAACGCGGAGGAACCTTCATGCGCAGGCTCATGCTCACTTTCGCCGTCCTTTGCGTCGCGCTCCCGATCGCAGCCCAGTCCCCAGCCCCTCCTGACAACCCGGACCGCAAGGCGATTGAGGCCGCCATGGCCACGCAGGCTTCGGCGTGGAACCGCGCCGACATTCCCGGGTTCATGCAGATCTACGAGAACTCGCCTGACACCACTTTCATCGGCGCGCACGTTGCCAAGGGATTCACTCCCATCCTGGAGCGTTACAAGGCGAACTACTCCACTGCCGAGCAGATGGGCGCGCTCACCTACACCAACCTCGAAGTGCGCTTGCTGCCCAGTTCGTGCGGCAAGGTTGAATTCGCCGTCGTCACCGGCAATTTCCATCTCGAACGCACAGCCAAAGGGACTGCAACCAAGGACGACGGCACCTTCTCGCTGGTCTGGCGCAAAGGCGCGCAGGGCTGGAAGATACTGCTCGACCACACCAGCTGACGCGTCCTGTACACTGGTCTCGCCATGAGCTGCCTCTTTTGCAAGATCATTGACGGAAGCATTCCCTCTACCGCCGTCTACCAGGACGACCAGTGCTACGCGTTTGCCGACATCAATCCCAAGGCCCCGGTTCACTTGCTGATTGTGCCGCGCAAGCATCTTGACTCCGTGGCCGATGCCGAGGAAGAGGACAAGGCGCTGCTTGGTCATCTGATGTTGGCCGCGGCGGAGATCGCCCGCTCGAAGGGACTGCCCACTGGCTATCGACTAGTCGTCAATACCGGAGAAGATGGCGGCCAGTCCGTCGATCATCTTCACGTTCACCTGCTCGGTGGCCGGTCCATGACCTGGCCTCCGGGATAAGCCTGCTATCGAGTTCGGCACAGAATCTCCAAGCACAAATCAAAAGGGCGCTCCATTTTGAGGAGCGCCCTTCGACTTTTTGCGGTTGGCTATCCAGAAGCCTGTTCACTGTTCACTGACCACGGCCTCTTACACCGGCTGCGGGTAGTTGTCTTCTTCCTCTTCCAGGCCATAGCGGCGCAGCAGGTTCGGAAGGCTCTGCGAGAAGGCCGAACGCGGCATCACCGTGTCGCATCCAGCCTCTATGGCCTTCAGCTTCAGGTCGCCCTGCAGGTGATTGAGGAAGCCGACGATGGATGTCGCTTTCTTCAGTTTGGCTTTGAATTTGGGAATCAGCGTCATCGGCTTGGCGTTGACGTTGTTCAGATCGAAGACCAGGAGGGTAGGCCGCTCAGTTTCAGGCGTCTCAGTGAGCCGGGCGAGTGCGTCCTTGTCGCCCTTCACAAACTCCACCTTCACGCCCAGCTTGCGCGCCGTTTCATTGATCTTGGCCTGAAAGAACAGGTCCTCAATGAAGCAGAAGATGCGCGTTACCGCGTTTTCCCGAATCGGAGCTGCAGGGGCCACGTAGGCTTCCTGGTAATGGCTGCTGTGGCCGTTGCTCGAGATCTGGATGGTGGAAGGTGGGCCGTCGGAGACGTTGCCGTTGACCACGCGGTAGCTGTGGTCCATGGGCCCCACAAACTCGCGCGGACCCTTCTGCTTGCCCTTGCGCTTGCCCTGCCCACCGCCACCGTTCCCAGGTGACACACTGTTGCCGGGCTGCGCCTGCGGAGCCGAGCCTTTCTGGAAGAATTTCTTCTTCTTCCGTGACTGGCCCTGGTGGTTGGAGTGCGCCTGGTGCTGCTGCGGAGGCTTGGGCTGCGCCGGTTGCGCCGGGGCCTGCGCCTGAGGTTGAGCCTGCTGCGCCTGGGGCGCGCCTGCCGGGTTGCTTTTGTTCTTCCGCCGGCGCCGGCGGCGCCGATGCCCCTGCGACTGCCCCTGGCCGTTGGCCGGAGCCGGCCCCACTTCTGGCTGGGGCTGTGTCGATTCTGTCGTCATGCGTGTACTTCCTGGCACTTTGCAATCTGATGCATTGCGTGTCCTGTGCGTTCCGCTCTTTGCTTCCGCCCTTACCGGCTCAGCACCGAGATTGGCCCTGAGCTTCCTCTTTGCCTGCCGCCTGTCCAGTTTTGGACGGGGAACGCAACGGCGGGCGGTACCTTCGTTGATTGAGAACATCGTGCCGGCTGCCGCGGTGCTCCGCACTCAGCCAGCGAAAACTCCCAGATGATTCAGTGCTGTGCCGCTCTTGATCAAGGAGCCTTGCATTTGCTCCATCTACCCACTTGTCCCTTTGCCAAGCCCAATTGCCGGGCCTTGCTCGGGATTGAAACGGGGTGCGACCAGCGCTTTCCTCTCGGGGTGATGCCCTTCCTATGGGAGCTTTCGCCGCGTACAGCCTGGTAAGGATGGATCCGGCCGGCGAAGTTTCCTTGCTCGGCGGCGAGCGTGCTCTGCCCCTTTCGGGTGGCCTGCGTCAGCCGCTTGATAGGCAAATCTGATACTACAGCGAAGGCTCACGGCTGGCAAGTGCGGGTTTTGACACTTTAGAGGCAGGGGCCCTGCGAAAAGCCTCCGAAAAGCAGAAACGCCACCCCGGCCGGGGTGGCGTTTCGCTGTCCTGCACTGGTCACTGGCCTCCCAAATGTCGTCTGGACGGCGGTTCGTTCCACCGTACCGATTGCAGATTTTCCCGACCGGTCTTCCCTTTTGAGGGCCGCTCGTTGGCGGGGTCTCTTGCCGGGCTCTGCTGTTCTTTGGGCTGGCCGGAATTTTACCCAGCAGCCTGCATTTCACTGGCACCCTCTATGTAGCAATCGTCGTGCCGTTCCTGATACTGTTTGCTTTCAATAATGTACCAATTCGCCAACCCCGCAATTGTCTTGATTCTGGTAGTCGGGTGGAAGAAAGAATGCAAAAAACCATAGAATTCCGGTCTATCGCTGGCATTTTGGGCAATAATGCGTGCCTCGGCCGGCCAGCAGAATGCGCTGAATCGGTGCTTTGCATCTCCGGCAGGGCAGGCCAGTCCGCAGGTAGACGCAATGCTCCAATTGAAAGAATCCGCGAACCCCGTCCGCGTCCACATAGTCGGAAACCGACGACCCGCCGAGCTGGATCGCGTGTTCCAGGACTTCCTTGAGTGCCAACCTCAGCCGTTCCAGTTCCGCCCTGGTCAACCGGCCGGCCCTGCGCCGGGGGCGAATGCCAGCGCGAAACAGGCTCTCGTCTGCGTAGATGTTGCCCACCCCGGCCAGCAGAGTCTGGTTGAGCAGGGCAGCTTTGATGGCCAGTTTGCGCCCACGAAAGAGCGCTGCGAAATCTTCCGCCACAATCGTCAGCGGCTCGGCTCCCGGTCCGGCGAACCCGGCGGTGCGGCTGAGCTCGCGAAACTCCAGGCGGCCAAACCGCCGCGGATCAACAAAACGCAGCTCCCTCCCGCTGGAGAGGCCGAGTCGCGCGTGCGTATGGGTTTCGACGGGGCCCTCCGGCGTGGTCACGAGCAGGCGTCCGGTCATGCCAAGATGCACAATCCACTGGGCTTCGGCCGCTTTTTTGCCCGATGATTCTCCCTCCGCAGGCCCCAAATCGCAGACGATGTGCTTTCCGATGCGCTGAACGCTCAGAATCGCGCGCCCCTCAAGCCCTTTTGCCTGTTGCGCCTGCGAGGTTTTGAACGGTTCCTTGTGCGATCCGAACCAGGCCTGGATAATGCGATCGCCGCGCACGCGGGCGTTGACGCCCCGGGCAATCGTCTCCACCTCAGGCAGCTCAGGCATTTCCTTATTGTAGAAGACCGGCCGGTAGAAGACGGGAGAGTGCGACCAAGCCTACTTGTGTTCGACCGGCTCCCGCACCGGGCTGGCCTCGAAGTTCACAATCTTCCAGGCGCCGGATGGTTCCTTCACATACACACGGGTGTAGCGAAGGCTGCCCTGAATAGGACCCTCCGCAGTCGTGCCCTGCACTTCGGCGTACGACGTGACCAGGGCGGTGTTGCCGTAAAAGCGCACCTTGCGGTCTGAAATATCAAGCTGGGTGAAGTGCATCTTGCCGCTGCGCAGGTTTTCCAGGCTCTGTTCCTTAGTCTGCAGTGTTCCTGTTGCCGTAATGGCCATGTAGTCGTCCGCCAGCAGGCCTGCCATCGTCGTGGTGTCGCCCGACAGGATGGCCGTGCGCCACTTGTCTTCAAGCTGGTCGATCTCGTGGCGGATCTCGTGCTTCTTTTCTTTGGGCGGTCCGGTGGGTTTGGTTTGACCCTGGCCCATGGATTTTGCCAGGGCAGGCAGTGCACAAAGGGTCACGAGCATGGCCAAAGCCAGCGTGAAGAGGACCGCCCTGCGGCGGCTCAGGTGGGAGGAAGAGATGTTCGTGGCGGCCAGCATGGGCGTATCGGATGGTAGCCCTGAAAGCGCCTTCGGGTCAATCGGCTTCACGCAGGCTTGCATTTTGCGCCTCTTTCGCGCCGCCTGCCATGCCCGCCTCAGCGTGCCGGACCACCAGCGGTTGGACGTTCGGCAGGCATCAAACGAGAGCAATCAGAGCTTAAACCAACGCAACCAAATCTTCGCGGCTCCGTTCCCGCATTTTCTGGTAAAGACCGCCGACGGCGTACTTCTTGAAGTGATCTGACTGCCCGTGGGCCTCGAGAGCGCTCGCGTCACGGTACTGCTCATAGATCAGCACAGTATCCGGATTGCCTTCAACCAGGTGCGGGATGTAGGTCACGCAGCCCGGCTCGCGGCGCGAGGCCGTTGCCAGCTCACGCAGAATCTCCGCCAGTTCGGCGCGATCTTCCGGGGCAAATGTCATACGCACAAGAAAACTCACCATAATTCCAAATCCCACTTTTTTCCGCCTGGATGAGCGCCGCTCAGCTTCAGGAACGATCTCGCTATGTTCTCACGCCTTGGTGTGGATCGTTTGCAGTTCGGCCGCGAAATCGTCGAGCACCATGGTCTGGTCCCGATCAGGACCTGTCGACACCATCCCGATCTTTGCTCCGCTTTCCCGCTCCTGAAAGCGCAGATACTCCTTCGCTGCAGCCGGCAGCTTGTCAAAATGCGTGATTCCTTCGGTCGTCTCCTGCCAGCCTTTCAGCTTGGTGTAGATGGGTTTAATCCGTTCCAGGCCGTCCACATCCGCGGGAATCTCGTCTGTCACTTTGCCGTCAATGTCATAGCCGACGCAGATCGGGATTTCAGCCAGCGTATCCAGCACATCCAGCTTGGTCACCACCAGCCACTCCGCGCCGTTCACCTGGTTGGAATAGCGCAGCAGGGGAATATCGAGCCAGCCGCAGCGCCGCTTTCGGCCGGTCACCGCGCCAAACTCGTTGCCGCGCGTCCCCAGCAGATCGCCCAACTCGCCCTTTTCCTCGGTTGGAAACGGCCCGCCGCCCACACGTGTCACATAGGCCTTGGTCACCGAAATCACGGTGCCGATGGCCGTCGGACCCACGCCGGTTCCAGTGGCTGCTCCGCCCGCCGTGGCCGAGGACGAAGTCACAAAGGGGTAGGTGCCGTGGTCGATGTCCAGCATGGTTCCCTGCGCGCCTTCAAACATCACGCTGCCGCCTTCAGCCAGTATCTTGTTCAGCACGCGACCCGTATCCGCCACAAACGGCCTTACCTGTTCTGCCGCTGCCGCGTACTCTTCAAACATCTTTGCCGGGTCCAGCGGAGCCGTCCCGGTTCCGAAGAGCGCGCGCACAATCGCATTCTTCTCGGCGCATGCCGCCTCGATATGGGTCTTCAGCAGCTCGGGCCGTAGCAAGTCCACGACCCGCAGACCGCTGCGCGCCATCTTGTCTTCATAGGCCGGGCCAATGCCGCGGCTGGTGGTGCCGATCTTCTTGCGTCCCGGCGCGCTCTCAGCGGCCAGCTCAATCATGCGGTGGTAGGGCAGGATAACCTGCGCGCGGTTCGACACAAAGAGCTGCTCGTCGACGGCCACGCCCAGCGAGCGCAGCTTGGCCACTTCCTTGAGGAAGGCGATCGGGTCCAGCACCACGCCGTTGCCGATGATGCCCTTGCAGCCCGGCCGCAGCACTCCGCAGGGAATGAGCTGCAGGATAAACTTCTGTCCGCCGATGATCACCGTGTGTCCGGCGTTGTGTCCGCCCGCATAGCGTGCCACGGCGCTGAAGCGCTCGCTCAGCACGTCCACAATCTTGCCCTTACCCTCGTCACCCCACTGGGCGCCCAGCACTACCGCTGTCTTTGCTCGCATGTCGTCCCGTCTCTGGATTTTCCCAAAAAATCGATCAAAACCGAATTCTGCCATTTGAATAGGAAGCGTCTTCGCTGTGAACCGCCGGCCCCGCAACGCACCATTGTCGATGATAAACCCTGCGCGCATCTCTTCCCGCATAGATGCAAACCGGCGACGAGCCGGCTTTTCCTTTCGCCGAACGCCCTTCATTTTCGGCGACAAAGAATGCACGGTCGACCGCCTCCTCTGGCACGGATTCGCATCCACCTTGTAACCTTGTAGTAACCGAGGAGAATCGACAAATGCCCACGGAAATCCCCCCATGCAAGCCGGCGCGGGTCTTGCTCGGTTTTCTTGTTACAGTCGCAATTCTTTTAACCGCTTCGAGCTTCGCCACCAGGGCCTTCACCCAGCAGCCTTCAGCCGATTCCCAGACCTCCGCTCCAACCAGCGAATGGCGGCCGGCAATTCACTTTTATGCGCCGCCCAACTGGATCAACGATCCCAACGGCCCAATCCTGCTCAACGGCGAATACCATCTCTTCTTCCAGCTCAACCCCTTCGGCGATCAGTGGGGCCACATGAGCTGGGGACATGCCGTTTCGTCCGATCTGGCCCACTGGAAGCGGCTCCCCATCGCCATCCCCGAAGAGAACGGCGTGGCCATCTTCAGCGGGTCAACCGTCGAAGATCGGGAAAATACGAGCGGTCTCTGTGGCGCTGGGCAGAAGACCCCCGGATGCCTGGTCGCCATCTATACCGGGGATTCCAAAGACAAAGAGGACCAGAACATCGCCGTCAGCCGCGACGCGGGAACTACCTGGACAAAATTTGCTTCGAATCCAGTGATCGATCTCAACCGCAAGAATTTCCGCGATCCGAAGGTCTTCTGGCACGCTCCTTCGCAGAGCTGGGTCATGGTGGTGTCGCTTGCCGATCAGCACAAGGTGCAGATTTACCGTTCAAAAAACCTTCGCCAATGGGAGCTGGCCAGCGAATTTGGGCCTGCCGGCGCGATCACAGGCGTCTGGGAATGCCCCGACCTCTTCGAACTCCCCGTCATGGATGCATCAGGCAAGCGCGTTTACGACACCGTGACAAGGCATTTTGTCAGCCGCTGGGTGCTCAGCGTCAATGTCAGCCGCGGTGGTCCCACCAAGGGCTCCGGAGACCAGTATTTCGTCGGCCAATTCGATGGCTCTCACTTCACTGAGGACCATCCCGGCTCGGGGGCGCAATGGGCCGATTGGGGCAAAGACTTCTACGCATCCACATCGTTCTCCAACATCCCCGCCAGCCCTGAAGGCAACCAGGAACGCGTCTGGATTGCATGGATGGCCGGCTTGCAGTATGTCTCCAAACTACCCTCCCTGCCTGGCCGCGGAGAGATGACCATGGCTCGGCGCATCTTCCTTCGCCAGCCGCCGGCTCTTCATGGGTCGATCTCTTCGGAGGAACCTCTCCTGCTGGTGCAGAAACCCATCCTGCCAATCCCCGCCGACAAGCGCTATGCGGCCATGTTTGGCGGTCCGCGGTTCCAGCCGATCAAGGAGGCCAACGCGCAATTGGTGGCTCAGAAGCCTGTCGGCAACGTGTACCGTCTGCGCTTCACCTTCGATCCCGGTGAAGCAGCTGAGTCCGGCGTGCGCCTTCGCCGCAGCACGGCCGATCCCGATAGTCCCGCCGAGGAAGAAACAGTGGTTGGCATCGACCAGTCGAAGGGCACGGTCTTTGTCGATCGAACCCATTCTGGAAAGACCGATTGGTCCCCCGATTTTCCGGTTCGCGTCTCAGCGCCGCTCAAGCATCCGCAGGCGGGTTCCATCCCGATGGAGATCGTCGTCGACAACAACTCCATCGAAGTCTTTGCAGAAGACGGCGAAACGGTTCTCACGGATCTCATCTATCCCGCGGCCTCCAGCCAGGGCATTGCGTTTTACTCAACCCCGACGCCGCCCGGGTCAGGACCAGCGCGCGTTCGCGGCCTGGAGTTGACTCCGCTCGCGCCGCCCGCCACAAAGTAGCGTGGAAATCAATCGTCCGGGCATAAGACAAGCCGGATCACTCCAGCTAACCAGCGCCGCATTCGAGCGCACCCGGCGCGACATCGGCCGAGGCTTGTCCAAACACGTCCGCCTGCGGATAATAAGTTACCGATGATCGGGGAAAATCCCCCGTGCTCCGTCTGAATCCAGTTCTGTTTTTGCATTCAGTGCGAATACCGCTGCGAAGCGTCGAACGCTTGAGTCCGTCCCCGTGAGGTCACCTTGGCCATCAAGAATCTCGCCATCGCCAGCCGAATCCTTTTCAAGCACCCGGGATTCACCGTGACTGCCGTGCTCACCATCGCCCTTGGCGTGGGCGCGAGCACTGCCATCTTCAGCGTCACCAATGCGGTGCTGCTGCGGCCGCTTCCGTACAGAGATCCGGGACGCCTGGTGATTGCCGGCATGGACCTGCGCAAGCGCAATGTCCATGATCTTCCATTCTCCAACGCCGACTACATCGATCTGCGCGAGGGCACCAAGACGCTTTTCTCTGACATGGCCGGTGTGTTCACCGGACGCATGGTCGCGCCTCGCGAAGACGGAACGCCAGAACAGATTCGCTTTGCCGTTGTCACCACCAACTTTTTCCAACTCACGGGCGGCAGGGTGATCTACGGAAGAGACTTCACCCCTCTGGATGGAGTGCCGCAGCCACCGGCGCCTGCGACCGACACGCAGAACGCCTCGGCCTCGCGGCTGCCACAGTTCGCAATTCTCAGCTACGAATACTTCCGCAGGCGCTACGGCGCAGACGAGTCGGTGATTGGGCATACCATGACATTTACCGGCCGCCCCGGGCCAATCATCGCGGGTGTGCTGGCGCCGGGGTTTCATCTTTACTTTCCGCCCGCGTCCGATGTAGAAGCGGCGCCCGACATCTGGATCGCCAACCGCCTGGATTACGACGCAGTCAATCGCAAGAGCTTCAGCATCTGGCCCATCGGCAGGCTGAAAGATGGAGCATCGCTGGCCAACGCGCAAAGCGCAGCCGACCAGGTGGCAGCGGACGCGCGCAAGAACTTCCCCATCTCCGGTTCGTCCGGTTACAGCATCGTTCTGGAGCCGATACGGCAGCACCTGGTAGCCGAAGTGCGGCCGGCGATTCTTACGCTTATGGGCTCGGTGATTTTTCTGCTGCTCATCGCCTGCGCCAATGTGGCCAATCTTCTGCTGGTGCGCGCATCGTTTCGTGAACACGAGTTCGCCATCCGCGCGGCGATGGGCGCGAATCGCTGGCGGCTGATTGTTCCGCTCTTCAGTGAGGCATGTCTTCTGTCTGCCATGGGCACTGTGCTGGGTCTCGGCCTGGGGTGGGCCGGCATTCACGAGTTACGGGTGCTGGCGCCCGCCAATCTTCCGCTGCTGGACGAAGTGCGCATCGATGGCGCGGTGCTTTTATATACCGCGTTTGCAGGGCTGGCTGCGGCGGCTATCTTCGGCCTTGCGCCGGCATGGCGCGCCTCGCAGCCCACGCTCATGAACGTGCTGCGCGGCACCAGCAGAACCGCAGGCCTGGCCAGCGGGGCGGGTCTGCGCAACATGGTGGTGATGGCGGAGGTTGCGTTGAGCTTCGTCCTGCTCATTGGTTCAGGCCTGATGTTTCGCAGCTTTCTTGAGTTGCAGCACGTCGATCCAGGCTTTGACCCGCACAACCTGATCACGCTGCAAGTGGTGGGCGCGGGCATCAACCGGAACACGCCGGAAGAGCGCGCTGTGCTGATGGGTCAGATCGAACAGCGCCTGCGCGCAATTCCCGGAGTGCAGAGCGTGACAGCCTCGTTCCCTTTTCCGCTCACCGGCAATTTCAGTCCCATTCGCTGGGGAACGGAGGAGGCGCTCAAAGATCCGAGCCGGTTCCAGGCGACGGAGTTCCAGGTTGTTCTTCCCGGCTACTTTGAAACCATGCGCACACCCGTGTTGGAGGGCCGCACCTTCACCGATGAAGACAACCTGCCCGGGCGCAACCGCGTGGTCATTGACGATACGCTCGCGAAAAAAGCATTTCCCGGTGAATCGGCAGTGGGAAAGCGCATCCTCATCCGCATTCGCACGCCGGAAGCGGAGTGGGTTGATGTCATCGGCGTGGTCGCGCACCAGCGAACGACCTCCCTCGCTGAACCGGGACGCGAGCAGGTCTATTTCACGGACGCATTCATGGGCGCTGGATTCGTGCGTTCATGGGCCATCCGTACCGGCACCAACGCGGCAGATTACGCGGCCGGCGCGCGCGCGGCCATCAAGGGAATCGACTCGCATCTACTGATTACCGAAGTAGAGACCGCGGATACCGTTGTCCATCGCGCGCAGGCCGGCACGCGCTTTTCGCTGCTGCTGATCTCCGCGTTTGCGATGATCGCGGTGGCGCTGGCGGGCATAGGTCTTTACGGCGTGCTCTCCACTGTCGTGCGGCAACGCACTTCAGAGATCGGCGTGCGCATGGCGCTGGGAGCAGAGCGCGGCGACATCCTTCAGCTCATTGTTCTGCAAGGGCTGCGGCTCAGCACAATTGGCATCGCCGTTGGGCTGGTTGCAGCCATCGTTCTGGGCCGGGTGATTTCTGCCATGCTGGTGGGAGTCAAGCCAACTGATCCGGCCACGTTTGCCGCCGTGACATTCGTGTTCCTGACCATCTCGACTCTTGCATCCTGGATCCCGGCGCGGCGCGCTTCAATTCTCGACCCAACCAAGGCGCTGCGCGAGCAGTAACGCATTTCGCAATCGCTCAGGTACACTGCGTTCATCATCGGCTGCACTCTCATTTCCGGAGTTTTCAACGGAGAAAAAGCGATGCCCACTACGGCCGCCATCCTTGCCGACCTCAAAAGCAAAGGCAAAGAGAACACCAGGAAGATTTATGCGCGTCACGGCATGCCTGCCGACCGCGTCTACGGCGTCAGCGTTGCCGATCTGAAGGTCATTGCCAAAACCATCAAGGGTCAGCAGGCGCTTGCGCTTGAGCTCTACGCCGCCGGCATTGTGGATGCAATGTACCTGGCCGGCATGGTGGCAAACGGCGCAGCGATGACCCGCAAGCAGCTGAATGAATGGGCCGAGGCCGCGGCCGACATGCAGATGATTGCCGAGTACACCGTTCCCTGGGTCGCGGTGGAGAGCGAGCACGGCCGTGATTTGGCGATCGAGTGGATGAAGTCGAAGAAGGAACGGGTTGCGGCTGCCGGCTGGTCCACCTACACCGGGCTTGTGACCGTCAAACCGGATGCGGACCTCGACCTCAGGGAGATCGAATCCCTGCTCGACACTGTTGTCGCCAAGATCCACACCGCGCCCAACCGCGTTCGCATGGCCATGAACAGTTTTGTGATTGCCGTGGGCAGCTACGTGACGCCCCTGATGAAACAGGCCAGGGCCACAGCAAAAACGATTGGGGAAGTCTACGTGGATGTGGGCGATACAGCCTGCAAAGTCCCGCTGGCTACCGAGTACATTGAGAAGGCTGAAGCTACCGGCAAGGCCGGCAAAAAGCGCAAAGCCATCCGCTGCTGACGATTGCTTGGAGCAGCTGCTCGCGGGAGTCTCGCATTGGCTTTTCGCTTGGGCGTTTGCGGTCAAGAAGAGGGAAGATTTTCCGATTTCGGGCTCGCTCCGCAACTAACCTCCGCGTACCGGGTCTACACCAGCCATCCGCCCGCCTGTCATGGCCACCAGGCCATTCTCCGGTGGGATTGGATTGGTCTTACTTCGGGGCAAGTCGCGACAGCGGCTCTGAGAGGGAAAATGCGACCCCAATTCTGCCTGCACGGGTCTTCGGCGGTTGCTCGACTGGCAGCCGTTGCGGTGTTGCCGCTGTT
>Ga0116135_1000552_pt1 | contig 20809 bp, 17 predicted proteins | sample June2015DPH_20_1_FD_89738 | JGI IMG/M metagenome (GOLD analysis project Ga0116135, IMG submission 89738) | Peatland microbial communities from SPRUCE experiment site at the Marcell Experimental Forest, Minnesota, USA - June2015DPH_20_10 | ecosystem: Environmental > Terrestrial > Soil > Wetlands... | reverse complement strand
GCCCGGCAGGTCCCTGCGGCCCTGGGATTCCTTGCGGTCCAGTGGCTCCGGTGGCACCGGGCAACCCAGGCAGTCCTTGCGGACCTTGCGCCCCATTGAATCCGGGGAGCCCTTGTATCCCTTGCGCTCCATTAAGCCCAGGCAACCCCTGCATTCCGGTTGCGCCCGTCGCTCCCGGCAAACCTGGGATCCCCTGTGGCCCTTGCGCTCCGTTAAGCCCAGGCAACCCCTGCATCCCGGTCGCGCCCTGTTGCGCCATCACGCTCCACGCACTGGTGTCTTGATCCGGAGTTTCAGTGTTCGGGCCGTTCGCTGCGATCGCCACATAAGTTGAGCCGCTGTAAGTGACAACGTCATTCGCCGCGTAGATTGCGGTCGGATCGAAGGCGTTGCGGAAGTTAAACCCAGTTCCGGCCGCGCCCGCAGGACCTTGTGCTCCTGTCGCGCCCGGAACACCCTGCAGCCCGGTGAGTCCCTGCGGTCCCGTCGCGCCTGCTGCGCCCTGCGCTCCCGTTGCGCCGGTGGCTCCTGTTAAACCAATAGGTCCCGCGGCGCCTATCGCGCCCTGCGGCCCAGTGGAGCCTTGCAGCGCCATCACGCTCCAAGCCGATGGGTTTTGATCCGGAGTCTCAGTGTTCGGCCCATTCGCCGCAGTAGCTACATAAGTTGACCCGTCGTAAGTGACAACATCATTCACGGCATAAGTAAAAGTCAGATTGAAAGCGTTGCGGAAGTTAAATCCCGTCCCGGTTGTCCCCACCGGACCCTGTGGTCCTGTCGCGCCTGCAACACCCTGAGGTCCCTGTGAACCGGCAACTCCCTGCGGTCCCTGCGCACCCGTCGCGCCTTGCGGACCCGATGGACCTTGCGCACCGGTCGCCCCCGTCAAGCCCTGCGGCCCCTGCGCTCCAGTGGCACCTTGCGGCCCAGCAGGTCCCTGAGGTCCACCGTTGACGAACACAATGTCTAACTCGGCTGAGTGGCTCATATTTGTATTTTCTTTACTGTCGAAGCTCGCATTCAGCGAGCCATTGCCCACCAACGCAATTCCATCGTTGGTCTGGGTTCCGTTCAGCCATGCCTGCAGCGCGGCGGTGATATCGACGAGGATGTAATCGTTCGTACTGGCTGTGGTCAGCGGCACCGCGCTCGCGATCGTACTTCCTGTCGTCGGAGAAGACTTTGCAGTGATCGTCCCTTCCGACCAGGCGCTGGTGACATAGTCGACGTTGAAGTTACCGGCTGTCGTTACTGCATTAACGTAGAGTTTGAGCGTGGCCTTCTCTACATTGATGCTGGTGTATGCAGAAGGAATAGACGACAGATTGAACTGAATGTAAGTTATTTGCGAACCGCCCACCACATCGAGCAGCGCATTGGCGCCGTAGTTGGTTGTGGAAGCGCCCGCGTTCGTGTAAGCGTCGCCGCTGGGTGTAATCTGCGCATAGGCGCCACTCAGACAACCCAGCACGGAAAGTACAAGCACCACCAACCTCGCCTTCAAATTGGCCATGGCTCTCCTTGCAAGTCTCTGTTCTCACATTCAACAAACGGACCCCTTATAGAAACAAAAGCGACTGCCCGCATCCCTTGCTATTCAAGACGGAATCCTGTGTGGGCCGCGCCCCGTCCGCACCTTGCGCAACCGCGACGAAAGCGCTTGCATTTAGCGCCCATACATTTCTGAAGCCCGTACTGCCTGCCTAAGCTTCGCCCTCGCCGGGCATTTTATTTTGTTGATCACACGCCCCAGTGGTCGCGTGAGCGGTTCCGCCCCTGGAAATGGTTAGTAATTTTGGCACGATGATACCCAAGCCCCCTTTAGAAAGCGAGAAAGAACCGGCGTTATACTTGAGGTAACGCAGATATTCAGTGTCTTTCTAATGACCGTTGAGGGCGTGCCGCGTTCCCACTCACTAATGTGCCCCATAACCTCGACAAAGAGATCGCGAGAGCGAGTTGCGTCGAGAAGGGGGCGGCGCTGATAGCAACTTGTGGTAATAAAGTGGGAATATCTAGCGCCGTAGGAGCGGTGCAGGTTGGTTGGCATTGCAACGATGTATCAGGAACGCAACGATATCGCTTCGGCCGATGAACATGCGGAAGAGTTCGCAGCATCCCCTGTGGTGTTGGAGTACGGATGGGGCCAGCCCCCGGTCTGTGTTTAGGCGCCAGTTATTTATAAAACGGACTCACTTCAACTTCCTGCCTTCAAAAGACCGTTCACTCACGGAGCGCCAATGTTGCCACCCGCATGTGCCCGCTCTTGAGGAAGGTGCTCACCGTGCTGATAATTTCCTGCGTCCCGGCAGGAATCGACGAGGTGTGCCCACAATATTTCCGCGCTGCCGCAAAAAACTCCTCGGTGCTGCATTCAGTCGACTTGCTCTGCCCAACTACGGCCTCAGCCATCGTCACTCCTAATTGCCGATAGCTTTCGAACTGGGCTTCGTTAAAAAACTGGTCTGCCGTGGTTTCGTGAGGAAAGGTTTTGTGAGTCGCTGCGTAGTTTTGCACGTCGATCGTTTCGCTTCCGCGCACGGCGGGCTTGAAGTAGATGAGCTCTCCGTCGTCCACGTTCTGTCCTGCGTCAACGGACTTATAACCAATAGCGGCTATGGCACAATACGCCGCCTGTGGATTGTTTCCACTCGGGATGTGATTATGAGCGCCGAACTCGATGGGAATGCCGAGATCAATTCTAATCTTGCGGATGGCATTGGCCAGATCTTCGAACTGGAAATCAGGATCCGCGCCCGCATCGATCACAATAATGCGATGGCATCGCCGCATCACCATCTCATACAAGGCAAGGTTCTCGAAATGCGCGCCATCGGATAACTGAATGTAACGGCCCGTATCGTTAGTTCGGCCCAGGGCTTCATTCAGCAGCGGTCCCAGCGCCAGACGCGGAGAATTGCGCTGGAAGAACTTAGCGTCCTTCTCCTTGCCCGGGTTCGGCAGCCAGTAGCCAAGCCGCACATTGAACAAGGTCATGATCAAGGTCAGCAGCGGTGAAGAGTGGTAACCCATGTTGGGATTGAAGGCCGCTCCGCTGATTGCCATCGCCGTGCCCAGGGTCAAGCCCTTGCCTCCGGCGTAATACTCGGTTCGCACATATCCGGTACGTAAGCTGCCGCAGTGCAACGGGCTGAAGGTGAAAGATTCGGCCTTGCGCTGAGTCCATGCCGTATTGGTTGTCGCCACCAGATTCAGTGTGGCGTTGATGATGTGCAGCGGTGCATGTGCATCCTGCGGCAAGTCTTTCTCCCGAAGGTTGTCGTCTTCGTCAAAATTGGTGAAAAAATCCGGCGAGCGCGATTCGTTCGAAGCTCCCAGATAAGCCCGAATCAGGCGCGAGCGGTACATGCCATGCAACGAAAAAGTGTTTACGTTGAAAAAGAAATTGCACAGAAATGCGAAGCCCGCCAAGACCAGGCCGTAGATTGCCCAGCTTTTCCCGTTGTTAAAACCCCCCATCGCCAGGCGATTCAGGCAGGCAAGCGTGATGGCCAGCAGAAACAGGAAGAGCAACCCGCACAACTGCCCGATAAGATCAAGGTTCGATGTCGCTCCCTTTTCCGGCAGAGCGGGCGTTTTCCCGCTCTTGGCGATGGATGCGGAAATGCCCCCCACAACCACCGTTACCGCGGCGAATATCCAATTCACAAGAATCGGCCCATAGTAAGCGACCCCTGCGGCCACAAGCCAGCCCACCATCAACAGCATGTGAACCGCCTTCATGCGCGCCCACCACTCCCGGTTCTCTTCCGTGTCGTTATCCGCAACGATCCCAGTAAACAAAGATGAAGCCGTCAGCAGGATCGACCACACCAGAGGCAATCCGAGCACAATGACAGAATTATTTCCAGGCCAGAAACCCGTGCCATGCCAGTTCCGCGCAAAATGTGGGACCGGTTCGAGTCTGCCCCGCAGCGCGCCCGCATATTGCACCAGCAGCAAAAGTAACGCGCTTGTGGCCAGCGCTACCAGCGGAACCGCTACCGCGAACTGCCAATGCTTTCCCACGCGTTTTACCCAGCCTTTGCCCGGCCCTGCCGCCATCCTGCCTCCGTAAAAAGCTGGCACCAGCAGCGGAATGGCTATGAAACACGCGAAAGTAAGCAGCGGCCACCAGCTCAATTTGTGGTTGGGAGAGGTGAGCCAGAAAACTACCATCCCGGCGACTACCAGGCAGATCACGAGATTTCCGGCACACATCACGACCTGCGCAGTTTTTTCCCACTTATATATCTTCGAGACTCGCTGTACGAATGCCACCATAATCAGAGCCAGCGCGAGCACGCTCGAGAATGCGCCCATCCAGTAAAGCTCCGGCAATCCTCGCAGCTCCCGGGCGATAAAGCACATGACCGTTCCAGCCAGAATCGGCAGGCACAACAGCGCCGCAAACAACGGCAACAACATACAGTTATTCAAGAACAAATTGCGCAGGACCGTCGCGACCAGCGTCCACGTGTCAACGGTGATTCCCCCGAGGCGTGGCGCCAGAAAGCTGGTAAATTCGCGCAGATGCCGGATGGTGCGCGGCTCGGGGTCGACCCCAGTCCTGCCCGTTCCACGGCTCTGCGCCAGTTCGCCGATTGCTCCGCGATAGCCGTGCGGATGGCGCTTCGCCCACGCCATCAACCAGCTTCCGATGTATCCTCCGCCCGAAACGGTGGAGAGAAAACTCGCCTTATGCAACAGGCCTTGTTTGGCCGCGTCCCGGACGGAGAAGCGAGCCAGCGATTGCAACACGCCCAGGCAAACGCTGGCGCTGCGAATGCCTCCTCCTGAAAAACAGAGCGCGGAACGGCGCTGACCGGACGCATCCGATCGATGCAGAATATTCGTGAACTTCTGATCGCACTCTTTGCACTTCCGTTCAGCCGCCCGAATGGCCTCAATCAACTCGTTCAGGCGCTGGCCCTCGGGAGTTTCCGGCCCATGCCACCCGGGGTGACTCGCCGACCAATCGTCGAGGGCGATCTTCTTCGTATCGTAGTTGGCATACGCGGCTACAGCTTCGTTCGCAAGATTCACGTCCTCTGGTTGTGATCTCCCCTGGGCACGCAGTTCTTCTAAGAGAACCTGGCACGGTAAAGAATGCGCGAATACGGGAATTCGCACCTCAGGATTTCCGTCGGGCACGGGGCACCCACCCTTTCTCCGCTGAAACGGCGTTCCTGCTGAATGTGTTTTTATCTCTGCATCTGATCGGCAACCGGGCGAACCCAGGCTGCTAGCTGCGCGGGGAAGCGCATATTCGGGAAGCGGGCGCAGAGTACCTCAGCAGTTCGACCTTGTCAACCCAAATCCGATTTTTGTTACGAAATCCGAACAACGCCGCGGCTGTGATCTGTCAAGACGTTGTACCCTCGGGCGCCCTTCCCTTGCCTCTAAGTACTGCGCAGAGAAAGTGCTTTGCCCTTAGCCTGCAAAGGGGGACGGTATCCAGATCTCGAGGCCAACTTGCGGTCGGGTTCCGGCCAGAGATCGGACATACGGCAAGACATGCACTGGGATGCGCCGACGAACATCGGAACAGCAAACGCATCAGCTCTTCCTCCCCGGTATCCCGAGATCCTCGATGTGGACGAGCATATCTGCGGCATCGCTGTACACGCGAAACGCTCCCGATTGCTCCAGTTCTTCCTTGCTATAACCTCCAGCGAGGAAGCCTACCCCAAGAGCTCTTCTACGCCCTGCGGCGAGCATGTCCCACACGCTGTCGCCAACAACGACGCAATTCTCCATGGGAACGCTCAGCCGTTCAGCTGCTGCCAGAAATATATCCGGGGAGGGCTTGGCCTGAGCTACATCGTCACCCGTGACCACGACTGCGTTCTTGGGCAGACTCAAGTGCTTTAGCAGTCGTTGTGCCTGCTGTTTATTTCCAGTGGTTGCAATCGCCCAGGAGACTCCTTGACCGCTCAAGTAATCGAGCAACTCCTGCGCGCCCGGCAGCAACCGAATTTTTCGCGGTGACGCGCTGAATGCGGTATCGTGTTTTTTCTCGAGCGCCTTCAGATTGATTTTGCGCTTGCCCGCGTCTGTTTCACGAAGTACCTGCCGAAGCAGAGACTGCCCACTCATGCCGATGCGGCGATGTATTTTCCAATCGGGCACGACGATTCGCGCGCTTTGCAAAGCCGCCGACCACGCCCTGACATGCTCGTATGCCGTGTCGACGAGCGTTCCATCGAGATCGAATAAAATTGCCGGTTGTGTGGATTGTGTAGTTTTCACGTTCTGGGCTTCCAGTTTTGACAGGTTCGCATTCACTTTTTTCAGACCCGTTGAGCTATATGATCATGAATTGTCCCCATTAGATGACTATTGGACGACTGTCGCCCAGAAAGAAACAACAGGTCGATCTTTGGGTTTCGACCTGATAGCTGATATCCGATGCCCGAGCGTTGCCTTCTCTACTACATCACCGACCGCTCTGCGTTCCACGCCAACGAGTCCACTCGCCGCCGCTGTCTTCTCGACAAGATCGCCGAAGCCGCCGCCAGCGGTGTTGACTACATCCAGCTCCGCGAAAAAGATATGAGCACTCGCGAACTCGAGGCTCTGGCTCGCGAAGCGAGCCGCATTATCGGCGATGCATCCGAGGGCCACCAACCGGAGACGGCGCTGCTGATCAACTCCCGCACCGACCTGGCCAGAGCGGTGGGTGCTTCGGGCGTACATCTTCCCGCAAACGACGTATCGCCACAGGATGTCCTGCGAACCTGGGAACTGGCCGCACCCCGCGGCCAGGCCGAACTCGATTACGAAGGTTCACGGAGAATTCCCCAAATTTCTGTCTCCTGCCACTCAGCGCACGAAGTGGCACAAGCGGCCGCGGCAGGAGCCACGCTTGCTCTCTTCGCCCCCGTTTTCGAAAAAAAAGACGCGCCGGAAGCGCTGACGCAAGGCCTGAGTTCCTTTGAGCAAGCCGCGCGGGTGAAAATCCCGGTCCTTGCCCTGGGCGGAATTACCATGCAAAATGCCGAGTCGTGCCTACGTGCCGGCGCGGCGGGTGTCGCCGCCATCCGTCTCTTCCAGGAGAATGAGATCGCGGCTGTGGTGGGCGTGCTCCGCAACTTGCGGGCCGTCTAATTCATTCCTGTTCGCTTTGGGCAGGCTGAATTCAATCTGCGGCATACACTATTTTCCCGCCCACGATGGTCGCAATCACTTTTCCCGTAAGCTGCCATCCATCGAATGGTGTGTTGCGCGAGAGCGAACGGGACTTTGCCGCGTCAAACGCCCATCGTTTTTTAGGATCGAAAATTGTCACGTCGGCGAAGCTGCCGCGCACCAGGGTTCCACGCCCGCGCAGATCGAAGACGCGCGCCGGCCCTGCGGTGAAGAGTTCGACGATTCGGGTCAGTGGAATGTTGTAATTCTTATGCAATTTGGTGATCGTCAACGCCAGCGCAGTTTCTAATCCGGTGATGCCGAAGGCAGCGCGCTCGAATTCGACTTTCTTTTCGTGGGCCGCGTGTGGAGCATGGTCGGTGGCGATGGCATCGACGGTACCGTCAGCCAGCGCGACCAGGATAGCTTCGCGATCGGCAGCAGAGCGCAGCGGCGGATTCATCTTGCAGTGTGTGTCGTATTCGCCAACATTTTCGTCGATCAGAGTGAAATGGTGCGGTGTCACTTCGCAGGTGACACGGGCCTTTGCGCGCTTGCCGCGCCGCACCGCTTTGAGCGCATCGGCGGTCGAAAGATGCGCGACGTGCAGCCGCGACTCGCGAATCTGCTGGGCCAGAGTTACGTCGCGATCGACGATGTTGGCTTCTGCAGCCGCCGACATGCCACGCAACCCGAGACGGAAACTCGTCGGGCCTTCGTGCATGGAGGCGTTTTCGGTCAGGCGCGTGTCTTCGGCGTGTTGCACGACGGGCAGGTTTAATTCAGCTCCCAGGCGCAACGCCGCGCGCATGATTTCATCTTCGAGAATGGGCTTGCCGTCGTCGGTGACGGCTACGGCTCCAGCGCGCTGCAGCGCGGCGAAATCCGTGAGCGCCGCACCGCGAGAGTGGAGAGTTGCGGCCGCAATGGGAAAAACGTTCACCAGTGCCCCGCGCTCTGGATGCCGCAGCCATGCAACCCACTCGCCGGTATCGACGACGGGCACGGTGTTCGGCATAGTGCAGACCGAGGTGAAGCCTCCTGCGCCGGCGGCTGCAGTTCCGCTGGCAATGGTTTCCTTGTAGCTTTGCCCTGGCTCGCGCAGGTGTACGTGCAGGTCGATGAACCCGGGAGCCACGATTAGGCCGCGAGCATCGAACTTCTCGTCCGCGCTGCCGCGAATTTTATTAGGGGGCCCTGCCTCGGCGACGCGGCCATCGCGCAGCAGAACATCCATCGGCGCGTTGATCTTCGCCGCGGGATCGATGAGTTGGCCGCCTTTGATTAGAAGGCTGGGAGGGCGGGTTTGGGTTTTGGGAGTTGGCATTTAGCAGTCAGCAATTGGCAATTAGCATTGGTACAGATTTTATGAACACCCCACCGGCATCGTCAGGGCCGGCAGAATTCATAGGTCCTTCGCTTCGCTCAGGATGACAAATAGCGGTTGAGAACCTGTTCACATTGCCTTCCCCAAAGCCCGCGCCAGAATTGCCATGCGCGTGGGAACTCCGTTGTGAACTTCGTCGATGATCTTCGACTGCGGACCGTCGGCTACTTCTGCAGTCAGCTCCAGTCCACGAATAATCGGACCGGGATGCATCACGATGGCATCGCGCTTTGCCAGTTTCAGGCGCGCGGCGGTCATCTGATAGCGGTCAATATAGTCTTGTAAACGAATTTTCTGGCCTGCAAGGCGCTCCTTCTGAAGGCGCAGAAGCATAATCACATCCGCGCCGCGCAAAGCTTCTTCAACATGGCGGGTGACGCGAAGACCGGGCACAAGCGTGGCTGCCACATCGGGGACGAACTCGGGCGGGCCACAAAGCGTAATCTTCGCGCCAAAGCGCGAGAGCAGATGACAGTTCGAGCGCGTGACGCGGCTGTGATAAATATCGCCGATGATGGCGATCTGCAAACCCTTGAACGACTTCTTGTGTTTCAGAATCGTGTAAGCATCGAGCAGGGCCTGCGACGGATGCTCGTGCATGCCATCGCCTGCGTTGATCACGGGAATATCGAGATGCTGGGCCATCAAATGAGGTGCGCCCGCGGCAGGATGGCGAATGACGATCGCGTCCGCGCCGACGGCGCGCAGTGTGTAGCCGGTATCGAGCAGGGATTCTCCTTTTTCTATGCTCGAACCGGAGGACTGTACAAGAGTGGTGATTGCGCCCAGCGATTTTGCCGCAATTTCGAAGGAGGATCGCGTGCGCGTCGAAGCTTCGTAGAACAGCAGCACGACTCGCTTATTACGCAACAACGGACGTGCCTTGAGCGGATTCATCCGGCGGGCCAGCTTCAGCAGGCTCAGGATTTCCTTATCTTCAAGGTGCTCGATGCTGAGCAGTGATCCGCGCGCCGGTTGATTCATGTTGAAAGAGGGCAAACGGTGCATGATACGCGGCCAAAGCCGTCTGCGGCAAGACCAGTTTTAAGGGCGTTTTCTTCGCCCCAGAAAGGCACCCGTCAATGCCCCGGCAAGGCTGCCGGCCGCAATCGAAAGCAGAAAAAGAAAAATCAGCCCGAATACCAGCATCAGGGCGATGCCTTCCGGCGTTTTCAGGCGGTCAAAGGCAGCCTGTACTTGCGGGTCGTTGGAGCGGGCGGCGGCCTGCTCAAGTGCCTCCAGCATTTTTTTTCGAAGTTCCCCGCCGGTATGGAACACGGTTACCGCCGCGCTTTCGACGACAGCGGCGATCGCGAAAAACAGAATGCCGCAGGCAGCCCCGAGCTGCGCTCCGGAACGCGCGTTTACCAGCCAGGCGGGATTCTTGCGGTGGTAGAGATTGACAGCCAGGAATGCAGCACCTAACACCGCCAACAGAGGAACCATCAAGCCAAACGCCATGAGCAGCGCGGCGATCAGCGCCGCAATGGCGCAGGAGCGAATCGCCATCGGCCACACGATTACCGGAGACACAGCGGAAGTGCTCAACGCGCCTGTCGAATCCGGTGAGAAGAGTGGATCGGCGGAGGAGACGCTTCCGCCAACCGGGGTCGCCGGTTCAGGCATTACGACGCGGATTTGCGGCGCACCGCATTGCAGGCAGAACGGCTTGCCATCTTCAACCTCGTGGCCGCACTTATAGCAGGCATGATCCATTTGAGCGTGGGTCTATCTCTCTTGAAAGGTATCGCACGCCGCGCGGCAGGCGCAAGGAACGCAGGTTCAGCTATGTTCTGGAAACGCGGGTTCTCAAATGTCGCTTTGCTTGCCCCGAGTATGAACATAGACCAGTGTGAATTTCGATCCATGCCCCGGGTTGGGCTCGATCGAAACCGCATGCTGATTTTTCTCGGTCCCGACTTTCAGTTCCGTGACCGGCCCGTTATTGTCGCCTTCGCACTTGAGTTCTTTCGGGCGATTATCGGAATCGTCGTCGTTAAAATCGGCGTGGGCGTCTCCATGTTCTTTTGTATGACATTCCAGCACTTTGCCGAACTTTTTTAAGCGTTCGCGATAGTAGGCGATTACTTTTTCAGGCGCGTCATCGGAATCATATTTTGCGATTACGAGCTTGATGCCGAACGCATCGGTGAGCAGCCCGAGGTTCGCATTGTTGTTGTCCTTGTCATGCGTTGGCCGCGCGCCGGGATAGAGCGGCAATCCGGCCTTCTGAGCATCCGCATCATTGCCCACGTGTAAATCCCCGGCGGAGCTTTGAATATCGAGATGCTTGTTCTGATCGTTGTCCGGTTTTTGAGGCGCGGCGAGACCATTGATTGCAATTAAAAGCGTGAACGCTACTGAGATAACGACGCGAAAGCCCATTGAGCGAAACATAAGTTACCCCTGAGTCTTTTAACCCCGATAAGTGATGGCCAGAGCCCTAAATATCCGCGTCTTTACCGTGCGTTCGCACGTAGACGAGCGAGAAACTCGATCCAGTGCCGTCCGACTCGACCGCCACGATATGCTGCTCGTCCCGCCCACCGACTTTGAGTTCGACATCGCTGCCACTATCGCCGTCGCATGTCAAGTTGTTCGAATCGTTTTTGGAATACATCTTACTAACATGCACACCCGAGGTGCGGCACTCAAGAACATCCCCGTATTTCTTCATCTGATTTTTGTAGAACGAGACGACCTTGGCGGGCGCATCGCCAGATTCGTACTCTAAAGCGACCACTTTGATGCCATAACCGAAACCTGAAACGTTTACGTTAGCGCTCTTGTCATCGCCCGAGTCTTTTTCTCTGAGCCGTGCACCGGGATAAACGGTTAGGCCGGTATCCGCGACGTCGGCCTGTTTGCTGACGTGGATGTTTCCAGCCAGTGTCTTGATGTCCACTTGTTTGTCCTCGCCATTTGGTTCCTTCTTTACATTAACGCTGCACGCAGCAAGGAGCAGGAGTAGAGCGACACTGGCAGCCTGCTTTACCGATAGAGTCAAGTTACTTTTGCGCATGTTGGCTTCCTCCAGCGGCCGTTTGAACGGGCCGGTCGATGCCGGAGCCTCGCTGGGCGACATTAGGAATACTAACCGGGAGTCGTCCGCGAATAGCGATCTCGCCAAACAAAGCCTGTACCGCCGCTGTCTCCGAGACCGTCGCGTTGGAAAAGGTACACATATAATTCTCGATCTTTGGGAAGTCCGACGCAAGGTATGGATTTCCCATGGCGACCACCGCTGTTTTTCCCGCGGCGCGGTCGAGCATATCCTTCAGCAAAGCTGCCGTCGTATCCGGCATGGCAACTGTATTCCCGATCTTGCCCGCAGTCGGCACAACGTAGACTGCAGCGACGACGGTTTTTGCTTCCTCCACTGCCTTCAAAACCTCGGCACTCAGTCCAGTCGCAACGCGGGGATCGACGTAGATCACGTTCGCATCCGGAATCCGTGCGCGAAACTCGCGAGCGAAGGCACGGCCCGAGTCGGTGCGGACGTCATCGGAAAAGACCACCGCCACGGTTTGGTTGCGTGTCTCCTCCTGTCTTGTATACGGAAGTCCGGGCGCGGCGGTTCCCTTGGATTTGAGCGGCAAGACCTGGCCATTGTCGCGGACCAGAGTAATGGCATTATCCGCCACCTGTTGGCCGAATGCCAGATTGGGCGGTTGGCCCACCAGGTTCGCAAGCGGTCTGATATCTACAAGGCGGGCTTTCTGCAGATCGAGAGAGGCCTTTGCCTTCAAAATCTTAAGCACGGACCGGTCGAGGCGGTCTTGCGAAATTTCGCCGGACCGGACTGCCTGCAGCATGGCGTTGTAAGAAGCGGGAAAATCGGCGGGAATGAGCAGTAGATCGTTGCCGGCCTTAAAGGCCTCGACCGCAGCCCGGCCGACGTCATTGGCGAAAAGGCGGGTTAGACCGGCCATGTCGAGCGCGTCGGTGACCACGATACCCTGAAATCCAAGTTGTTTTTGCAGCAGATCGGTGACGACACTCGGCGAAATTGTGGCTACATGATTCGGGTCGGAGTCGAGCGCGGGAACGGTGACGTGCGCGACCATTACCGAATCAACACCTGCTGCAATGGCTTCACGAAAAGGCGGAAGTTCAATCGAATCGAGATGAGCACGATCGACGGTAACGCTGGCAACGCCGAGATGCGAATCGGTCGCGGTTTCACCGTGGCCGGGGAAGTGCTTGACGGTCGTGAGCATTCCGCCTTCGTGGGCGCCCTTGATGTAAGCCGCGACCAGGTCTCCGACTTGTTTCGGATCTTCCCCGAACGACCGCGTGTTAATGATGGGATTGGCCGGGTTGGAGTTCACGTCGGCGTCCGGGAAAAAATTCCAGTGAATGCCGATGGCTCGGGCCTCTTCGGCGGTGATCCGGCCGAAGGATTCTGCATCTTCCAGTTTGCCGTCCGCGCCGAAAGCCATCGCATGCGGAAAGACGGTTGCTCCCATCAGGCGCATCGAGACGCCGCGCTCAAAATCGGCTGCGAACAACAGCGGCAACTTCGATTCACTCTGCAGCCGGTTGAGCAGCTCGGCGGCTTCATACGGCTCGCTGCGCAGAAGATAAGGACCATCCACATGCACCGTCATCGCGAACGAGCCAACATGATATTTCTGCATCGCGTCGAGCAGTTGCAGGTACTCGGGATTTTCCACATTGAGAAAACTGGCTCGGCACCAGATCATGAAGACCTGGCCGATTTTTTCTTCGACTGTAAGTTTGCGCAGAGTTTTCTCGGCCCATTTGTCGCCGTCATGAGTGAGATGGATCGGACCGGGATGCTGATATTTCTCCCTGGCGAGGGCGATCGAAGACCCGACGGCTGTAAGCAGGAGAACGATTAACGATCGACGCATGGAAAGAACGATAGCAGAAAAGGAAGCAGGGATTAGAAGGTAGGGGAGAGTATGGCTGTCACCCGGTCTGCAGCGGAGCGCTGAACCTCCTTATCATCTCCGAAGCCGCGCAGCCAGTCGACGTCTGGCTCGCGGCGGAACCAGGTCATCTGCCTCTTGGCATAGTTACGGTGGGCTTGTTGAGCGGCTTGGAGGGCTTGCTTGGGCGTCAGTTCGCCGTCGAGGAGTTGAACTGCCTGTTTGTAGCCGAGAGACGACAGCGGCGGTATGCGACCATATTTCTCGATCAATCGTTTTGTTTCATCAATCAGACCCGCTTCGAACATCTGCTGCGCGCGGCGATTGATCCGGTCGTACAGAGCCTGGCGATCGGGATCCAGTCCGATGCGGAGAATGCGAAACCCGCGCAAGGAATCTCGACCACGCTGCTCCCAGAGTAGCGTCATTTTCGACCGCGAGCTCAGGCAAACTTCTATCGCTCGGATCAGCTTCGGCGTATCGTTGGCATGAATTTTCTCGGCTGCCGCCGCATCGAGTCGACGCAGCACCTGATGAAGGTGTGCCGAGCCTTGGCGCAACGCCCGTTCCCGCAATCGCTCCCGCAATTCTTCCGAGCGCTGCGGACCGGGAAAAAGTCCCTCCAGCAAAGCGCGCAAATAGAGCCCGGTTCCACCAACAACCACGGGCAACTTGCCGCGAGACTTGACCTCCTCGATCACCAGCCGCGCCTGCCGAGCATACTCGCCCGCCGTAACCTGCTCCGACGGCGCGATGTAATCGACTAAGTGATGTGGCACTCGCGCTCGTTCCGCGGGCGTGGGCTTAGCAGTACCGATATCCAGCTCGCGATACATGGCGACGGAGTCGCAGTTCACGATCTCGCCGTGAAAGCGCTCAGCAATCGCCAGAGACAATGCCGTCTTGCCGCTCGCCGTAGGTCCCAGCACCACTACGAGCAGCGGATCAGGCTGCGCGGGGGATGTGTTCAGCGCCAACTCCAGTGGATGGCGTGCCAGTAGCGGATCACGATGAGCACGAGAAGGAGAAACGCGATCACGAGCAGGCCCGTGGTTTCGGTGGCGTAGATCGCATGTCGGCGATGTTTAAGGCCGGAGTCGTTCTGGCGCGGTGTAGGAACCACGCGAATATTGTACGCCCGAGCGAACAGCGCTCCCGTGCTAACCTATATCGCGATAAATGCAGGGAAGCGTGGACCAACAATTTGAATTTCCACTTGTATTGAGCGCTATTGTATGGTGCTTTACGGCCTTCCCCTGGTGGCCGATTTTCAAGGGGAAATTGTTATCGCTGCCATCCCTCGCCCCCCTTTTGTTACTGAGTCTCAGTTCTTTGCTTCAGGTCCTGTTCTTGGTTCTCTTGGGCACGGGAAGTCTGCTCTTAGACTCGTCCCTCAAATTCGCGGCACCAGGACTTCCGCTCTCAATCGCCGCTCTCGTGTTGGCAGCTCGCAAGAAGCGGCCCAGAGACCTGCCACGCGGCACTCTCGCCTGCACCATTGTTGGAGTGGTGCTGTGGTTTTTTCTCATTACAGCCCACTGACGGCTTGAGGAAGATTATTCGAAGTTCGCAAATCGAGCTTCTTTTAGATTGACGAAACCCACCCCGCTGTGTAGCATCATAAGGACAAGTCCTCCCTTCGGGGCGGACGGAATTTCATGCAGAGTGGCTGAGGGACGAGCCCAGTGACGCCACGGCAACCGAACCGGGATCATATATCCCGGCTGACAGGTGCCAACTCTCTCCTGGAAACGGGGAACATGAGATTCGGCAAGTGAGCTGTATTTGCCGATAGCCTCTTTTCCTTTTCCTGGAAAAAGAGGCCATTTCTTTTTTGGCCGATTTTTCCGGCTCGTCCTCAGCTATTCGCGAGAAACAGAAAGCGAGTAGCCAAATGTATCACTACGAACTGCGTTGCCGGGAATGCGGACATCGCTGGGGAAACCAACCCCGCTCGATCTGCGAAGACTGCTTCTCTCCTCTCGAAGTTGCCTACGATTACGACTGGATTCGTTACGTTTTGGGTCAGGGTGCCCTCGACCAGCGTAAAGCCAGCCGCGATTCGATCTCGCAGTGTGCGCCCAACATGTGGCGTTATTCCGATTTGCTGCCGCTGCCTGCCGACTTTGAGCCGCGGCTGCCGGTAGGATTTACGCCGCTGTTGCAGGCTCCGCGTTTGTCGAAGCGGCTAACGGGCAACGGAGACGGCACGGCGACGCGAAATCTATATATCAAGAATGATGCCGTTTGCCTGCCAACCCTCAGCTTCAAAGACCGCGTAGTTTCGGTCGCTCTGGCGCAGGCGGTTGCATTTGGATTCGACACGGTAGCGTGTTCGTCTACAGGCAATCTGGCGAATGCCGTTGCAGCGCACGCGGCGCGCCTGGGGCTGAAAGCCTGGATCTTCATCCCCTCTGACCTCGAGCCCGCAAAAGTTTTGGGCACGCAGGTTTTCGGCGCGAACGTGGTGCGTATCGCCGGCAACTACGATCAGGTGAACCGCCTCTGCTCGCAGATCGCGGAAGAACGGCGCTGGGGATTCGTCAATGTAAACCTGCGCCCGTATTACTCCGAGGGATCGAAAACCGTCGGCTTCGAAATTGCCGAGCAGCTTGGCTGGCGCTTACCCGACAACGTCGTCTGCCCGATGGCCGGCGGATCGTTGATCGTCAAAATCAAGAAGGCGTTCGACGAACTGGTGAAGATCGGATTAGTCGACGAGAAGCCGGTGAAATTTTTTGGCGCGCAGGCCACGGGATGCTCGCCCATTTCAACAGCCGTGAAAACCGGCAGCACTGAGATCGAGCCGCAGAAGCCCGCAACCATCGCGCGTTCGCTCGCTATCGGCAATCCTGCCGACGGCCACTACGCGATCAAGGCCATCAAAAACACCGGCGGATGGAGCGAGGACGTAAGCGATCCTGAAGTCATCGATTCGATCCGGCTGCTAGCTGAAACCGAAGGCATCTTCACCGAAACCGCCGGCGGCGTGACTGTTGGGTGCGCGGGCAAGCTTTATCGGCAGGACCGCATTCTGCCGGAAGAGACGACCGTGTTGTGCATTACCGGAAACGGACTGAAGACTACCGACGTGCTGGCTGGCGTGTATGAAACCGAGCGGGCGATTGCGCCCAAGCTGGTGGAGTTCGAAAACTACCTGCATGAAACTGTGGGTACTATCGAAGTGGATCACCCGGCCGCAGTCGGTGTCGGCGCATAGCTGACGCTTTGAAAAGGGCGCGGCTCTAAGCCGCGCCGCCGAGGTTAAGTTTTTTAATGGCGGCTTCAGCCGCTGAGGCAGGCCTTCGATGTCGATCACAGTTCAAATTCCAACCGCGCTGCGGCGTCACACCGCGGGAGTTGGCTCAATCGCGTGTACCGCCGCGAACCTCGGGGAGCTCTTCTCGGCTCTCGACGACCAATTCCCCGACCTCAAGCCGCACCTCCGCGACGAAACCGGCCAAGTTCGCCGCTTTCTCAACATCTACGTCAATGAGGAAGATATCCGTTTTCTGGGTGGCCCTGCCTATGCATTCCAGGATGGTGATGAGGTCCTGCTTGTGCCATCCATCGCGGGTGGAGCAAGCTAGACCGGTTACGCGTGTTGTTTGTGCGCGAGTTTTTTCTCTTTGTACATGGACTGGTCAGCGCGCTCGACCAACTTCGCGAGCGTCTCCCCGCTCTGCCATTGGGCCAATCCAACCGAGGCGCGCACCGCGAGTTTTATCGGTTCCCGCTTCTCGCCCGGTGACAGGGTGTACTCGCCGAAGGCCCATCGCTCCAGCCTCTCGATTTGTGCCCTGGCTGCTTTCATGTCGCTGTCGAGCAAAAGTACGAATTCATCGCCACCCCAGCGCCCAGCCACATCGGAGGTCCGAATGTTGGTCCGAACTTCGTCGGCAAACTGCTTTAGCAGGTTGTCACCGACAGCATGGCCGTGCGTGTCGTTGATCTGTTTGAAACCATTGAGGTCCAGCAGCCCCACGCAGAACGGACGCTTTGCCTCAATGGCAAGCTCAATGCGGCCTTCGAGGCTGCGCCGATTGAGCAGGGCCGGTGAGTTCGTCCACGGAAGCCAGCGTCTCCACTTCGCGAAGGCGGGTTTCGTAAACCGTCATTTCGGTGCGCAGGTACGTCACCGCGCGCCGGTTGTCCTCCGCCATGCGGTCGACGCACGTCTTCAATTCAGCAGCCTGGCGCACCAATGATGCGCGAATTTGCCCTAAATCTTCGAGATCGGCGATGGTTTGCAGTTGCCGAGTGAAGTGTCCCAACTGGTCTGAATAGCCCTGGTCGCGAGTAGCCATCGACTCGGCGGTGCGCGCCAGCGTGAGCAACAACTCCTTCACTTCCTGCGTCTTTACCTTGAAATATTCGGCTGCGTTGCTGCCCCACGTATCCAGTTGGCTGTTGATCTGTTGCCCGGTTTCCTGCACCTGCTCGGGAGATAAAGCTTTGTCGAAGTGCCTCGACAATCGCACAAGTCCCCTTTGAAGATCGCCGATAGCCGGAAACGCGCGAACACTGTTGTTTCCCATGGATAGCACAACAGAACGGTTGGACTCTATGAGAGCAGCCAAGATCTTGTTCGAATCTGGACCCTGCGGCGGAACCTCGGGTTGAGGCTTTGCGGACTCGACGGGCTGCGCGGCCATGTCGAGGTATTTCTTGATCGAAATCATGCTTGGACCATCCTCCGATCTCGGTTCAGACCACAATCGAAGGGAGATCGGCAAAAGAAACGAAAACTTTAGGGCCAGGATTGGCAGTCGGGCTGATAAAGGCACCCGCCAAACCTTGAAATCCGGGGTTATGTCATCTATAATCTAACTAACTGGTTAATTAGTAATGGCGCATCGCAACCATACCCGCATGGGATCCCGTGGACGGCCGGAAGAAAGCCGTGCGGCCATACTGCAGGCGGCAGCGCGCGAGTTCGCCGAAAACGGCATCGCCGGCGCTCGCACGGACGCCATTGCGCGGCAGGCAAAAGTCAATAAAGCGCTCCTGTACTACTACTTCAAAGACAAAGAAACGCTTTATGGCGCGGTGCTCGACCTGGCTTTTTCGGAAATGAAAACGAACATCTTCCGGGCGCTCGACAGCGACTTGCCGTCGCGCGAAAAGATTATCGCCTACGCAGGAACCTATTTCGATTTCATCGCCTCGAACCAGATCTATCCCAAGTTAATGCAGCGCGAGATGATGCGCGCCAAGGCAGGCGACACCGTTCATTTCGACCGGCTGGTGAAAACTTATTTCGAGCCAATTTATCACAGGGTTCGCGCGTTATTACAGAAGGGGATCACGGAGGGGGAATTCCGCAATGTGGATCCCGCGCACTTCGTTCCATCGATGATTGCCATAATCGTTTTTTATTTCAGCAGCGCTCCTGTGATGAAGCGAATTGTCGGCTTCAATCCGCTGGCCCCGCAACGGATCGCCGAGCGCCGCGCGGCGGTTTTGGATTTTATTTCGGCGGCATTATTTCAGCCTCGCCGCAGAGCGCAAGGAGTTCGCCAATGAGTGCCCGTAACCGAATTTTCATTCTTATCGGCCTTATCTGTGTTGTATCAGCGATCTACTATTTCGCCTCCACCGATCACACAAGCGATTTGGTTCTGATCGGTACGGTCGATTCCAACCAGGTGATTGTGAGCGCGCAGGTGGAAGGACGCATACAGAAGCTGCTCGTCGACGAAGGTACGCCCGTCAAGGCTGGCGATTTGATCGCCGTTCTCGATCCATCAGAATTGCAAACGCAAGACGCTGCCGCCGAGGCCAACATCACCAGCTTGCAGCACAAAGTGGCGCAGATGCAGAACACCGAGCAATCGACTTCGGGATCGACTTCGAGCGACGTGGCCAATGCGCGGGCGAAACTTTCCTCGGCGAAGGCGCAACTGTTGCAGGCGCAGGCTGCGCTGGATCGGACAGCGAGTGATAGCCGGCGCATGATTGAACTGGCGAAAGCTGGCGTCCAGTCGGATCAGGATCGCGTACAGGCGGAGACGAATCTGCAAGCCGCGCAGGCCACCGTCCAGGCGCAGCGGGAAATGGTGAGCGCGGCGGAAGCGGATTTGGCATCGGCCGTTGCGCGAACCCGGCAAGCGGACGCCGCGAAGAGTACGGTGCAATCGACCGAAGCCGATCTGAAAAATGCCATCGCGCAGAAAAATCAGGCCTCCGTGCGGCTGGGCTACACCAATGTTTATGCGCCTGTCACGGGTACGGTTTCCGTACGCGCAGCCCGGCAGGGAGAAGTCGTCAACATCGGCGCGCCGATCGTCACCATCGTCGATTTGAACGACACGTGGGCGCGTGCCGCGATTCCCGAAACTTATGCCGACCACATCGGATATGGCGATTTGCTGCGCGTGCGCATGCCGGGAGGAACGGTAACGAGCGGCAAAGTGTTCTTCAAGGGAGTGGAAAGCGATTTCGCCACGCAGCGGGATGTGAGCCGCAAAAAGCGCGATATCAAAACGATTGTGCTGAAAGTTCGCCTCGATAATCCTAAGGGTGCGTACGTTCCGGGAATGACCGCGGAAGTGTTGGTTTCGCCAGAACAGATGAAGAGTGAAAGCACTCCGCAGACTGCGGCAGTGGGGCAGCAATGACGGCGGATGTGAACGTGCAAACGAAAGAAGCAATCGCGGCGCCGACGGCTGTGACCGCCACGCCCCGCGATTCGTCGGAGACTTACGCGATTGAGGTCGACCACATCGTTAAGAAATATGGCGATTTCACCGCAGTCGACGATGTTTCGTTCTTCGTGAAGGCCGGCGAAATTTTCGGCCTGCTCGGACCGAATGGCGCGGGAAAGTCAACGCTGATTCGCATGATGACCACGCTGATCCCGATCACTGCCGGTCATGCGCGGATCGCCGGGCACGACGTGAGCAAGGAACCCGATGCGGCGCGGCGCACCATCGGCGTGATTCCGCAGGCGCTGACCAGCGATCTCGATCTTACGGTCGAGGAGAACATGAACATCTACGCCAAGCTCTACGATGTTCCCGCTAAGGAGCGCAAGAAGTCGATCGACGAATTGCTGGAACTGGTCGACCTGACGAAGTGGCGCGGAGCGCAGACGAAGACACTTTCCGGCGGCATGCGGCGACGGTTGGAGATTGCGCGTGGGCTGGTGCATCATCCGAAAATATTTTTCCTCGATGAGCCGACGACCGGGCTCGATCCGGTTTCACGCGTGGCGGTTTGGGAGATGCTGGGCAACATTAAGAATGAACGCCAGCTCACCATTCTCATCACAACTCACTACATGGACGAAGCTGATCGTTTGTGCGACAGGATCGCCATTGTCGATCACGGCAAGCTGGTGGCGCTCGACGCCCCGATGGCTCTAAAGGCAAGTGTGCCAGGATCGAATGTGATC
>Ga0116135_1000550_pt1 | contig 20815 bp, 18 predicted proteins | sample June2015DPH_20_1_FD_89738 | JGI IMG/M metagenome (GOLD analysis project Ga0116135, IMG submission 89738) | Peatland microbial communities from SPRUCE experiment site at the Marcell Experimental Forest, Minnesota, USA - June2015DPH_20_10 | ecosystem: Environmental > Terrestrial > Soil > Wetlands... | reverse complement strand
TGTCGACCCGCAGGCACCCGCCGCAGCCCCCGCCCCGGTCCCGGCACCGGTCGAGCAGATTCCCGCGACCGCGAACACCACACCCGCGCCTTCGAGCGCGACGGCGAATGTTGCGCCGGCGGATACCGCCGCTCCCATCCAGCCCCAGGCCACCGCAACGGCGCCGCAAGTTCAAGAGGACGCTGCCCCCGCCGCCAGGCCCGCGCCGCCGCCGGTGGTTGCGACGGCTCCACTACCCGCGTCCCCCGCTCCCGCGACAGCGGCCGTCCAATCCGTCAATTCACCGCTCGGTGTCTGGCTGACCGAAGAGAAGGAAGGCAAGGTCCGGATCGAGCCATGCGGCGCCAATCTGTGCGGATATTCCGTCGACACGAAGTCGAACCAGAACGGCAAACAGGTCCTGATCAATATGAAGCCCGGCAAGGATGCCAAATGGAGCGGGCGGATTTTCGATCCGAACACCGGCAGCACCTATGATTCCACGATCGCGTTGAAAGGCCCCGATAGCCTGCGCGTCCAGGGCTGCGCCTTTGGCGGCATGTTCTGCGGCGGCCAGACCTGGAGCCGTCTGAACTGACGGCTGGGATAGCGATACGGCTTGAGCACCAACGGGTCTCTTGCCTTCGCGGCAATGGCAAATCTCCGGTTGTTCGCGGTTCTTAGATCGTTGCGAATCCGAGAGCCCTTGTTAGGCGCCTTTTCCACCGAGAAGAGCGGTGAGGACTGCACCAATCAAGCCGACGATTGCAGTGACGCCTTTGACCATCAGTTCATTTTGAATTTTCTCCAAAGAATCATTGTTCAACCGTGTAATAACTATCTCACTCAACGCAATTGAGGCATGGAAACCACAGAGCACAGTGAACCCAAAGAGGCCAACGGACGCCCCGGCAAACAGTTTGTAGAACGTCTCCGAAATCGGGTTGCTGACTCCTTGTACGGGAGCGAACCCGACCTCATGGATCAAGATGATATGTATGATAATCGCGATTGAAGAGATACACGCAGCCAAGACAAAAACGGTAATTGCGCTCCGCGACCGCATCCACGGCAGAACGGAAAGTAGTGCACCTGAGAACAGCCCGAACATAACGAGCTGCGCAACCATGGCCCTAATGTCTTCGATGTAACGCCAGTTGCGAAGTATGAGTCCAAAATAGAGAAGAGCAAGGACGACCAACGTTGACGCGACTGCTGACAACGGAAATGCTTCTCGGCTGCTTTTTGAATCCATAGCGATCCCCCGCTTTGGACACCCTACCCGAGTTTACCCCGCATCAACCTCGGACTGTATCGTGAACAATACACACTTTCCGGGCCGACCGAAAGACCTGATCGCCCTGCCGTGATCCCGCCCGGGCGCCTTCCTTATTCATTTCTACTCGCTCTTTTTGAGCGAGAGCCAAGTCCAAAATAGAATCGCCAGGATCGCGATGCCCGGCACCCACCAGTGAAGCCAGCCCCCCTGACAGTTTCTAGGTTTTGCGACGGCGGCTTGCGGCGTTGGTCGCTCATTGACCTCGACAGAGCGCTAACGACCGAAGTCGGATCACCAGTTACGAAACATCAACAATACGCATCGCATGAACTAAATCGCGGCAGGCGTACGCGACGTCTCGACGTGGGGACGGAAGGTCGATTTGTCGGTTCCGCAATCCGGACATCTCCAGGTGGCGGGGATGGCGGCGAAGGGGGTGCCGGACGGGATCGACTGGTCAGGAATTCCGGTGGACTGGTCGTAGATGAAATAGCAGCCGCCGCACATGAAAAGCTGGCGACCCGATCGCCGCATGCCGGCGAGCGGTCGTGCCATATGGCTCGCACCTGATGGCACCGGCGTGGCGACGGAATCTCCCACACTCACGCTGCCGCCTTCCCTGGCGACAAGATAGATACCTAATTCCTTGTGCCCGAAAGCGGCACGCAATGAGCCGGGCAGATCGAGATCGCGGCGGCCGGTTTCAGGGTTGACGTTGGTGGCGCCACATCGGCCGTTACGCCGGTCGACGCGAAACAGCCCTTCGCCGATCCTGATGTCGCCGCCGACCCAATCGAATTCCTCCCACGGTCGTGCGCCGTCGATGTAGAAATTCGCCCGGAACCGCAGCGGATCGATCTTGATCCCCCACTGCTCCTCGAGGCTGCGCACGGTCGCCAGATTGATCAGCGATATGACATTGTCCGGCTTGTCCATGAAGTGGCCGTCGTGCGAGCGAACCAGCGTCGGCGCGCTGCGCAAGGCGGGAACCAGCTGCCAGACGATCTCCTCGACCCTGGCGCGCGCCTGTTCGTCGTTGAGGTCGGCAACAATGAGCTGGTGATTGTCCTGCGTGATCGTCAGCTGCAGGGTTTCGACATCCAGGGTGGTGTGGACCCGCGCCAATGCCTCTTCGAGCATCAGCATCACGAACAGTCCCTTTTTGCCCCATTTGGGATGGCTGGTATCGAACGGGGCCCCGGGACGCACCAGCGCAAACACGCGATCGTGCGGAAACGGCTTCTTGGCCTGCAATTCGACCCGCAGCAGCGGCTGCGCGCTCAAGCCCTTGATCGGATACCGATAGATATTCTTCAGAACGGGCATTGGCGCGCCACCTTGTCGTGCGACGATCTTGCCCGAAAATGCACGACGGGATGGCGGATTGCGTAGAGCCGGTTGTTGCCGAAGTCGTGGAGCCAGATGATGCTTCGCAGGCGAGAGCACCCGGGGCAACGCAAACTGGTCCGAGAATAATGCGGTCATGTCCGTTGCCGGATCATCGATGGCGTCGTCGATGGCGTCCGACAGTCGCGCCACACCCTTCTCGATCTGCTTCGGCGACAGCGCGGCATAGCCGAGAATGATGGCCCGGCTGGTCAGGGCGGTTTGTCGCTGGAGATGCACCCTTGCCGATGACAGCGAATAGACGCCCACCCGCGCACGCAGCGCGAGCGCTTCGACCGTGACGGCATCCGGGATACCCGGCGGCAGATGCCAGAGAACATGCAGGCCGCTGCTTTCGCCGTCGACCAGAACATCGCCGAAGTTGCGCTGCAGCGCGCCGACAAGGCAGTCACGGTTGTGCTTGTAATGGGAGCGCACGCGAAGAAGGTGCGTGGCATAACCGCCGCTGTGCATGAAGTCGGCCAGCGTGGCCTGCTCCAGCCAGGGATTGCCGTTGTTGAGCAGACGTTTCTCGTTGCAGACGGCTTCGGCAATATTTTCCGGTACCACCATATAGCCGAGGCGCAATCCCGCACCGAGTGACTTGGAAAACGTCCCGATGTGGATGGTGCAGTCGGGTGCGAGCGCGGCCAATGGCGGAAGATGCGATCCGTGGTAGCGGATATCGCAATCATAGTCGTCTTCGATGATGTAGCAGCCGTATCGGCGGGCCCAAGCGATGACCTCGCTGCGCCTTTCCGCCGATAATGTTGCGCCGGTCGGATACTGATGCGAGGGCGTCAGATAAAGCAGCGATGCCGGGCGCTGTGGCAGATAATCGGGGATCAACCCGTCCTGATCGACGGCCACGCTGACAACCTCGGCGCCCGCGGCTTCGAAGACAAGCGCGGCGCCCTGATAGCAGGGGTCCTCGACCACACTGAGCGCGCCGCGTGCCAGATACAGCCGCGCTGCAAGCGTCAATCCTTCCTGGATTCCGGAGACGATCACGATACGGCTTGGATCGGCGACGATACCGCGCGCCACTGCCAGATGGTTGGCGATCGCCGTGCGCAGCGCCGGGAATCCGGCGGGATCTCCGTACTGTGTCAGGCCCGCTCCGCCGCCATGCGACAGATTCCTCTGCAGCAATCGGCGCCAGGTTTTCAGCGGAAACAGTTCGGCACTGGGACGACCTGGAAAGAAATCGTAGAGCAAGCGATTGCGGAGCACAGGTGGCAAGGTCTGCGCCCGCCCCTGGCGCAGCGGCATGGGCATGCGTGACTGCAAGACGTAGTCACGCGGATCAGCCATCGACGGGATCGCCGCGCTGTTACGCGGAGACTGTTCCACGACATAGATTCCCGAGGCCGGCCGCGACTCGACGATCCCTTCCATCAACAGCAGGTCATAGGCGCGAACAACGGTGTTGCGGGAGATCGCCAGTTGCTCGGAAAGCCGGCGTGACGATGGCAGGCGCGTCCCGGGAACAAGCCGCGCGCAGCGGATCGCTTCGCGAATTTGGTCCACCATCTGCGTCGTCAACGCTTCCGGCCGGGACCTGTCCAGTAGAACGGAAATCTGCATATCAGCCGTCGTCCTGGTGGGCTTCCTCTGTCCATTCCCGGAGCAAGGACCGGACCAGTTATGAGTCCAGTCTGTCGATTTTGACGGGATTTCCTTCGATGTCAGCCAGTTTGTTGACCAAATTGGACTGGCTCCCTCGGTTTAGCAGCAACTGGACTCATTGGGCCCGGTCGCCGCGTGAGTTGCCCAGGCCTCATGCAGCTTCTGCCCGAAACCCTGCAGCGTCGTCTATCTCCTGAGCAAGCCGGGAAATCCCGCGCCTAACACTCAGCCAACCAATGGAGCCATCGCATTTTCCGCCGGCGGCTCTCATGGCCGTTTGTTGCTTCGTGCGAGCGTTGCCGCACTGACCGCGAGAGCCGCGCCGCGATGCTCCCGGCAATTCGAACCCAAAGGAGATCCCATGAGTACCGCACGAATTCGCTGGCTATCGGCTGCGGCCGCCATTCTCGCCATCTTTGGCAGTGGCTCGAATAGCGCAAGAGCCGAAGATACCATCAAGATCGGAATCCTTCACTCGCTGTCGGGCACCATGGCGATCAGCGAAACGATCCTGAAGGATTTGATGCTGATGGAAGTCGCTGACGTCAACGCCAAGGGCGGTCTGCTCGGAAAGAAGATCGAGCCCGTGGTCGTCGACCCCGCATCGAACTGGCCGCTGTTTGCCGAGAAGGCCCGCGAATTGCTGACAAAGGACAAGGTCGCCGCCGTGTTCGGCTGCTGGACGTCGGTGTCCCGCAAGTCGGTGTTGCCGGTATTCGAGGAACTCAACGGCCTGCTGTTCTACCCGCTCGAATATGAAGGCGAGGAAGCGTCCTACAATATCTTCTACGGCAGCTCCGTGCCCGACAACAAGGCGGTTCCCGCTGTCGAATATCTCATGAGCAAGGAAGGCGGCGACGTTAAGCGCTTCGTGCTTGAGGGCACGGATTACGTCTATCCCCGCACCAGCAACAAGATCATCCGCGCCTTCCTCAAGACCAAGGGTGTCAAGGACGAAGACATCCTGGAGAACTACACGCCGTTCGGCTTCTCCGACTGGCAAACTGAAGTCGCGGCGATCAAGAAGTTCGGTTCGGCCGGCAAGAAGACGGCGGTGGTTTCGACCATCAATGGCGACGCCAATGTGCCGTTCTACAAGGAACTCGGCAATCAGGGCGTCAAAGCCACCGACATTCCGGTGATTGCGTTCTCGGTCGGCGAGGAAGAACTCGCTGGTGTCGACACCAAACCGCTGGTCGGGCATCTTGCGGCCTGGAGCTACTTCCAGTCGGTGAATACGCCGGAGAACAAGGCGTTCATCGCAAAGTGGCGCGCCTACACCCAGAACCCCAAACGCGTCACCAACGATCCCATGGAGTCGGCCTATATCCTGTTCCACATGTGGGTACAGGCCGTGCAACAGGCCGGCACGACCGATGTCGAGGCGGTTCGCCAGGCGATGATCGGCCAGAAGGTCAAATCGCCGTCGGGCTTTGAAGTGATAATGGGCAGCAATCACCACATGGCCAAGCCGGTCATGATCGGCGAGATCCAGGCCGACGGCCAATTCAGTATCGTTCACAAGAGCAAGGCGTTGCCGCCGAAGGCATGGAGCCCCTATGTCGAGGCCAACAAGGGCAAGGTCGCCGATTGGTCGTGGCCGTGGGTGTGCGGCGGCTGCACGGCTCCGCGTTTCGCGGCGAACTGATCTCCCCAGTCACGCAAACGGCCGTGGAGTGAGAGGCCCCGTCGATGAGGCGGGGCCTTTTGCGTGAACCTTATCTCGCGGGTTTGCGCGCCGGATTCACGCCCCCCATCCATGTGACAACCATCACAGTCCCCGGCAAGCCGGTATGCGATCTTGATCGCGTCGAAACAGAGGGGAATGTCATGAAACACCTTCGCAAGACTGGTCTCGCCATCCGTGTTTTGGTTTGTCTGGGAATATCGATCGCCACGCCGGCTGCGGCCGCGACGTTCGACGGCGCATGGAATGTTCAGATCGCCTCGTCCAACGGCGCTTGCCCGAACGGGACCACCGTCCCGATCGGGATCAACAATGGCCAGGTCGCGTCTGGCAATGCCATGTTCGTGGCGTCAGGACGCGTCGCGGATGCGGGTGCGATCAGCGTGACCCTGAGCAGCGGAATTAAACGGGCTGTCGGCTCCGGTCACCTCACCGCTACATCAGGGTCGGGTACCTGGCACGGCGTGATGTGCTCGGGCACCTGGACGGCGCAGCGTATCTGACCGGTGCGAGACGCTTATCCGCCGACTTTTGCGGTATATTCCGCATCGGTCACCGGCTCGACCCAGTTCGAATAATTTCCGTCCAGCGATTCCTGCATCGCGATGTGGGTCATGCCACTGGTTGGCGAACCGCCATGCCAATGTTTTTCGCCCGGCGGAATCCAGACGACGTCACCCGGCCGGATTTCGCGTACCGGCTCGCCCTTGGTCTGAAACCGGCCAATGCCCGAGAGGACATACAGCGTCTGGCCAAGCGGATGCGAATGCCAATTGGTGCGCGCGCCCGGTTCGAAGGTGACGCGCGCCGCGACGATCCGCGCCGGCGCCTCGGCCGCGATGATGGGGTCCTGCCAGACCGTCCCGGTGAAATGTTCTGCCGGCGCGCGACGTGTCGGCCGTGAACCGGCGAGATGGATCTGCATGGCGTATCTCCTTTTTTGTGGACGCGATTGGTCCTGTTTATTTCTTTGATGCCGCGTAGCGCGCCTTGGTCTCGGCATTCATCGGATAGAGGCCCGGCAGCACGGCGCCGCCGTTCACCTGGTCGACGATCCAGGCTTCCATGCGCTCCTGCTCCGCGCCTTCGGCCAGAATGAGATCGAGAAACGCTTTCGGGATCACCACGGCACCGTCCTGATCGGCGACGATGACGTCGTCCGGGAAGATCGCGACGCCACCACAACCGATCGGTTCACCCCAGCCGACGAATGTCAGCCCGGCCACCGAGGGCGGCGCGGCGTAGCCGTCACACCACACCGGCAACCCGGTGCCGAGCACGCCTTCGAGATCGCGCACCACGCCATCGGTCACCAGGGCCGCAACCCCGCGCTTGACCATGCGGGCGCACAGAATATCGCCGAAGATGCCGGCGTCGGTGATGCCCATGGCATCGACCACGGCGATGCAGCCGTCCGGCATCGCTTCGATCGCGGTCCGGGTCGAAATCGGCGATGACCAGGATTCCGGTGTCGCCAGATCCTCCCGCGCCGGCACGAAACGCAGGGTAAAGGCCGGCCCGACCAGCCGCTTCTGACCGGGGCGCAGTGGACGCGAGCCCCGCATCCAGACGTTTCGCAGGCCCTTTTTGAGGAGAACCGTGGTGATGGTGGCGGTGGATACGCGGGAAAGCGTCGCGATCGCTTCGGGGGTCAGGGACATCGAACAGGCAACTCCGGTGCGGGTGGGTTGGGCGGGCGCATCTTGCGGGGCGCGAGCGGCGCGTCAAGTGGCGTCGAGGGCGCTGGGAATGGGACGCTGCCTGGCTGATCGCCATCATCACAGCTTATCACCGATATGCGGATTAATTTATTGAACTTGCTGGCTCATTTGCACGAACCGAATTCCACTTCGCCGCAAAACGCGCTACAGCATGACACAGATCGAAGATTTGTGAGACCATGGCCGCGACACTCGCCCCACCCCGCCTTTTGCTGAGCGGCGACAGCGCCATCACGGTGGAATTCAGCCGCACGATCGATGACGCCGCCAATCAGCGGGTGCTGGCGCTCGATCGCACCCTGGCACGCGAGCCCGTTACCGGCGTCACCGAGACGGTGCCGACCTATCGGTCGCTGCTGGTACACTACGATCCCCTGCTGATCGATTTTGCGGCGCTGAGCGAAAAGCTTGCCGTTCTGGCGCAACTGCCGGTTCCGGCATCGACAAAAACCCGGCGCTGGCGCATTCCCGTGGTCTATGGCGGTGAATACGGCATTGATCTGGAGGATGTCGCCAAGACACTGAACACCACGACCGACGACATCGTGGCGCGGCATATCGCCGGCGACTATCGCGTCGCCATGATCGGTTTTACCCCGGGATGGTCCTATCTCAGTGGCTTGCAGAGTTCGCTGCATCTGCCACGGCGGCACAATCCGCGGCTGTTAACGCCGGCCGGCACGATTTCGATCGGTGGCGTGCAGACCGGTGTGCAATGCCTGGCCGGTCCGAGCGGCTGGCATCTGCTGGGACAGACTGCCGTGCGAACCTACCAGTTGCACCGCGATCCGATCTTCCTGCTGGAACCCGGCGACCGCGTGAAGTTCTGCGCGGTGGACGCCAAGACCTTCGCGGAACAGGATCGCGCCGCGGAACGCGGCGAGCTTGTCGCCGAATTGATGGCCTCATGAGCAAACTCGTCATTTCAGCCATCGGTCCTTCGAGTTCGGTACAGGACGGCGGACGCTTCGGCGCCCAGCGTTATGGTCTCACGCCGAGCGGTGCGATGGACCGGCTTGGGCTTGCCGCCGCCAATTGCCTGGTCGGAAACGCCCTGTTCGCCGCCGCGATCGAAATCGGCCCATTCGGCGCCGCGTTCACGGCGCGCGAGGGCGCGATTCGCGTCGCGCTCGCGGGCGCGTCGCGCAACGCCGACGTCGCCGGACGCGCGGTCGCGTCGGATACATCCGTGACGCTGTCGGACGGCGAAACCCTGAAGCTTGGTTTTGCCCGCGGCGGCTCTTTCAGTTATCTCGCGATCGAAGGCGGTATCGCGGGCGAGCCGATGTTCGGAAGCATGGCCGTGAATGCCCGCGCCGGGCTCGGCAGCCCCTACCCGCGCCCGCTGCAGGCCGGCGATGAATTACAGGTGGCGGCTGCCGGCGGTGCGGCCGAGCGCCGGATCGATCTTCCGCCCCCGGTCCAGGCGCCGATCCGTGTCGTGATGGGTCCGCAGGATGACGAATTCGCCGATGACCAGAAAAATCTGTTTCTGGACAGCGAGTGGAAGATATCGGCGACCAGCGACCGCATGGGGTACCGGCTCGAAGGCCCGGTGATCAAACATCTGTACGGCCACAACATCGTCTCCGATGGCACCGTAAACGGCAGCATTCAGGTACCCGGCAACGGCGCGCCCATTGTCCTGGTGCCGGACCGCGGCACCAGTGGCGGCTATCCCAAGATCGCGACCGTGATCTCGGCCGATCTCGGACGGTTCGCGCAGATTTCCGCCGGAACCGGCTTTCGTTTCAAGGCGATCGGCATCGCTGAGGCACAGGCAGAGGTGCGCAAATTCGCCGAGCTGCTGCGCACCCTGCCCGACCGCCTCCACGCCATCGATAATTTTGATCTCAACATCGAGGCGCTGCAGGATGCCAACGTCGCCGGGGCTGCCGTCAGCGCCGTCGATGCCGGAACATGGCAGGTTTCATCGCCTGTCGATGCACTGACGCAGGACTAGTTTCGAACAACCAACAAGCGGACAAAAACATGAAAACAGTCGATCTGAACAGCGACCTCGGTGAAAGCTTTGGCGCCTGGGAAATGGGTAACGACGCCGCCATGATCGACGTCGCCACGTCGGTGAATGTTGCCTGCGGGTTTCATGGCGGGGACTACGACACCATGCGCAAGACCGTGGAACTCGCGAAGGCACGCGGCGTCAGCGTCGGCGCTCACCCGGGTTACCGCGACATCCATGGATTTGGCCGTCGGCCGTTTTACGGCATGAAGGCCTCTGAGATCGAAAACCTCGTCGCCTATCAGATCGGCGCGCTTCAGGCGATCGCGACCGCGGCGGGCTACAAGGTTACCCATGTCAAGGCGCATGGCGCATTGTCGAATGTGGCCTGCGAGGAAGATACCACCGCGCGCGCGATTGCTTCCGCCATCAGGGCGGTCGACCCCAGTCTTATCTTTGTTGTGCTGGCTAATACCAAACTGGTGCAGGCCGGCGAAGCCGCCAATCTGGCGTTGGCCCACGAGGTGTTCGCCGACCGCGCCTATGAGGACGACGGCACGCTGGTGTCGCGCAAGAAACCCGGTTCGGTGTTGCATGATCCAAAACAGATCGCCGAGCGCGTGGTGCGGATGATCCAGGATGGCGCCGTCATATCCGTCACCGGCAAAATCATCAAAATGCGTACCGACACCGTATGCATTCACGGTGATACGCCGGGCGCGGTCGATATCGCGCGTGGCGTGCGGCAGGCGCTGAAGGATGCCGGTATTGAAGTGGCACCGTTCAAGCGGAGTTAGACCACGGGATTGATCTTCCACAGGGTATTGGCGGGCGCCTGACCCCGTATCCTTGCCCACGGAGGATCTGTCATCTATCGGTTGTGTTCGTCCGTGCTTGCAGCCCGATTGGATCGATCAGATGAACACCGATGGTGCCCACCTCGAAGAAATAGCGAAGCTTCCGAGGGCGGGATTTTGGCGACGATGGGCAGCGACGCTCATCGATTGGATTGTCGTTGCAGTCCCCTTTCAGGTTCTGGCGGTCGTGCTTTTCGCAACGACATCGGGAATGGTCCAAATGCACGGCGGCTTATTTCTTCAACATCTGCGAGGTCGCCAAGACGATCCCGCAATCACTGAGCCCGCCGCCGCCACATGATGCAAATTTCGCAACGGTTTGCCATGTCTCGTTGTTTGGAGCGGCGACAGGCGTCACTCTGACGGTGGGGCGCACGACGCGCGAGGGTTCAACGACCAAGACCGTCACCCAGGGTTACATGCTCGACCAGGCGGGAAACCCAATCGATGGTTTCTCGCTGGACTGGATCGTCGCCTCGGCTTTCGTTGTCTACCTCGTTTGGATGATCTGGAAGAAAGGTAGAACCGTCGGCGCTCGAATCGTTCGCATAAGGATCGTCGACACAGCGGACGTCCAGAGTTCAGGCGTGCCGATCCTCAAGGTCATCAGCCGCTATCTGGCGATGATCATTGGTTTCGTGCCCGCAATGGCCCTGTTGCTCTATCAACGCGCGATCACCGACGGCAGCGCCGACGCGATGTTTACCGACCATTTCTTTCAGTGGTTCATTTATTCCGGCTTGGTTGCCGCGATTTGGAGCGTGCTGCTGATTATCCAGGTCGCCCGCAAGACGGACCCGGTCTACGACCGGTTGGCGGGAACCGCGGTGGTGAGAGACCAGAAGGCAGTCCAAGCGGCACAAGCTGTCGAACCAGGGCTACAGCCGGCTTAGGCTCCCAACGACCGAACCGTCATCTGGTATCAAAACGGATGAACCGAGAGCGTTCCGAACACCACGGCCGCAATCACCGCGAAAGCGCCATAGAGCGCGGCCGCATGAAATCCTGTTCCGGTTCGCCGGGACAGCGAACGCGCGTACAGGTGCAGACGGGCTTCCGCCGATAATTCGCGCATGGTCGATCTCCAACGCAGCATGAACGATAATGGAGTATCGTTCGCGGCTGGATGCAAGGCGACCGAGAAAATAGCGATGCGAATGCTCTGCCAGACTCCCTTCGCAGGGAAAAATTCTCTGCGGCGGATTCAGGCTAGAATTTTATTCGTTCGAATTTGTCTCTGATTGGAACCGGTTCTGCCGTTAATAAACGTCCTGCTGGAACCGGCCCTTCTTTTTGAGTTCCCCGACAAAGCTGACGGCCTCGTCAGTCGAACGCGCGCCATGCTGGGCGACAATGTCGACCAGCGCCCGTTCGACATCCTTGGCCATCCGCTTGGCGTCGCCGCAGATATAGATGTTGGCGCCCTCGGCGAGCCAGGTCCACACCTCGCGGCCGACCTCGCGCATGCGGTCCTGCACGTAGAATTTCTTGTCGCCGTCGCGCGACCATGCCAGCGACAACCGTGTCAGCAGGCCCGAAGTTTTCAGGGCGTTGAGTTCGTCGGCGTAGAAGAAATCGCTGCTGCTGCGCTGATGGCCGAAGAACAGCCAGTTCTTGCCCGGCGCGCCGGTCGCCTTGCGGTCGAGCAGGAACGCGCGGAACGGCGCGATGCCGGTGCCGGGCCCGATCATGATGATCGGTATCTTCGGATCCTGCGGCAGCGCGAAGCCATGGGCCTTCTGCACATAGACCTTTACCGGATCGCCGGGCTGGATACGTTCGGCGAGGAATGTCGAAGCCAGTCCAAGCCGCTTGCGCTTGCCGATGACGTAACGCACGCAGTCCACCGTCAGCGACAGCTTGCCCGGCGTGGCATTGTGCGACGACGAGATCGAATAGAGCCGCGGCTGCAGTGACTCCAGCGCTTCGACGAAGGCTTCGGGATGTGGACGCACGCCGGAGAATTTTTGCAGCGCCGCCATCACGTCGAGGGTGGCGGCGTCGCCATCGGGATCTTCGCCTTGCGCCAGCGCCCGCGCCTTCTCGCGCTGTGCCCCGCCGGTAATGAACGAGAGCAGCTCGAACAGGGAATCCGGCGCAGGTGCCAGCGACACATCGTCAGTCAATACCTCGCGCAGCGTCTTGCCGCGTATCGGGGTGGTATGCAAAGCGCCGAGCAAAGCGATGATCTGATCGACATGGCCAAGATCATTGCGGGCGAAAATACCGAAGGAATCCCCGACCACATAGTCGAGGCCGCAGCCGCTGAGGTCGAAATCGATGTGCCAGGTTTCCTTTTCGGATCCGGTCTTGTTCAATAGCCGGCGCGACACGAAGGTCGCCGGCACCGGATTGTCGCGGGAACGACCCGGCTCCGCCGTGATCGCGGGCATCGCCACAGCCGGCGCGGCGGCGGAACCAGGCGAGGCCGCCGGCGCCTTCTCCAGCTCCTCGTTCAGCGTTTTCAGCATCCGGGCGGTTTCCTTGCCGCCGGGAACACAGAGATTGAGACGCGCCTCCGCCTTGGTCGCGATCGCGTCGGAATAGTCGTTGCAGTTATAGCCGCACTGGCCGCAGTCCTGCTGCGCCATCGCTGCCATCATGCGCCGGCGCAATGGGCGGCCCTCCGCGAGCTTCATGCGATCGGCAATCGGCATGGTCTGATCGTGCCAGGGCGCCTCGCCGTCGTCGCCATCGCCGCTTGGCCCTTGAAGCACGGCGGTGCCCTGCGCCGCCGACAGGGGTTCAGCCCCATCCGTCGACAGCAGTCCGGCAAAGAAACCGTTCAGCCAGGTGCGCTGCGCTTCGGAGAACGGCGCGCTCGATGGAATGATTTCGATTCGGGGCGGGGGTGTCATCTGGTTCATGTGGAGATCTCTGCATCCGCAAGCTTGCGCAACGTCTCGCCATCATGGCGGCGCGCAAATGTCAGGAATGTTTCATCGGATGACGCACGATGCGACAGATAGGCTTTCAGCAGCTTCTCGACGGTCTTGGGTGCGTCTTCCGCCTTGAGGTCGTGGTAAACTTCCTGCCCGACATCGGCATTGGGACCAAACCCGCCGCCCGCGAACAAATGATAGCCCTCGACGGTGTCGTCCTCCTCGCCAACCGGGACCTTGGCGGCGATCAAACCGATATCGCTGATGTAATGCTGCGCGCAGGAATGGTGACAGCCGGTCAGATGAATATTCAGCGGCGTGTCGATTTCGACCCGCGGCTCGCACCAGTCCCCGATCTCGGCGCCGTGGCGCTTGGTGTCGGAAGCCGCGAACTTGCAGCCGGCATTGCCGGTGCAGGCAATCAGCCCGGCACGGATTTGCGACGCCCTGACCGCCAGTCCAATCGCCTCAATGGCGGCAATCGCAAGTCCGACATTGTCGTCACGCACGCCCGGTATCAACAGGTTTTGCCACACCGTCAGGCGAATTTCGCCGTCACCAAGATCGCTGGCGATTTTTGCCAAGCCACGCATCTGCTCGCAAGTCAGCTTGCCAAGCGGCAGCGAAACGCCGATCCAGTTGAGGTCGGCCTGCTTCTGCTTGTGCACGCCGATATGTGCCATGCGGTCGAACATCGGTCGCGGCGCGACGGCTTCCGCCGGCACGCGGGTAAAGGCATGGCCGAGTTTCTGCTCGACCAGAACCAGGAATTTATCCATTCCCATGCCGTCGATGACATATTTCAGCCGCGCCTTGAGCCGGTTGGTGCGATCGCCGAGATCGATGAACACCCGCACAATAGCGTCGGCCACTTTGGTGGCGTCCGCCGGCTTGACGACGATGCCGGTGTCTTTGGCAAAATCCCTGTGGCCGGTAATGCCGCCAATCCCCAAACGAAACCAGACACCGGGCTCGACACCGAAACCGTCCTTCACTTCGACCGCGGCGAAGGCAATGTCGTTGGTGTCTTCAAGCACCGCGATCTTGCCGGCACCGTCGAAGGCGACGTTGAATTTGCGCGGCAATCCCGTCAGCGAGCGGTCGTTGAGAATGTGGTAATGCCACTCGCGGGCGTAGGCGCGCGTATCGATCAGTTCCTGCGGGTCGATGCCCGCCGTCGGCGTGCCCGTGACGTTGCGAATATTGTCGGCGCCGGAACCGCGCGAACACAGGCCGAGATCCTGAATGCCCTCGATCAACGCGACGGTGTGTTTCGGCGGAATTTCACGCACCTGCAGATTGGCGCGGGTCGTGACATGGCAAAACGGCCCGCAATAACGCTCGGCCAGATCGGCCATCCCGGCCAGCTGCCAATGCGTGAGGATGCCGTTTGGCATGCGCAGCCGGCACATATAGGAATCCTGCGCCGGTGCGACGTAAAACAGACCGTAATAGCGCCAGCGAAAATTATCCGCCGGCGACGGCGGCGCGTTGTCGAGCGCTTGCTGCTTCAGCCGCGGATAGGCATCGAACGGATGCTCTTCGCGTTTGAACTTTTCCTGGTCGACGAGTTTTTTGCCGGACGCCAGCACCTTGTCCTGGGCCTTGAGGCCGGCGGCATCCGGGCCCACCGGTTCCGCCGCGGCTTTGCTGGACGCGGCGCCGCCGCCGGCAAGACCGACGCGCCCCACCTGCAGGCCGGACATGAAACCTTCAAGATAGCGCTTTTGCTCGTCGCTGAAGTCGGCTGTTGTCGTTTCGAGTTTCATGATGTGCGATGCTGCCGTTATTCTGCGGGAACCTGGGGAGCCAGCGCCGGTGACACCGATATCGCAGGGCTCGCCGGATTGAAGGTCGAATAGAGCGCGAGGCCGGTGAACACGAAGCCTCCGACGAGATTGCCGAGCGTGACCGGAATTTGATTCCACACCCACCACTGGTAGACGCTGACCTTGGCGCCGAGCATCATGCCGGTCGGAATAATGAACATGTTGACGACCGCGTGCTCGAAGCCGAGCGCAAAGAACATGAAGATCGGCATCCAGGTGGCGACGATCTTTCCGATCGTCGAACTGGTCGTCATGGCCATGACGACGCCCAGGCAAACCAGCCAGTTGCAAAGAATGGCCTTCACGAAAACGCTGACCATTCCGGCCAGCCCGATCGCCTCGTTGGCGATGGTCTTGGCTTCGGCAGTACTGACGATGCGCGCGGCGACGCCCGACGGCTCGATCGTGCCCATATTGGTCAGGGTAATTGCGAGCAGCGCGCCGTAGGCGATGCTGCCGAGCAGGTTTCCGAGATAGACCCATGACCAGTTGGCGACGACGGCGTTCCAGCTGGCCTTGCCTTCGAGGCGGGCGAGCGGCAGCAACCCGAAACTTCCGGTCACGAGTTCAAGTCCGAGCAGCACGATGATGATGAGACTGACGGGGAAGATGATCGCGCCGACCAGTGGCTGCCCGGTGGTGACGGCCCCGGAAAACGCCAGGCTGGTGGCGGCCCCCAGCAGGGCACCGGACAGCGCGCCCCGGATCAGCAGGTCACGCGGGGCAAGCGCTAGTTTTTTCAAACTGACGTCGATCATTGCAGTGACAATTTCGGCGGGTTTTACGTAATCCATGTCGAAGCTCCAGGTGCCACGCGCAAGCATGGCCACAACGAGGAAAGGGCGTTCGATCGCTCGGAAATTCGGTTCGAAGGGCAGCGCCGTATCGGAAATTTCGGAGCGATCCGATCAGCCTCGTTGCTGCGGAAATCCATCTTGGATAACGGCCAGCGGGCAACTACGGCGGCTGGCTTATATCCACCTATTCAATTAGTGTGCCAGTGCAGCAATTTATAATAGTCGTTTATTATCAATAGATTGAATGTTGTGCATCGCAGCATAAATTCGACTGCGATGCCCCTTCAAAAGGCATATGAGCTCAAAGATTGAGCCACGAATCAGTTTGCCTAGTATCTAGTCAGACGATGGCCGCCGCTCAGGGAACCCTGCGGAACACCTTAAACGAGGCCAGATAGCCCGCGACATCGGAGGGATCGAAAGTCGGCCCGGCGAATGCTCCAACTGAACCGGGGGCGCCGCGGTCCGCCTCCCCGTGTATTCCCAGTGCGGCGTCGTAAAGGTCCGGCCTGAACACGGCCCTGGCGACGGCCAGAGCCTCCGGGCTGATTGCGGCCTGCCCCCAGCGCACCATCTGGGCATAGAGCCAGGCGGCCTGCACCGGATCTGGCCGCGCCGCGCCTTCCCTCCCCACCAGCAGATAGCGGTTGCTTTCGCGGATGGTTCCGTCAGGGGAGATTTTCAGCCGGCCGTCCAGCGTTCGCTGGATCACATCGGCATCGACGCCGATGCGTTCCGGTCGCGCCAGAAGGCGCGCCACCTCGGAACGATTTTCCGGCTGCTCGATGAATTCGGCGGCGCGAAATGCAGCCCGCACCAGTGCCGCAACGACGTCCGGATTCTTCTCGGACCAGCTCTGCCTGATGGCGAGCACCTTCTCTGCCGCGCGGACCAGAATATCCGAGACGAAATGCAGGATATGGCCAACGCCGCGATCGACCGCGATGGAATTCCAGGGCGCGCCGACACAAAATCCGTCGATCTGGCCGCTGGCGATGCTGTCCACCATGTAGGGCGGCGGCAGCACCACGAGACGAAGATCTTCATCGGGGTCGACGCCGCCGGCCGCCATCCAGAACCGCAATTGATAATTGTGGGTGGAAAACGGGAATGTCATGCCGAAGGTCAGCGGTTCGGCTCCGTTTTTGCGCCGCGTCGCGACCACCCGCGATAGCGCCAGCGCAGTGGCCATCGGATCGAACGGGTCACCATCGATTTCCGCCATCATCGCGGCATGCAGGGCTGGCGATACCGTGATCGCATTGCCGTTGAGACCGAGATTGAAGGGAGCTGTGATCGCTACCCTGACATGCCCGATCCCAAGGCTGGAAGCGATGGCGACCGGCGCCAGCAGGTGCGCGGCATCGAACAGGCCGATATTGAGCTTGTCGCGAACATTCGACCACGACACTTCCCGCACCAGGGTGACGTCGAGCCCTTCCGCCGCGGTAAACCCCTTGTCGACGGCGACGATCAGGGCCGCCGCGTCGACCAGCGGGATGAAGCCGATGTGCAGCGGTATGGTCATTTCAGCAACTCCGACGCCGTCAGGATCGACTGTGCGATCTCGCCGATCTTCTTTTTCTCGCGCATCGCGGTCGATCGCAACAGCACATAGGCCTCGTCCTCGGTCAGCCCCTTCAGCTTCATCAGAATTCCCTTGGCGCGCTCGATCACCTTGCGATCCTCAAGCGCGGATTTGGCGCGATCGAGCTCATCCTGCAGCTTCGCGAATGCGTTGAAACGCGAAATGCAGAGATCGAGAATCGGTTTGAGGCGCTCCTTCTTCAATCCGTCGACGATGTAGGCGGAAACGCCGGCATCGACGGAAGCCTGGATCGACGCCGCGTCGCTTTGATCGACGAACATCGCGATCGGCCGCCGCACCGCGCGGCTGACCTGGAACATCTGCTCCAGAACGTCGCGGCTGGGGTTTTCCAGATCGATCACGATGACATCGGGATCGAGCGCATAGATCCGGGCCAGCAAGCTCTGCATTTCGTTGATATGCGCAACGCTGGTAAAACCCGCCTCCCGCAGCCCCTCCTCGAGGATCGCGGCACGGATTGGGCTTTCGTCGACAATAACTATCTTGGGAGACGACTCGGCGCCCATCGATCACTCGCATTCCGGCAAATCCATTCATAGCATGCCGTGCGTGGGCTCAAAGCCTTGTAATTATGAGCAATTGGGACTAGTCCCTGCCTTTCAATCAGGCAGATCGAATATGCAACAGGCCGCCGCGCCCAAAGTCAGCTTTGTTTCATTGGGATGTCCCAAGGCGCTGGTGGATTCCGAGCGCATCATTACGCGATTGCGGGCGGAAGGCTATGAACTAGCGCGCAAGCATGATGGCGCCGACCTCGTCATCGTGAACACCTGCGGGTTCCTCGACAGCGCCAAGCAGGAATCGCTCGGCGCCATTGGCGAGGCCATGGCCGAGAATGGCAAGGTCATCGTGACCGGTTGCATGGGCGCGGAACCCGAGCAGATCGAGGCCGCCTATCCCGGCGTGCTGTCGATATCAGGTCCGCAGCAATATGAAAGCGTGCTCGACGCGGTGCATCGCGCGCTGCCGCCGGTTCACAATCCCCACCTCGATCTGGTGCCGCCGCAGGGCATCAAGTTGACGCCGCGGCACTATGCGTATCTGAAGATATCCGAAGGCTGCAACAACCGCTGCAGCTTCTGCATCATCCCGAAGCTGCGTGGCGATCTGGTGTCGCGTCCGGCCAATGACGTGCTGCGCGAGGCGGAGAAGCTGGTCAGCGCCGGCGTCAAGGAATTGCTGGTCATTTCGCAGGACACCTCGGCCTATGGTGTCGATTTGAAATATGCCGCGAGCCCGTGGAAGGATCGCGAGGTCCGGGCGAAATTTGTCGATCTGGCGCGTGAGCTTGGCGACTTCGGTGCCTGGGTGCGGCTGCAATATGTCTACCCCTACCCGCATGTCGATGAAGTCATCGGCCTGATGACGCAAGGCAAGGTGCTGCCCTATCTCGATATTCCCTTCCAGCATGCAAGCCCGGAAATCCTCAAAGCGATGAAGCGCCCGGCCGCGCAGGACAAAACCCTGGCGCGGATCAAGACCTGGCGTGAGGAATGCCCCGATCTGACCTTGCGTTCCACCTTCATCGTCGGCTTTCCCGGCGAGACCGATTCCGATTTCGCCTATCTGCTGGACTGGCTTGAGGAGGCCGAGATCGATCGCGTCGGCTGCTTCAAATATGAGCCGGTCGCGGGCGCTCCGTCGAACGCATTCGGCAACGCCGTGCCCGAGCCGGTCAAGCAGGAACGCTGGAATGCGCTGATGGCGCGCCAGCAGGCCATTTCCGCGCGCCGGCTGAAGCGCAAGGTGGGCACCCGCCAACAGGTCATCATCGATGAGGTCGGGCCGACCGTGTCAAAGGGCCGCTCCAAAGCCGATGCACCTGACATCGACGGCGCGGTCTATCTCTCCAGCCGTCGTCCGCTGCGCGTCGGCGAGATCGTCACCGCGAAAATCGAACGCGCTGACCAGTACGATCTGCACGGCAGCGTCGCGGGATTTTGAGCAGGCCGTCTCTACGTCGTCCCGGCGAACGCCGGGACCCATAACCACAGGTGCCTGTTGTTAAAGAAAGCGGTTGGCTAACGTACCGCCAAAACGCGATGACACGGCGTATGGGTCCCCGCGTGCGCGGGGACGACCTGTGGATATAATTACGGCTTCAAGATCGACGCGCCGGTGGTGGCCCGGCTTTCCAGATCGATATGGGCCTTGGCGGCATCCTTGAGCGCATAGGCGTGGTTGATCGGCACGTGCAGTTTGCCGTTGATGACGGCGGCAAATAACGTGTCGGCGCCCTCCAGCAGTTCGGAGCGCTTGCCGACGTAATCGTTGAGTTTCGGACGGGTCGCGAACAGCGAGCCATGATTGTTGAGCTCGGCGATCGAGAACGGCGGCACCGGACCCGACGCGTTGCCGAAACTGACGAACAGGCCACGCGGCTTGAGGCAGGACAGCGAGCCCGGAAACGTGGTCTTGCCGACACCGTCATACACGACATCGCAGAGTTCATTGCGGCTGATTTGTTTGACGCGCGCCACGAAATCCTCGTCGTTATAGAGAATGACGTGATCGCAGCCATTGGCGAGCGCGAGGTCGGCCTTGGCCTTGGAGCCGACAGTGCCGATGACGTGCGCTCCCATCGCCCTGGCCCACTGACACGCCAGCAGGCCGATGCCACCGGCGGCGGCGTGAATCAGCACCCGATGGTGCGGTTCAACCTTGAATGTCTTGTGCAGGAGGTACCAGACCGTCAGCCCCTTCAGCATCAGGACGGCGCCCTGTTCATAGGTGATGTGGTCGGGCAGCTTGACCAGTTTTTCCCAGGGGATGTTGCGCTCGGAGGCGTAGCCGCCGAGATTGAAATAATAGGCGACGCGGTCGCCGGGATGGAAGTTCGTCACCCCGGGCCCGACCGCGAGAACCTCACCGGCGGCTTCATTGCCGGCGATGAACGGCAGTCCCGGCGCCTTGTAGAGGCCGGTGCGATAGTAGACGTCGATGAAGTTCAGTCCGACGGCATGCTGCAGGATGCGCACCTCGCCGGGTCCCGGCGCGGGCACGTCAATGGCCTCATAAACCAGGGCTTCCGGGCCCCCTACCTTGTGCACGCGCACGGCCTTGGTCATAGCAGATTCTCCCTCGGCATTCTCTTGCGATGGAGCGAAAGCCATCGGGCCCGCATTGTCAACTCAATGTGGCCGGAGCGAACCCAAGGAGATCAGTACGGGATCAACAAGGGATCAATTAGTTAACGG
>Ga0116135_1000549_pt1 | contig 20824 bp, 15 predicted proteins | sample June2015DPH_20_1_FD_89738 | JGI IMG/M metagenome (GOLD analysis project Ga0116135, IMG submission 89738) | Peatland microbial communities from SPRUCE experiment site at the Marcell Experimental Forest, Minnesota, USA - June2015DPH_20_10 | ecosystem: Environmental > Terrestrial > Soil > Wetlands... | reverse complement strand
GGATTTACTGAAGGCGCGGACTGGCGCATCCATAATTTGCGTCATGAGGACGGGCTGACGCGCTGGGATGTCTGGCACAACGGCGCATTGTGGGCCGAATTGGAAATGCATTTGGCCGGCGAACACAACGCGCTGAACGCCACAGCCGCGGCTGCGCTGGCTGCGGGTCAGGGGATCGGCGTCCACGCGATCCAGCAGGCACTGGCGAGTTTCAAGAGCGTAAAGCGGCGGCTTGAGGTGCGCGCGACCATCGGCGGCATCACCGTCATTGACGACTTTGCGCATCACCCAACGGCGATCCGCGAAACGCTGCGCGCGCTGCGATCTGTCTATCCGCAGGCGCGGTTATGGGCAGTCCTCGAGCCGCGGTCCAATACTCTGAGACGTAAGGTGCTTGAGGCCGATCTGATCGCCAGCCTGCGTCTCGCCGACCGCGTTGTGTTGGCTGGCGTCTATCAACAGCAGCGCATTCCCGATGCCGAGCGGCTGCACCCGGAAGACGTGGTAAGCGCACTGAAGGCCGAGGGAATGCAGGCGGAACTGCTTCCGGACGCAGACGCAATCGTCAATGCAATTGCACCGCAACTCGAATCCGGCGATGTGGTCGCAATCCTCTCCAATGGCGGCTTTGACGGCATTTATGAGAAACTGCCTACGCGCCTCAAGGAGATTCAGCGCTGAATAGATTTATTCTTAAATCAAGAACCCAGCGCCGAAAACCGCCGCGGAAAGCCCCTCGATGATCGCTTCTCTCACATTGCTCGCGGTAATTCTGTTTTTCAGTGTTCCCGCTGCGCTGGTCCTGATTCCCTTCACTTTTCTTACCGGTAAAGTGACTCCGCTCTATCGCACATCCATTTGGATTGTGCGCACTGCTTACTCGTTGGCGGGCATACACGTGGTGAGCGAGGGCCAGGAGAACGTGCCGGCAAACACCGCGTGCATTTTTATGTGCAACCATCTTTCGAACCTCGATCCGCCGGCGCTGTTGCCACAGATTCCAGGGCGTACCGCGGCGTTTTTCAAGCGGTCGCTGATGAAGATTCCCGGCTTGGGCTACGCGATGAAGCTGGCAGGGTTTGTGCCAGTGAGCCGCGACGGGAACGTAACTGCCGCGCAGGAAAGCGTAGCTGCTGCCAAGCGCGTGTTGGAGAGCGGCGTCCACATTACCACTTTTGTTGAAGGCACGCGCTCTAAAGATGGACGCTTGCTGCCATTCAAGAAGGGTCCGTTTTATCTGGCGATGCAGACCGGAGCGCCGTGCATTCCCGTCTCGCTTTGGGGCACCGAGACGATGATGGCCAAGGGCAGCATGAAGATTCATCCGGGAACTGCGCATATCGTCTTTCACCCCCCGGTGTATCCGCGCAACTATGCGACGCGCGAGGATCTACTGAATGCAGTGCGTGCGGCTGTGGCTTCAGGACTTCCGGAGTGGATGAGGGGCTAGGGCATTTTCGGAATACATATAGACTTTTTCAGTACCGTGAAAGGTGGCCTTTTCTTGAGGAAAAAGTCACTTGAGTGTGTGCTTTCGGTCTACACCAATTCCGAAAATGCTATAGAAGATCGGTTGTTGATTTAAAAAGAGCACGCTTCCGCACGAACCGCAGTATCACTCGGGTTCTTCATCCGACTTCGCAAAAGCGGAACCACTCTTTCCCTTTGGCCCGTCAGGTTTCTGGGCCGTGATACCAGCGCCGCCCCCGTCAGATCCACCCCCAGGAATAACCTTTTCGTAACGGGCGAAGGTATTGGAGTATACGCAGCCTCTGAGCCTTCTCACGCCCAGCAATTCCGCCAGAGGGATCGTGGCTTCGACAACAACTGATACGAGATGGTGCTCCATTCCCTCGATCCGCCCGCGGCGTGAGCTGATTTCGTCAGCGATAGCCCCCATCTGCTCTTTGGGGACAGTAATCTCGACGGCCATCACTGGCTCCAGCAGCACCGGGCTGGCCTTGCGCGCGGCTTCTTTGAATGCGATCGATCCGGCAAACGTGAACGCCATTTCGTTCGAGTCCACTTCGTGATAGCTGCCGTCAAACAGGGTCACCTTCAGGTCCACAATCGGGAAGCCCGCCAGAATGCCCAACTCGAGTGCTTCCCGCACGCCTCGATCGATGGAATCGATGTATTTCTTGGGCACCACGCCGCCGTGAATGTCGTTGATGAACTCGTAACCTTTGTTCGGCTCGTTCGGCTCGACGCGCAGCATGCAATGCCCGTAGTTGCCCGAGCCGCCGACTTGGCGAATGTACTTACCCTCAGCCTCGGCCGCCTTGCGGATCGTCTCGCGGAAAGCAACTTTCACCTCGCCGACATCGATCCTTATCTTGTATTCGTGGGAGATGCGGTGACAAATAGTCTGCAATTCCAGCTCGTAGTCTCCGCTGAGAAGGACCTTGCCGCCATCAAAATCTGATTGAATCTCGGCCGTCCAATGCTCGGGGAGAAGACTATTCAGTGCCCGCAGAAGGTTTTCGCAGTCACTCTTGTCCTTCGGAGCGATAGCTACTGATAAGAGGCGCCTGCTGCGAGGTTCTGGGTCGCTCATGGCTGCACGATGGCGTTGTAGCCGTCGTTCAGCAGCTTCAAGCGCCATTTGTTGGCGTCGTCGCGCGTGGTGAAGGGGCCGATGCGTACATGAACCATGCCATCGCCGGCGTCGCGGCGCTCGCTGACCGGATAGCCGCGCTTGCGCAGCGCGCCCGTGAGCACGTCGGCGTCTTCCTGATTGGATACTGCGGCGACCTGCACCATCAGAGTCCCGGCTCCGGGCACAGCGGGAATTGTCGTTCCTGGCTGGGCCGGATTGGCTGCAGCTGGAAGCGCGGGCCGGACTTGCGGCTGGGTCGGCGTGGCCGAAGAGCCGCTTACATTCTGCGCAGGCTGCCCGCCAGTGGGCGGAATCGGCCCTGCATCTGTACCGTCGGTCGAAGAGGTCGTGTCCGTCGGAACAGGCTGTGCCGGCGGAGCTTCGCTTGCGGAGGGCTTGGGGTGCGACCCGTCCGACTGTAACGTGGTTTGCGCATTTGCTTCCGGCTGCAGTGCGACCGTTGGACCCGCAGCCCCGCGGTGGCCCATCGAGTAACCCAAACCAAAACAGAGGCCGCAAAGCAGAACCAGGCCAAAGAAGATGCCCAGCAATGTCATGGAGCTCAACGTAAGTTCAGTGTCGCGGCGCTGGTGGGCCGGCTCCATCTCCCTGTCGTCGAAAGCTCCCCTCATTCCCGTCCTTAACCCCGTATGCGGCAGCGGAGAAATCCAAAACACGCGCCAACGTTGATTGTTTCATATTCAAATGCCGACGCTCCAGCAGGAAACAATGAGTTTCCCGTTGGAGTGTCGGCCTGGATAGCATCTGACTCCCTCGTTCGACTCCCTTTAGGGCTGGTCGGTATTTCCTTTGGCCAAGGCTCCGATCTTGTTCAGCAGCGTGAGCATCTCCATGGGCAGCGGAAAGACGATGGTGGTGTTTTTCTCGACGCCGATTTCAGTGAGGGTTTGCAGATAGCGCAACTGGAGGGTCATGGGCTGCGTGGCCAGCAAGGCAGCGGCATCCACCAGCTTTTGCGCAGCGTTGAATTCGCCCTCGGCGTGAATGATCTTGGAGCGGCGTTCACGCTCTGCCTCAGCCTGCTTGGCCATGGCCCGGGTCATGGTTTCAGGCAGGTCGACCTGCTTTACTTCCACCGAAACCACCTTCACGCCAAAAGGCTCTGTGCGCTGGTCGATGATGCTCTGGATTCTCAGGTTGAGCTTGTCGCGATGGCTCAGGAGTTCGTCCAACTCGACCTCGCCGAGCACCGAGCGCAGCGTGGTCTGCGCAAACTGCGAGGTCTGGTAGACGTAGTTGGCCACTTTGATAGCCGCGTCGTTGGGATTGACCACGTAGAGCGTGACCACGGCGTTCACCTTGATGGTGACGTTGTCGCGGGTGATCACGTCCTGGGGCGGCACTTCGAGCACGTCCTGGCGCAGCGAGATGCGCACCATCTGCTGAAACGGCCGGAAGACAAGAATGATGCCGGGGCCGAGAGGCTGCTGGCCAACGCGGCCGAGCGTGAAGACCACAGCGCGCTCATATTCGCGCAGAATCTTGATGCAATTGAGCGCGTACAGGACGATTATGCCGATGACGATCAGAAATGGAGTTAACATTGCGCTTCCCTCACTCAGCACGGATTGTACTCCTGCGGGGCCTACGCTGCCGGGCTTTTGGGCACACTTGGCGTGACGCGCAGCAGGTACTGATCGTGGCCCACAACTTGCAGCAGAACGCCTGCAGCCACTGGCTCGGTGGCCACAGCCTGCCAGATTTCTCCCTCCACCAGAACGTGTCCGTCGGGGGTCAGAGGCTCCATGGCTTTGGCGGAACGGCCAAGCAGGGCATCTACGCCAAGCCGGCTCTTCATGCGCCGGGCGCGCACCGCAAGCCTGACCAGAAAGACGGTGATTGCTCCAAATGCTGCGCTGACAGATAAGGCGACGATGGGGCTGACGGCCATCTCCGGCACCGGCGCGGCCACCAGCGTGAGCGTGCCGAAGGTGAGGCAGACGATTCCGGCGATGGCCAGCGCGCCGTGGCCGCCAAACTTGGCTTCAAGAAGCAACAGTGCGATTGCCGCCACAAGCAGCAGCACGGCAGTGTAGCGGATGGGCAGAAGGTCGAGGCCGAAGATGGCGAGCAGCACCATCAGTGTGCCGAGCGCACCGGGAACGATGGTGCCGGGCGTGTTGAATTCGAGGTAGATGAGAAGTGCGCCGCCGACCAGCATCAGAAGAGCAATGTTCGGATTCACCAACCAGCCCAGCAGCTGTTCGCGGAGCGTGGGCTTGAGGACATTAATCCGAGCTCCGGTGAGGTGCAGCGTCAGCTTGGCGCCATCAATGCGCGTGATGGTGCGGCCGTCGAGCGAAGCCAGGAGCGCGGCGTCGTTGTTGGCGATCAGGTCGATCAGGTGCTGATCGAGGGCCTCTTCGGCGGTGTAGGAGTGGGATGAATGGACAGCGGCGTCTGCGGCCTCCGCGTTGCGGTTGCGGCGAGTGACGTAGGAGCGGAGAAACGCTTCCGCGTCGTTCTCGATCTTCTGAGTCATGGTCGCATCCGGCTGCCCGCCGAACTCAAGCACCGGATGAGCCGCGCCCGCGTTGGTGCCGGGACCCATCGCGGCTACGTCCGCCGACTCGAGAAGGAAGAACCCAGCTGAACCCGCGCGAGCGCCTGCCGGATAGACGTAAACAATGACCGGAACACGCGAACTGAGAATGGCGCCAACCATGGAGCGGGTGGAATCGAGCAGACCGCCTGGCGTGTTCAGCTCCACCAGCAGCGCCTGGGCTCCATCTGAATTCGCCTGGGCAATGGCCCGGTCGAGCTGGCCGGCGCTCACGGGCTGAATCGTGTCAGAGAGCACCAGCTTGTCCACAACAGGTTGCTGGGCGTGGCTGTGAATCGGCAGAAAAAACCCTGCTGAAACTCCCAGCAGAACGACCAACCTGCGAATGCGGTGGTTCATGATGTGCTCCTTAAGAGCCTGCCCTCAGGTTCTACTTCTTCTGCCCTTCCCTGGCCGCGATCTGGCGGCGCAGGTCAAGAGCTGCGCTGCTGGTCGCATCCAGTTTAAGCGCTTCACCGGCCTCTTGATTCGCCTCGGACAGGTGGCCGCCGGCAAAATCCAGGCGGCCCAGCACCAGGTACGCATCGGCGGAGGGCGAAAGTTCCAATGCCGCGTGGGCCTCTTTGCGGGCCGCGTCGGGGTTGCCGGTGCGCTCACGGACTTCGGCCAGGCCCACATGCTCGGCGGCCACGGAACTGTCTGCGGCCACGGCGGATTGATAGAGCCGCTCGGCCTCAAGCAGCAGACCGCGATTAAGGTAGTCGGCGGCCTGCGCGGCAAGCTTTTCGGCACGCTCATGCGGTGTAAGGGCGGCCAGCCGCGACGCGTCCATCTGGTCAAGCATCTGCGCGGCCTGGCGGAAGGCGACGGCGTCGAAGCCGCGTGCGATGCGTTCCAGCGGATCGGTCCTGGGATCTGGATTAGCGCCCACATTTGCCCCAGTCGCCGGTCCCGGAGCAGTTCCCTTCCATGCTGATTCGAGCGATTGCGCCTCACTGTCATTGGGCCGCAGCTTCAGGCACTGCGCCAGCTCCGACTGTGCTTCGGTGGCCTGGCCGTGGCGTTTGAGGCTCACTGCGAGGTTAAAGTGGTAATCGGCAGCGTTGGGGTCGGCGGCGACGGCCTGACGGAAGAGAGCAATTCCATCGTGGCCCTGGCGGCTGACCGCAACTCCTTCATTATTGACCACTTCAGCTAGCGGCAACACCCGCGCAACCGCGCCGAAGGCTTGCTCTGCGCGCGCGTAGTCGCCGGAGAAAACCAGGGAAAGCCCGCTATAGAAACCGGCCTCGAGCACGTCCGGCCCCATGGACTCCGGATCGCCGTGGCCCACCTTGGCGAACGCAGCAGCCGCCTGTTCGTACTGTTGCGCGTTGTAGTATTCGCGGCCCAAAGCCATCCATGCCGGGCCGTAATCTGGGCTTTCGACGACGGCCTGCTTGAGATGCCGCAGCCGCTCCGTCTGGTCGGACTCTGAAATGCCGCGAATGTATTGCTCGAAGGCGTCGAGCCGCAGCCCCGCGCCCGCCGCCACAAAGGTCTCCTGAGCCACACTGAAGCTGGGATCCAGCTCCCGCGTGAGCTTCCACGCCAGCAAACTGAAGACGGAGATCATGTCCTTCATCTCGCCACGCGCGGTGACTGCCGCGCTCATGCGCAGATGGGGCACGTCAACAAGTTGGGCCTCGGCCACGATTCCTGTGCCGTCGGTGAGAAAGCTGCCTACAACGATCTGCTCCGCGTCCAGCGTCTGCGCCAGCTTGAGGGCGGTGGCGCGCGAGGGATGGAAGCCCTCCGGCAGTCCCAGGTGGTCCAGCGCGTAGAGCCGGTCGGCGCGGCTCATAGGCGCAAAGCCTGCTGCCGTAAAACGGCTACCGAGAATCACCGGCGCGGCCTCGCGAATCCACTCCAGGCTGGGCTGGCCGCTGCGGTTGTCAAACGGGAGAACGAGCAGAATGCGGCCATGAGTCGACGCAACGTCGGCCGACGATCCATTGGCTTCGGCTGCCTGGGCCTGTGCCTTCTGCGGACCGCAAATGGCAAAGAAAAAAGCAGTTGCGAGAACAAGCAGCCCGACAGCAGCTACCCGCGCGGCCCAACCAGTGCGTGATGAAAAAAATGTATGCACAACAGGCTGATTATAGGCGGTTGGGCCTGGCGATGCTGCGTGCACTGGCCGTCAGTTGCCGGTGGGAATGATGCCTGCATTCTCCACCATCAGGATCACGGTGCGGTGCGGCGCGCGCGTGCGATGGACGACCCCGCGCGGAACCACAAAGCCCTGACGCGGAGCGAGGGCAACAGTACGATTTTCCAGATCGATGAGCAGCTCGCCCTCGACCACATAGAAGAACTCGTCGTCCTCGTCGTGCTTGTGCCAGTGGTATTCGCCTTCGATGATGGCCACGCGCACCACGGAGTCGTTCACCTTGCACAGCGTCTGATTGAACCATTTGTATTCGCACGCGTCTGACAGGGCTTTCTCGTCTATGACCTCAAGGTGCGGGTAGAGGATGTTCAGGCGAGTTTCGTAGGGATATTCCTTCACTGAATCGGCCATAGGAACCTCCATTTCAAGATTACTCTCCGGCAACTTCATCGGGCCTGGTCTCGCGAGGCAATGCAACTTGGAATCCGGGCCATTGATCGACGCGCGCATCAAACTGCCGGTTAAACCGGATCAGCGCGATCCACATGCCGTGATCTTCGCGCTCCCATACCAGCGTGCCGCCCAGTTCATGCGCAATTTCCTCAGGTCCCAGGTCGTGATGCAGGCCGAAGAAGCGCTCTTCCATGGCTTCGTTACCCAGGCCAAAGACGCGCGTTAAAGGCGCGGGATCGTACTTGGTGGAGAACACCAGCGCGGCCGAGTACTGCTCGGGCTCAGCCGCGGCTTTCTCGATCTGCGGCTCGGAGAAGTCATCGACGCGGAAGACGTCCCATTTCTGCTTCACGTAGCCGAGTTCAGGGCGGGACAATTCATCGCTGGCCGGCCACGCGGTGAGAACGGTGGCACCGCTGTAGCGCTTGGTGAGCTGGGCAATCCCGGCTATCTGCATCCGGACAACGCGGGCGTAGGTCAGGTTATCTTCAGGCGCGAATCCATAGGGCGGATTGATGAACAGACCAAAGACGAAAGCCGCCGCACAGAACACTGCGAGACCTTGCCAGTACGGCACGCGGCGGTAGAACGTGGTGACCGCGATGAGCAGGACCAGCGGATACATGGGCAGCAAATAGCGCGTAAGCAGCGCGCCGCCCAGAACGCTGAAGAGCAGCGCGTTCACCAGCAGGACCATCAGAATGCGCCGCAGGGCGGTGCGGCTGATGGAAGCGCGCGGTTTTCCATCGGTGTCGAGCCTTTCATCGAGCAACAAGGCTGCCACGGCCATCAGCACCGGGACAAACATGTTCATGTGCGCCGTCAAATGCAGCAGCCGGTGACTGAAGGCGACGAAGATGCGCTGCGGGTCAAGCGTAGCTTGTGCGTTGTAGCGAACAAACTCCGGATCGCCGAACAGGAAGCCGGTCTTGGCGTAGTTCCACGCGTACCAGCCAGCCAGCGGGAGCACGCAGCTTGCCAGCCAAGCGGCCTCGCGCCAATGACTGAAGCGAACCGGCGACTTGGCGCGAATGCCTTCTACGATGCTCATGGCGGCCAGCGTCAGCGGCACGGCAATCGCCGTCTCCTTGCACATGGCCGCGGCTGCGAACCATAAAGCAGCAGGCCAGTATGCCTGATTGGAATTTCGATCGCGGACAGGCAGCGCGTAGACCAGTCCCCACAACGTGCAGGTTGCGGCGAAGATGTCCGCGTGGGCCAGCGAACTCTGCGCAAACCATATTGGATAGAGTGCGGTCAGAGCAACCGTCCAGAATGCGACCGTGCCCACGCCAACCAGGCGCAGCGCCAGCTTCCATACACCGAGCAGTCCGAACGAGGCAACCATCAGCACTGCCTCGCGCGTGACCTCCGGATAGAAGCCTGAGGCCTTCCACCAGAGTGCAAGATAAATGCTGGGCAGCGGCGGATGGGCGTTGGCGAGCGTGGTGGTCGGAATGAGCGAGCCGGTGCGAAAGAAGTCCCACGCCGCGGGGATATAGTACCCCGCCTCATCCCAGTAATAGGGGACGCGGAGCAGCGCAAAGTGGCTGGCATAGAGTGCGGCAAAGATCACTGGAAAAATCATCCAGAGGGGCAGTGGCGCATCCATCCGCGGCTGCAGAAGTCGTGTCAGGCGCAAGAACATTCTCCGGACTAGTTGACAGGGCCCTGCGGGAAGTTGTGGCTCATCGGCTCCAGGTTCAGTGTTCCGAAGGCCTGCTCATACTGGGCGAGGTTTTGGCCCAGGATGTTGAAGAGGGCTTTGGCCTGCTGCGGGCTGAGGAAGATGGCCTGGTGGTTGCGAATGTTGACCTGGTCAGGGGTTTCACTGGAGGCCAGACCAAACACAAGCTGGAAATCCCACACGCTGACGCGCACCTGCACGCTGTTGGCATAGGACTCGCGATAGTCGGAGGTCTGGACAGTATTCAATTGGGGCTGTTGCGGTGTCGGACTCATGATGAATCCAGATTACTCCGGCAGGGCCCCGGATGCCGAACGGACGCAGGCAAAGCGGTGGGAACAGGACCAGTTGCGACCGCGAATTACGCGGGCTGCGGCTGCTCGTTGAATCGATATCCGACGTATGCATCGGTCAACAGGTACCGCGGATTGCGCGGATCGTCCTCAATCTTCTTGCGCAACTGGCGAACAAAGGTGCGCAGATATTCGAGTTCGTTGCCATACTCCGGCCCCCAAACGGATTTGAGCAGACGCGCATGCGGAATTGGCTCGCCGGCGTGCATCATCAGGTAGTGGAGCATTTCGAATTCCTTGGGAGTGAGATGAATCGGGCGGCCGGATTTTTGTACGCGGTACTTCACCGGGTCAAGCTCCAGCTGTCCATGGCGAATTGGCGTGCTGCGATTGGAATCCTGGGCGTTTCTCCGGCGCACCGCGGCGCGCAGGCGCGCGGTCAGCTCACGCAGTTGAAAGGGCTTGGTAATGTAATCGTCGGCGCCCGCGTCGAGCGCCAGCACCTTGTCGTCTTCGCTGTCCATCACGCTGAGCATGAGAATCGGCAGACGGGCGATGGTGCGGCGAATATTGCGGCAGGTCTCCACGCCTCCCATTCCCGGCATATCCACATCCAGCAGCACTGCATCAAACCAGGTGACGCGCACCAATGAAAGCGCCTCTTCGCCGCGGGCTGCTTCCACCACTGTGAATCCCAATCCGGTGAGCGTCACGCGTAAAGCGCGCCGCGTCGAAGTGTCGTCGTCTACCACGAGTATGGTGCCCTGCATTGTATTGGAAGAGTCCGTGCTCAATGCTTCCTCCTTGCGCCTTTCGGAAGCGACAGAAAGAATGTCGTTCCCTCTTTGTCGTCACTAATCACCCACACATGGCCATGGTGCGCCTCGGCCGCCTTGCGCACCACGGCAAGCCCAACTCCCGTACCCGGCACAGTGTCTTTCAAATCCTCTGACCGGTAAAAGCGATCGAAAATTCGCTCCCGGTCTTCAATCCGAATTGTCGATCCGAAGTTATGCACTGAGAACAAAACCTCGCTGTGGCTCGAACTGGCTGCAATCTCAATCGGCGTGCCCGGTGTGGAATATTTGCGCGCGTTGTCGATGTATTGGGTGAGGATCATCGCCAGCAGCGCACGATCCACCCGGACCGTCAACGCGGAGTCTTCAACCACTACCCGCATTCGCTCTCTCTCCGCGCCTGCATGACGGCCCTCCAGCACTTCCTCGATCAACTCCTGCACATTCACGTCGTTGGCTGATAGCGCCACTTTCTCCGCTTCCAGCCTGGCGGTAACCAGGAGCCGCGTACAGAGCTCGTTCAAATGAACGGCCTCGGCGTCAATGAGCTCAACCAGGTCGCTTTGCGAGTTGGTGAGCCCACCCAGCTCACGCAGACCTGAGCTCGCTGTTTGCACCGCAGTCAGCGGAGTCTTCAACTCATGTGCCAGCGCATCCATCACTGTGCCTCGTAGTTCAACGCCCTTCCTTGCTGTCTCGGCCTTGTCTTCTTTCTCAATCCACTGCTGGCGGTCGATGGCAATAGCGGCGAGCGACGCAAGAGCATTCACGACCAGCGGATTCAAATCTCCGCGCACCACGAGCGCACCCACCGAACCTGATCCGGTTTGCAGAATGCGCCGCCAGGTGCGCGCCTGCGGGTCATCCCCGGCAGCATCTTTGCGATAGCATTCGAGCGCAACGTCCTCATCCCCTTCGGCCCACTCACCCATCCTGTCCTGGCGATTCAGGTTCATGTCGTACAGCGCGACCGCTTCGGTGTTGAAGATCCTGTGAATCAAGACTGCCAACTGCGGTCCGGGCGGTTCATGCAAATCCAGCAACAGCGAACTGCGGCTTAGTTCGTACAGCTTTTCCATGCCGCCGCGATGAAAGGCAGCCTCTCTTGCGTTGCGCAGTTCCCTTGCCGATAGCCGGTTGATGGTGAGCGCCGTGACCTGAAACGCCGCGAGCGCCACCCAATCCTGAGGATCCGAAATCACAAAGCGAAATAAAGGTTGCGTGAAAAAGTAGTCGAGACAGGCGACGGCCAGAACGGATGTGAACGAGGCCTGCCAGAAACCGCAGAACAACGCCATTGCTACCACGACCAGCAAATAGCAGGAAACGATTGTGGCCAGATTCACCCGGAGAACGAATCCGCCCCAGGTGAAGAAGGCAAGCACAGCACACGCTGCCAGATACTGCGCTGCTACCAAAAGGCTGCGCGGCACTTGCTTCCATCCCAAGACGATTCGATTTTCCATCTGTCCTGAATCTTCCTGGACCAATCGTCCGCCCAGACTGACTCAACCTTAGCCACGCGCATGTAAAAAATGCATAAGGGTTGCGTATGGAACGCATAGTGTCCCTTTGGGCGGCGCGCATATTGGCTGGAACGCACTCAGTCTGCGTCGGAGCTCCTTTTCGCGCACTCATGTCTATCGCAGTTCCTTAAAAGTGCCAGATCAGATCGGCAGCGAGAGTGAGCGACTGGGTCTTGGCGCCGATTGCTTTCATGGTTGCCTCGGAAAGTTGATTTGGCGGCGCATTTTGCAACGCCGAGACCGATGCGCCCGGAGAGATATCGAGTGCGCGCAGCCCGTATGGGCTGAATGCGTGCGTGTAACTCAATTCCGGACGGAAGGTAACCGATGTGCCGGCCCAGAAATCGAAGCCCACCATGTGCTCTTCATAGATTGCCGGAGTGCCCGTGCGCTGTCCGCGGATGTCGTCCACGATCTCGCTGCGCATGTTCAGAGAAGCCGTGTTGTTCCAGAAGTTGTGCTCGACGTAATTCGTAATGGCCCATTCCGGTGTGTAACAGCGGGCCGCGCGCGCGCCGGTGTACGATGTGTTGGGATTCTCACAGACTGCGCCGAAGTTCAATGTTCCGGGCATGGACCCATTGGGCAAAAGACGATTGTTGCCCGTGTTCTCAGGCCACGGAGAGGTGACGGCATTGTAAGGAACGCCGGTGTTATACCACCACATGTTTGGAGTGTCTTTCATGTACTGGTACCAGCCTTCGGTGTCGGTGTGCCAGTGCTCGTTGATCTTGTGGTACCAGGTCTCGTAAAACGCTGTGAGGTTGTTGTAGGCGTATTTTCCGTTGTTGATCGTGTTGTCGCAGGTGTTCAGCGCATCCCCGCCATTGCGCCATGTGTAGACCAGGCAGACGTTGCCGGTGACGCGGGCGTCCGTGGTCCAGGGCGCTGTATCGCAACCGGGCGAGATGCCGCCCTGCACTGTCCAATGATCGTCAACCTTTACCGTCATGTTTGCGCCGACCATGGTGTAGCAGTCATATGTATAGAGAATGGAATGCGAGTAGGTATAGTTATTGGGCGCTAACTGCGCTTCAATGTCCGGCAGTGAGATGTAGCGGCCGATGCGCAAGTCCGCACCTTGTGCAATCTTCGGGAAATAAAGATCGGCGTACCACATCACCGGGTCGTAACCGTACTGCGCGTTCTTTACCAGTAACTGCTGGCTGAGAATTCCGTGCGATGTGGTGTAGCGGTAATCCTGTCCATACAGGCTGGCGATCCTGAAACCCCAGTCAAAATGATCTTTCTGGACCGTATCCGCGAGCTTCTCTGTATAGAGCGCCAATTGATCGAGAACCACGGTGTTGGGAAACACGTCGTAGGCCGAGGGACTGTTGGCGCCGATTCCTTTGCCGGCATTGCCGCGATTGTTTGTCGAGCCATTGGCGCCGATGGCAATCCAGCCGTACCACTTCACCTTGCTCAACTTGAGCGGGTCACCGTCAAGCGCCGTTTGCAACTGGTAGCTGCTATAGTCCGGCGCACCGATCTCCTGCGTTCCGCCGATAGGCCAGTCCGAGGCCGGAAACGGCGGCGAAGGGATGGGAGCGGGCGTACCGCGGCGCTGCGACGCATTGGGATCGACGGGGGTGGTTCCTGTCCAGTCTGCGAGATAGGCTTTGCCCCAGCGTGTGAAGAATCCAGGCCTGGGTTTCGGAGGAGTTACAGGCACGGCGACCGGCGTGGCTGCCTGAGACGCAGCTGGCTGGGACACAGCTGGCTGCGACGCATCCGCGGAAGAGGAATCCATGGCCGAGGTTGTCTTGACCTCCGTCGTGTGCGCCTCTGCAGCGAGCGTTCGCTGTGCGGCCGAGTCGGCAGCAGTGCTTTGGGCCTGGCAAGAGATCTGCAACACGAATCCGCAAACCACAGCCGTTGCTGCGATGGCCTTCCTCAAATCTTTCAACATGAATGGATAATCTCCGCGACGCTCGACGCCGCCAGGTTATGAAAGGAAATTGTTCAAAAGGAAGGTTCATATTTTATTTCGCCGTCCCTCATCTGATTCTTATGTTGAGGGCGTAAAGGATTTACAAGGGAAACGCTGTGAGTTATATAAGGTGAGGCAGTAACTCCTCTGTTTTAAGCACTAAAATCCCGCACTGCTTTCGGCTGAATGAAAGCGGCCCGGGACGTTTCTATTCAGTTGCTATATTCAGAGTATCGAGCCGAATGCGTGAGGGCGACATAAGGGATTCGATAAGATCGCATGTGGAAGTCTGCTTTCGTTCCGCTCGAGATGCAAGCTTCCGCGACTCGCCTCTGTCGCATAGAGAATGCGGCCGTGGCGTGATGGTTTGAAGACTCTGTTCTTTCTTTATTGGTTCCTTATTCGATCGCCGTTACTATCGCAGCACCGCAGCAGGATCACTTTTCAAGGCGGGAGCGGGTCGGCATTCTTCACATGCGAGGACCGGCTCTACCAACCTCAGGCAACCGTTTGAGACCTCAGCCGCTCACTGCGGTCACAATGTACAAATACCCGCATCGAGTGAGAGCGGGGTGAATTGAAGAGATTGCCCCGGGGCCAGGGCCGCTGGGAATACTGAGACAAGTTCGCTACCAGAAATTCACTGTCCGAATTCAACCTTCAGGAGAATGCTCATGGCAGAACCGAACGCACCCCAGATGAGGTCCACGCTGGGCCTTACCGGGTTGACCAGCAACGCAATGGCCCTCATCGCTCCGGGCGCCTTCCTTTGGCTCACCTTTGTCCTTCAGGCCACCGAGGGAACCACATCGCCCTCGATGTGGTTTGGCATTGTTGTCGCACTTCTGCTCTGCCTGGCCACCGCGGTCGCCTATGCCGAGATTTCCAAGCTCTACCCAGGGACTGGGTCGAGCTACTACTATGCCGAGCAAGCTCTACTTTCTCAGGACGCGATGTTCAAGTATGCCCGCGTGGCCAAATTCATCGTCGGCTGGGGCTCTCATCTCTACTACTGGGTCTACCCCGGCGTGATGGTCGCCACCACCGGCGTCTTCATGGGCTATGTAGTGGGCTTCCTTTTCCCGACATTCATGAGCGGCTCGAATCCGGGTCCGGTGTTCATGGCCCTCGTTGCTGTCGTGTTCTCTTTCTTCGTGGCATGGATCGCAGCCAAGGGAGCCGGCGCCTCGACGGCCGTCAACATGGCAATCAACATTATCCAGATTTCGGCGCTGATGATCTTCAGTGTTCTGGCAATCGGCTATCGCACGAGCCATCCCGCGGGCGCCGCGGCCTTCCAGTACGATTCGCAGACACTGGCCACTTACTCCTACCAGTTTCAGACCGCAAAGGACGGCTCGACGGTTCGCGATGCGAGCGGCAATCCACTGCCTTTGCTCGATTCGTCGGGCAAGCCGGTTCCGTTCACGATCGACTACCCGGAGAAGGACGCAAGCGGCAACTTCCTGACGCATGGGACCGCCGCCTCAGTAGTCGCACCGCACAAAGTGAGCTTCATCTTCATTCAGGCCACGGTGGCGATTCTCATCCTGGTCGGCTTCGAATCGGTCACGTCGATGGGAGCCGAAGCGAAAAACCCCACCAAGCACATTCCCATCGCAGTGATAGCGTCTCTGCTGATCCAGGGTGTGCTGTGTTATCTGATCGAGTACTTCGCAGCCAATTACTTTCTCAACTCCGGCTATACCATGCAAACCGCATCCGGCTCAGCTGCGCCGGTCGGAGACATGATGATTATTGTCGGCGATGCGCTTCTGGGCCACGGCAATGGCAGGTACTTCATGCTTGCTGAAGCTTTCACCGTCTTTCTGGCGTTGATTGGCACCACCCTCAGCTGCATGAATACCGGCGCACGCGTCACGTATGCGATGGGCAAGGACGATGAGGCGCCCGAGCACTTCGGCATGCTGCACGCCAAGTCGCTCTCCCCGCGCCGCGCCATCTGGTCGCTGGCTGTTATATCCGCGGTGATTGGCGTAGTTGGTGTCTCTTTATACTTCTGCGACGGAAGCGCGCCGTCCGATGCAACCATCGCCGCCCTGCCTCATGGCATCTTCTCCAACTTCGGATACACGACCCACGACCAGATGGCTGCTCTCCCGAGTTCAATTCTGGCCGTTACGCTGACCTCCAACTTCGGCACATTCATTCTCTATGCGCTCAGTTGCTTTCTGTGCATCGTGGCTTTCCACAAGCGGCCCGATTACAGCTTCGTGCGGCATTTGCTCATTCCCGGCTTCGGCCTCTTTGCCAATCTCGCCTGCATGGCGGCGTACCTGATCGTTCCATTTCTCGGATACGGGACCTGGAAGGAGCCTTACCTGGCGTTGGGCATCTCGGCGGTCTGGGGCATTTACGGCGCAATTTACTTCATTCGATCGTCGAAGGCCAAGGGCAAGGCATTCCTGCTCGAATCAAAGTAACTTCTCTGAAACTGAAAGAGTCCGCGACGAGAGCCGCGGACTCTTTTCTTTTGGAGTTGAACCTGGTGCGAAAGGAGGGACTTGAACCCCCATGGATTGCTCCGCCAGATCCCAACGCGACAGCAAATCCTGGGATGCTATACTCCAAGCTCACAATGCTGACCTTGACGCAGATAGTATCCTCAGAGCTATCTTGAATTCTGTCGCTCGGTCGATCTCCGGACGGATTTTCTGGATAACGATAAGAGTGCCTGAAACTGCAAGAAGAGAAAGTGAGAACGCACATGAATCAGATCGAGGGACGCACCCACCACTACACCGCCGAAGCGACTGTCTTCGACGGCAACCTCGTGCTTCCGCTTCAGCAGGAAATCGGCCCCCAGGGCCACGCCAGTCTCCCCCCGCAGGGAGGATACGTCTCCCGCCGCGTCGAGAACTTCCGTCTCGGTGAGGTCATCTCCCTCCGCTCCGGCTACACCCAGGTCGCCGGCAATCTGAGCGACAAGCCTGAGGGTGGATGGAACACTCTGGCCACGGTGGTCCTTGAGGGCTTCAACGTGCTCGAAGTGCTCACCGCCGACCGCATCGTCGGTCAGGTCATCACCGACTTTCCGGCTAAAGGCTATGTGCCATCGATCTCCTTCCTGGGCACCCGGTTTGAGAACCTGCGCATTGCCGGCCATCCCGTCCACCTGGACCTCAATCTCGGTATTCTCGGCCCCAAGCCGCCGGGCGACCAGCCCTATGGCGCCGATCCTGAGCTCAAGGACCGCATTTCCACCCAATACAGTCGTATCCGCGAGGGCAAGAGTCTTCCTGCCGACAAGCTCGAACGGTACAATCAACTTTCCTCGTCACTCGGCACCCCGGAGGAAGTCGAATGCTCCCTGGTCAATCATGCGTCAGGCGACTACCCAGGTTCCTCCTGCGGCCACCTGATTCATATTCCCCACTTCGGCTGGATCAGCCTGGGCAGAGTGAGAGTGAATTACAAGGAAGTCGAGGAGAAGGGGAAGATTCTGCGCAAGACCACTGTCCGCCTGGCCATGGTCGAACTCCATCTTGGCTGCGCAGTTGGGGGCTCTGGAACGGGCGGGGGCATCTCGACCAATGGGCAAACCGTGCCATAGCGAGCGCAATTCCCCTGAGGGAGTCCCGCACGCGCCAGTCGTTCTGGTGGCCGGTCGACTTGAAGGAGTGGTTCGCAAATGGACGCCACAGATGGCGATTCGGGTTGCTGGCCGTGCTTTTGCTCCTCGTATTGACTCCCCTGAAGGACACGCGGCCAGTCAGTGCCGCGGCAAGATATGAACACGCTACGGAGCTCTTTGAGCGCGGTCAACTTGAAGAGAGCCAGGAACAGGCAAAAATCGGATTCAGAGAGTTCAGAACATCGAACCCCAGATGGGCAGATAAATTTCGACTTCTGGAAGCGGAGTCCCTGCTTTTTCGCGGAATGTTTCCGGACGCGCTGGAGCTTCTTGCTGCTTACCAACCCAACTCCAACGATCCGGAAGGGATGGTACTCAAACTGTCCATTGAGACAGTTGCGCTCACGCGCGAGCAGCAATTGTTTCAGGCCCACCAGAAACTCGCAAAAGCCGATGCCATCTGCCTGAGCGCGTCCTATGCAACCTGCGGGGAAGCGCTAAGGGCACACGGCATCCTGGCTGGCCAAGAGAAAGAATATCCCGAGGCGCGGGAGTTTTTTCTCGCAAGTCTCACCTTCGCACAAGCTCATCACGACCGTTTCCTGGAGGGGGGAGCGTCGGCGAACCTTGGTTGGTTGGCAATGCAGGTTGGTCATTTCGACGAGGCCGTTGAATGGTCGAACGTTGCCTACCGGTCCGCAGCGTCGTTAGGGGACGAAAACACAGCGCAAAAGGCGGCGGGAAACCTTGGTTGGGCCTATCTGCAGTTGGGAGATGACGAGAGGGCCCTGGATCAGTTCCTCAAGGCGGAGAAGAGCGCTGAAGCGCTCGGCAACGTAAGCAGCCAGCTCGGCTGGATGAGCACCGCGGGCTACGTCTATCGGAATTCGGGTGACTTATTCCGCGCTACGGAATCCTTTCGCAAGGCTCTCGTCCTCGCCAGGCAAATCAACAGCAAAGAAGACATCGAACACGCCCTCGAAGACCTGGCCCAGGTTTCGGTCGATTCCGGAAGGCTCGACGAAGCCAGCTCCTACCTCGATCAGGTCATTCCCATGGAACAGGCTGGCGGCAATCGCCTCACGGCCAACGTCCTGCTGACACAGGGAATGCTCGCAGCGGCCCGCCGCCAGAATACGCAGACGGACGCGCAGACCAGCCGGCAGTTGGCCAGCCAGGCGGAGTCGCTCTTTCGCACTGTCCGCGATGACGCGAACAACCCAACCACTACGCGGCTGGGCGCCGGCCAGCAACTGGCGCGGCTCTTCGCGTCGCAAGGCAATACCCAGGCGGCGGAGCAGATGTTCAAGGCCACGCTGGCCGACTTTGAATCCGCACGCGCGCAACTGAAGAGCGAGGAATCCACGCTGCCATTTGTCGCCAACGCCGCGCACATCTACGACGACTACATTCGCCTGCTGGTTGGGCAAGGCCGCAGTGATGAGGCTCTGGCCCTGGCCGACCACAGCCGAGCGCGGACGTTGGCGCAGGGTCTGGGCGCGGCGCCGGAAAAGACCTCTTTCCGGCTGGACACTTTGAAGCCCCGGCAGATCGCGCAAACAACCGGCGCAACGCTGCTCTTCTATTGGCTGGGTGAGAAGCAATCATACTTGTGGGCCATTACGCCGGCGAAGATTGCATTTTTTTCCCTTCCTCCACAGGCGGAGATCGCTGCCCGCGTTCAGCGCTACCGAAACGCTCTTTTGGATGCGCAGAATCCCCTGCAAAGCGGCAATGCCGATGGACGCGAGCTCTATCGGTTATTGGTAGCTCCAGCGGCTGAACTGATTCGCCCCAACCGGCCCGTCATGATTTTGGCTGATGGCGCATTGAACCAACTGAACTTTGAAACCCTGCTCGTTCCTGGCCCAAGCCCGCAGCCCGATTCAAGCGCAGGACAAGGCTCCAGCCCGGACCTTCATTATTGGATCGACGACGCAACGCTGCTCTCAGCTCCATCGCTTGCCATGCTCGCCGCGGCAAAGCCCGCGTCGAATGGCACGCGCAGCCTGCTGCTTCTCGGCAATCCGGTCTCTCCGAGTGAAGATTTTCCCGACTTGCCCTTGTTCGGATTCGAGATGAAAACCGTTCAGAAGCATTTTGACCCTCGCAACGTGGCCGTGTTCACTGGCCCGCAGGCAACACCGGCCGCTTACCTATCGAGCAATCCTGGCAGATATTCCTATATTCATTTTGTCTCCCATGCGGTTTCCAGCCGCACCGACCCCCTGGACTCAGCCATCATCCTCTCCAATGCAGGATCAAGCGGGGATACTTATAAGCTCTACGCCCGCGACATCATGCGGCGGCCCATCGACGCCCGCCTGGTCACCATTGCGGCCTGTTCCGCAAGCGGGACGCGCGCGTATGCAGGCGAAGGCCTGGTAGGTCTCTCCTGGGCCTTTCTTCGAGCCGGTGCGCAAAGCGTCATCGGCGCACTGTGGGAGGTGAGCGACGACTCATCGCCGAGATTGATGAACGCGCTCTACCAGGGTCTTGAAGACGGCCAGACACCCGCGGTCGCGCTTCGAGGCGCCAAACTTACCATGTTGCATGGAGAGGCGAGATTTCGCACCCCATTCTTCTGGGCCCCTTTTCAGATGTATACCCGGCGGTAGGTCCTGAAGTTTTCTACATTTGAAGGGACAGATCGACTTCGCCAAAATTCAGGAACTTTATCAAAACCCTCGAATGGTCAAGAGGAGCATGGCGATTCGAAGGCATGAAACAGGAACTTAGAGCATTTTCGGAATACATATAGACTTTTTCAGTACCGTAAAAGGTGGCTTTTTCTTGAGGAAAAAGCCACTTGAGTGTGTGCTTTCGGTCTACACCAATTCAGAAAATGCTATAGTCGCCGCACGGTCAACTCCAGAACTGGGTAATGGCTGTCCTTCGCAGATTGAAGGAAGAAGCCAGGGCATCTGAGGCCAAGTCCGGGAGTCTCGTCTTCACGATTCAACGCAGAGATACGATTCATGAATCGAAGTTCATCTAGCGTCAATTCAAACCGCTGCTCCGGTCAGGAGCGATCATCAACCGGGAATCCGGCGTTCTTTCGGTTGATCTCAACCGCCGATTGTGCCGGGGCCCTTTTGGCACGGCCCCGGCCTTTTTTCGGACTGGCTGGTTCTTAATAACGCCTGGCATTGTCGGCTGCTTCGGCGAGGGCATTGAGTTCATTGAGAAACCGATTGCTCTGGCCAATGAAGAGACCATCAGCAGTAAAGCTTGCGATCGCCGCAACGGCGCCAGCAAACTTATCGGT
>Ga0116135_1000547_pt1 | contig 20846 bp, 24 predicted proteins | sample June2015DPH_20_1_FD_89738 | JGI IMG/M metagenome (GOLD analysis project Ga0116135, IMG submission 89738) | Peatland microbial communities from SPRUCE experiment site at the Marcell Experimental Forest, Minnesota, USA - June2015DPH_20_10 | ecosystem: Environmental > Terrestrial > Soil > Wetlands... | reverse complement strand
ACGAGAGACGCCGGGCGCGAAGCGGCAGCTTCGGCCGCAAGGGTGGGAACACTTCCGCAAGTAATGTTACCTCCGTTACCGGTCGCCATCTTCCTCTATACCCTTCGCGCTTACAACCGGAATAGAGTGAGGTCATGCCGTCCCCACGAATTGTCTGTGCTCGCATTTTGCTCCTCGTGCTGGCGATTTCCGCCGCGTCTGCAAACCTTTCCGCCGAAAAGAAGGCTCCGCCTCCGCCTCCGGCCCCTGCGAAGTCTCCAGTGCCCGCGATTACGGACGAGTATGTACACAAAGAGTTCGGGGACGATTGCTCGGTGCTGGGTGGCCCACCGCAATTCGTCGGAGATCTTGATGGCGACGGAATCGACGATCTTGTGATTGCGGCGCGTTGCAGAAATCCACTGGCCGACCAAGCGGAATACGGCTTTCGGGTCACTGACCCCTACGATAGCTTCCTCGGATTCGGCGACGTGAAAGTTACATCCACTTTCGCCTCAGACGCACCAGAGCGCAAAGGAGTTTGTCTGCTGATCGTCCATGGAGTTGGTCCAGATGCCTGGCGGTCGGACAAACCCAAACCCAAGTTCGTGATGATCAACCTGCCATTCAAAACGCTCGCTGTCAAAAGGCTGCAGGTGAAGAAACGGACTGTGCTGGGAATCTACATGGAAGAACAGGGCGAAGGCGAGCAGACTTCCTCCGTCATCTATTGGGACGGGAAAAAATATCGCTACCAGCAAATGGGCGCGACGTTCGACTAGATTTACATACGATTCCGATGTAGGGGCGGCCGCCCAAGCCTGCCCTGAGCGTAATGGAAGGGCCGTCCAGCGGGCGTAGCCCGCGTTTTCTGCGGAAGACATCATCCCTTCTCTCCTTGTCTGCCTGCCCACCCGCTATAATCCCGCCATGAATCTCGAAGAAAAACTAGCGGAACTCAAAAAGCGCAACCATCTCGCCGAAGCCGGCGGAGGCGAAAAGCGCCGCGAGCGCCAGCACAAAGAAGGCAAGATGTCGGCCCGCGAGCGCCTCGAGTTCCTGCTCGATGAGGGCACGTTCGAAGAGACGGACAAGCTGGTCACCCACCGTTGCAACGACTTCGGCATGGCCGAGCAAAAATATTATGGCGATGGTTTTATCACCGGCTATGGCCGCATCGAAGGCAGGCTCGTCTATGTTTTCGCCCAGGATTTCACCGTGTTCGGCGGATCGCTCTCGGCAACCAATGCCGGCAAGATCGTCAAGATCATGGACCTCGCCGCCAAGGTGGGCGCGCCCGTCATCGGCTTGAACGACTCCGGCGGTGCGCGCATTCAGGAAGGCGTGGCGTCCCTTGGCGGCTATGCCGATATTTTCTTGCGTAACACTTTATACAGCGGGGTGGTCCCGCAGATTTCCGCCATTATGGGTCCCTGCGCCGGGGGGGCGGTTTACTCGCCCGCCATTACCGATTTCGTTCTCATGGTCGACAAAACTTCCTACATGTTCATCACCGGCCCGGACGTAATCAAAACCGTGACACATGAAGAAGTCAGCAAAGAGCAGCTTGGCGGAGCGACCACGCACAACGAAACCTCAGGCGTGGCGCACTTTCTGGCGCATGACGACGCCGAGTGTTTATCGATGGTGCGCGAGTTGCTGAGCTTTATTCCTTCGAACAACCTCGACGATCCTCCGCGCAAAGGGTGCACCGATCCAATCGACCGCGCGGATGCCGCGCTCGACAAGGTCGTCCCCGCGCAATCGAATCTGCCTTATGACATCAAGGATGTGATCCACGCCGTCATCGACGACGGATATTTCTTCGAGGTGCAGGAGCACTTTGCCAGGAACATCGTCGTCGGTTTCGCCCGGCTCGACGGCCGGCCCGTCGGCATCGTCGCCAATCAACCCGCTACACTTGCCGGCACGCTTGACATCAACGCCTCGGTCAAAGGCGCGCGCTTCGTCCGTTTCTGCGATTGCTTCAACATCCCGCTGATCACCTTCGAGGACGTTCCCGGATTTCTCCCCGGCACAGCGCAGGAATACGGAGGCATCATCAAGCACGGCGCCAAACTCCTCTACGCCTTTGCCGAAGCCACCGTGCCGAAGATCACGGTGATCACGCGCAAAGCCTACGGCGGCGCTTATTGCGTGATGGCCTCGAAACACATCCGCACCGATGTGAACTATGCGTGGCCCACCGCCGAGATCGCCGTCATGGGCCCTGAAGGCGCAGTCGATATCGTCTACAAACGCGAACTCGACGACGCCGCCAACCCGCAAGACCGTCAGGAACTACGCCAAAAGAAGATCGAAGAATTCCGCGACCGCTTTGCCAGTCCCTACGTCGCCGCCGACCGGGGCTTCATCGACGCCATCATCCAGCCCCACGAAACGCGCAAGAAGGTGATCCAGGCGCTGGCCATGCTGGAGAACAAACGGGATAAGAATCCGCCGAAGAAGCATGGAAATATTCCGCTGTAGAATCCTGCCAAATGGTTGACAGAGGCACTTGCGGGCTCTACCACGAGGAGGCCGACCTCCGACAAAGTCATATCGTGCCCTCGTTTTTCGGGGTGCTCCTCAAAGAGACATCCGCCACAGGGTACGTACGCGGAGCCGAGTCGCCCAACTTGCGCGTGCAGGACCTAGAGAAGGAAGCGCTGTTGTGCGATTCTTGTGAGGGCCGTTTTGCCGTATGGGAGAAGGCCTACAGGGAGGAAGCGCTCGACATCGTTCAGGACGATGGCTTCACGCAGCTAGAATACGGGCCGTGGCTTTTGCCATTTTTGGTCTCCCTCAGCTGGCGTGTACTTATAACCAATAAAGGTGACATGGGCGCCGAGCATCCACAATTTTCGGGCATTATTGACAGGACACTTGAGAACTGGCGACTCTTCCTTTTGGAGAAGCGGAGGCAGCCTCTTAGCGAGCACCACCTATTCATTTTCGCGGGAATCCCGGATGGCTTGCCAGACGCCCTACACGATAAATTTCTTCACTGTGCGTACAGGACCATTGACGCAACGGTCGCCACTTCGAGTCGCAAGCTCTTCATCTACACAAAGCCTCTCAGATCCCTCGTGTTTTCCCCGATCGTGTCAGCCTCGCCCAACGGCTGGGTGAATACAAGGGTTCATGCAGGGCAGGGAAAACTTGTATCCCCACAGAAGATCGCAATGCCGGGATTTCTCGATTTCCTGAACTCACGGGCAGAAGAAGTATTCCGCGAACCAATATCGGAGAAACAGATAGGGAAAATAAGCGAAGTAATGATGCGAAACCCCGAACGAGCGCTCTCGTCCGAATCCCACAAAGTCCACCAAGCAAGTAAGCAACTGCTCGCCCGGCGGAAGAAGTAGGCAGGCTGTTCCAGCGTAGGCTGCCAGCAAAAACTAAGAGTTCCGAGGCGCTGTTGGGTCCATTCGTCTCGACCAGTATCTTGTGTTTTCTGAATAGCTCTTGCGCGAACGTTACGTGTCCTCTTCTCCCCCTCCCAGCGGGAGCATCGACCCGTGACGAACGTGGACGACCCGTACCGACTTCTTCACGATTACGAACAGAACTCGGTAGGTTCCGCGATTACCAGAGCCAATTAACATCTGCCGGATTGGTTCATTGAAGTGGATGCTTTCGCAAAACCAATCTTTATCGGTTTTCACCGTGATCGCTGGTTTCCGATAAGCATTGAATTCGATGCGAATAAGACATATCATGGGCACATGATCAATGTGGCCGAGGACATCCACTCTTTTACTACGTTTAAACGCAATTCGTCCGACCTGCTGAAGCGTATGAAAAAGACCGGGCGGCCCCTTGTACTTACCATCAACGGCAAAGCAGAAGCCGTCGTACTTGATCCGACGATTTATCAGCAGGTCGCCGATCACCTGGACGTGATCGCGAGGATTCGCCGCGGTCTGGCCCAGGCCAAGAGAGGCGAGGGACAGACGGTCGATGGAGTGTTCGATGAACTGGAAAGTGAGCCCTGAGCGCTGCGTCTCGTTACCGCGTCCTAATTACGCCGCAAGCCAAGGCCGAGCGGAAGATCCTTCGTTCCGCCTGAAAAGCGCCTACGCTAAGGATGAAGCCGCAGCAGGGAGGGGAATGAGGCGGGTACAAAAATTAAGAGTTCCGAGGTGGTGTTGGGTCCATTCGTCTCGGCCAGTAGCTCGCGTTCGACCCTCGCTTAACCTGCTACGCAGCCTCCCTTGCGGGCTGCCGACGTGCGATCTTCGCTCGGGCTCCGGGCTTACCGCCAACCGGAAAAACCTACCCAACGCCTCGGAACTCTATCCTGCCTTCGACGTTTCTTCTTGTTCTCCTCGCCCAGCGCTTTGTTATCGACCCTTGCTCGCCCTCCCAATTCATTTGCATGAAGCGGGTGACTGCGCTTGAGTCCCGGACTCGGCACCAACCGGAAAAACTTTAGAAGATGTCAAAGAACGATTATGGTTTTACTCTTTCTATTTTTGCAGTCAATGAAAAATGCACGCTTGTAACCCGCGCGTTTTCAGGCGAGTGCAAGGCATCCACAGGTGAGTGACAAGAAGTGGTGCAGATGCGATTCCAACTTCAAGGCAGAGGGTGGGAGGAGAGTGGCTTTTAGCGGTTTTCCTGAGTGCGGGATAAGAGTTGCATACTGCCGCAGGTTCTTCAATCTAGTGTGAATATCCAGCAGAAGCCTTGGGAGACGCGGCGTTCGGAGAGAGCGAGCTTATTTCTCACCATGCTCGACCACGATTTTTTCGTCGATCAATTTCTTGTCAGCTTCTTCGGAGCCTACCAGTTCAAAGGAATTTGTAATCTCCGCGGTTCCTTTGTCCACGCTGGTGATGACGTACGAGCACCCGAACCAATGCGCCTCGGCGAGATCGGTGGGAGACCAGTGTGCCGGGTGGTCGGGATGCGAGTGATAAAAGCCAACGATGTCCTCTCCACGCTCGCGGCCCTCGCGTTGGATGCGAACGAGTTCGCGAGGATCGATGTTGTAGCGGTTCTGGGGAGAATCGGTGCGGGTGTTTCCGCAACGCGCGGTGGAGATCACGACTCGCGAGCCATCTTCCGCGACCTGGCCCAACAACACGCCGCAACATTCGTGGGGATAGGTTTCTTCGCCGTGCTGGCGGAGAGCGTTGTAATGTTTGCGCGTGACTTTGAGCATGGAAAAAGGATTGATGATTTTTGATTGATGATTGTCGATTGAAATTCTAGCTTCAACTGTCGTCCAAAAACGAAGGCGACAGTTTCTACTCCTCCGTCCAAAATCTCTCGCTTAAATACTTGTCGCCGGAGTCGCACAGAATGGTGACAATCACGGCGCTGGTGCCATCCTTCGATTTCAGTGATCGGGCTACTTGAAGACTGCCGACAACGTTGGCGGCGGCAGAGATTCCGACAAGTTGTCCGCACTCACGGGCTAAACGGCGCGTCATGGCATAGGCGTCTTCAGTGGCTATCTCCAGATTTTCGTCCGCCAAAGTTGGATCGTATATCTTGGGCACGATCGCGCTTTCCATGTGCTTGGCGCCTTCGATGCCGTGGAAGGCGGAGTCCGGCTGCAGGGAGATGCACCGGATGGCAGGGTTGAGCTCTTTCAGCCGGCGCGTGGTTCCAACAAAAGTTCCGCTTGTGCCCAGGATGGCGACGAAGTGCGTGACCTTGCCCTGGGTCTGCTGCCAAATTTCGTTAGCCGTACCGAGGTAATGCGCCCGCCAGTTGGCGTCGCTGGAATATTGATCGGCATAGAAATAAAGATCGGGATTGTCCGAAAAAAGCTCGCGGGCTTTGCGGATGGCGCCATCAGAGCCGTCATCGGAATTGGTATAGACGACTTTTGCCCCGTATGCCATGAGGATTTTCTTGCGCTCCTCAGAAACATTTGTGGGCATGCACAGGGTAACCGGAAAACCCTCCGCTGCGCCGAGCATGGCGAAGGCGATACCGGTGTTGCCGCTGGTGGCATCCAGCAAAGTTTTTCCGGGGGAGAACTGGCCGGACCGCCGTCCTTCCAGAATAATGTTGGCCGCCGCGCGATCCTTCACCGAGCCGCTGGGATTATGCCATTCGGCCTTGCCCAAAAGTGTCACGCCGGGCATGTGTTCCGTGAGACGATCAATGCGCAGCAGCGGAGTATTACCAACGCGCTCAATGGGACTCTGCCCGAAGCGCGAGTTGGAGAATCGCGGTTCGGCTGATCGAGGAAACGTTGAAGCCGGATTGGCGGACTCTCCCATAGCAGAACTAATTTCGCGTGACTAACGTAATATGCAAAAACGCCCCAAACAGGCTATGTAGTATGTTGTGCTTAGATGAAGATAAATCGCCAGCCGATGCAGCGCTATTCAACAGCTACGTTTTGCGTGACGGTTGCATCCTAAGAGATAGAGAGACAAAAAAGAAATGCCGAAAGCGATTGAAGCGAAAACTTACGAGGAAGCGCTAGCCTGGCTGCGTGACCATGGATTCGATGTAACGGACGCGCCAGGCACCAACGGCCGCGTGTTCCTCAGAAAATATAACGTGTCAGCGGCGATTCAGAAAACGGATGACGACACGGTCAAGATATTCGCCTATCCCGGTTACTTGATTGGCAGCGAGATCTCCAAGCTTGTGAACAAGGGGTATCAGCAGTTCCTGAAGACCTCGAAGACGGAAGTTCCTGCCACGGCTGAGCACCTGAAGGCGCTGCAATCTTTTTCCGAGGAACTGAAGGAGGGACTTGGATTGCCCAGCCTCTACAACGAATCGCTGGGAACGGTCAGTGAGTCTTACCATTACGACCGCATCAAGGATCGCGACAAGGCGGCCGTGGACCGGCCAAAGCGACCTTGGGAGACTGCCGGCAAGGCCGTTGTGGCGAAGGCGGTCGCGGTGAAAAAGGGCCGGGCATAACTTCTAAGACTGCGTCTTGTTCCGCTTGTAGTTCACGCTGTTCCTCAAAAACCCTGAATGATAAGTCATGCTCGTGCGAAACTGGTGCGCTCGGATTGACCGCTCCGGAGGTTCCGCATGTTTAACCGATTTTTGCGCTGCCTGTTCTTATTTTTTCTGATTCTGATGATCGCCAGGAGCGGTCAAGCCTGTGCTCAGGTAGTATCGACCGGCAACGACCCCGCGAAGGCGGAGGTTGAGAGCGTGTTGCGTGCGCAGGTGGAAGCGTGGAATCGTCACGATCTCGATGCTTTTATGGCGGGTTACTGGAAGTCGCCCGAGCTGACGTTCTTCTCCGGGGCAAAAGAAAATCATGGATGGCAAGCCACGATGGACCGTTACCGCGCCAGATATGCGAGCCCGGACCATGAGATGGGAAAGCTCAATTTCGCCGATCTGCGGATTGAGATGCTTGGCGCGGATGCGGCTTTCGCTCGCGGCGCGTGGAATTTGACTATGCCAGACGGCAAAGCTCCACACGGGCTGTTCACGCTGGTTTTTCGCAAGTTCCCGGACGGATGGAAGATTGTGCATGATCATACCTCATCGGCGGAATGAGCTTTGTTTAGTCACTTCTTAGCGCGAACCTGAACCCGCGTGCCGTCCGGAAGTTTGCCGCTGGTCAGTTCGACTACACCGTTGCGTACGATTCCTTCGAGTTCTTGCGGAGTTGAAGCCAACCCAGCAGATGCACTCGCGGAGGAGGGCGCCCGCGCCACTCGGCCCATGCCTTTGTCCATGGCTTCGTTGGCGAGGCGGTCGGCGTCGGTGTTCTGTTCACGCAGTGCGTGGCCGATGGAGAACCACTCCAGTTTCGCAATCAATTCTTTGGCGCGGCCGTGCAGATCTTGCAACGTGGCATTCTTCACTTTGTAGATGCCCTTAATCTGCCGCACCAGCAATTCGGAATCGCTGATCAGCTTGAGCGCTTTCGGACCATGCTGCAAAGCGTACTCGAGGGCTGCGATCAACCCCTGATACTCGGCAAAATTGTTAGTTTGGTGCCCGAGGTATTCGCTGAGTTGCGCAACCTTGCGCCCCAATTGATCCTGGATGACTACGCCGTAACCGGCCGGGCCAGGATTGCCGCGGGCTCCGCCATCGCTGTGCGCGATGAGGTAATACTCTGGAGGATTGTCACGGGGAGATTCTTCACGGTGCGAAAAAAGAGATTTGCCGGCGGCGCGGGGATAAGACATGCAATGAAGTTTACAACTTCAGGAATTTCCTGCGAACTCCGGGATCACGTACTGAAAATTTTAATTTGAACCGGCAGCTAGCGTCCTGCAGCCAGCCGGGTTGCCAGTCGTGCCGGCAGGTTCGCCGCAAAAATTCGGTCCTGCGCATCTTTCAGGTTGTAAGGTGTGCGGTGGAAGTGCACGATCTGGGCTTCGGTGTCGAAGAGCGCAAATGCCGCTCGCCAGTCGCCGTCGCGCGGCTGCCCCACCGAGCCGGGATTGATCATGTAACGCGTGGAAGATTTCAGTTGCAACGACACCGACTCTGCTTTTCCCACCGTACGGTACTCCGGCCGGAAGCCATCTGCACTGGAACCGTTGGCGAAAAAGCCTCCTTGCAAGTGGGTGTGGCCAAAAAAAGTGATCGGGGTTTGGTTGGTAAGAAGCGGAACCAGCGCATCGCCAATTGAAACCACATAAGTATCTTCATCCGCAGGGGAGCCGTGGACTAATTGAACTTCCGCAAAGTTCTCGAGCGGAACCGGGCCTTGCGGCAAGGCGTGAAGCCAATCAAAGTGCTCTGGACTAAGCTGGTCCCGTGTCCACATGGCCGCCGCGGCTGCCATCACGTTGAAATCCTCCAGGGAAAGCAGGCCGGTCGCGGCCTTGTCGTGATTGCCTCGCACGAAAATCTTTCCCAGTCCGCGGGAGCGGTCGATCACCTCATTGGGAGATGCGCCATATCCGACGACGTCGCCCAGGTTGGCTACTAAATCGTAGGGCGGGGCTGCGGCCAGGCAAGCCTCCAGGGCCTCGAGATTGGCGTGAATGTCGCTAAGCAGCAGTATGCGCAAAAGACACCAGACGGATGGCGATTATAGAACGAGTGGCCCGCATGAGGATACATGATCGAGGAATGACGCCAAATTTTCCGACCTCGCTATTGCGGATTGAGAACCGGGCAACGCGCCCAGTGTCCGGTCGCAATCTGCTTCAGTTCAGGGAACGTACGACCACATTCGGAGACGCGAAAAACGCATCGCGGTTCGAAAGAGCATCCCGGGGGCATGGCCTGCAACGGCGGAACTGTACCTTCAATGGTGCCGAGTGGTCGCCCCCGTTCCGTCTTCAAATCCGGGACCGCTGCCAGTAAGCCGCGCGTATAAGGATGCGCTGGGGCCTGAAAGATTTGCGCTTTGCTTCCCAGTTCCACAATGCTTCCGGCGTACATGACTGCGACCCGGTCGGCTACCTTCGAAACTACGGCAAGATCATGCGAGATGAATAACATCGCCAGCCCAAACTTAGAGCGCAATTCGGCAAGCAGTTCCAGGATCTGCGCCTGAATGGTCACATCCAGCGCGGTAGTTGGCTCGTCGGCAATGAGCAACTGAGGGCGGTTGACGATTGCCATGGCGATCATCACCCGCTGGCGCATTCCGCCGGAAAGTTGGTGAGGATAGTCGCGTGCTCTGCGATCAGGATCGGAGATTGCGACATCACGCATAGCCTGGACCGCGCGTTTCTGCGCATCGCCTCGTGAATGGGAACCATGAGCCAGTGCGGCCTCAGCTATCTGGTCGCCGACTCTCATGACGGGATTCAGCGCAGTCATGGGCTCCTGGAAAATCATAGCGATTCGCGAGCCGCGCAGTTGGCGCATGGAATCGTCGGAGAAGGTGGCGAGATTTTGCGGCGAGCCATTCTCGACCGAGATTATCTCGCCCGAAATCCGTGCCTGCGGCGGAAGAAGCCGCATCACCGCAAGTGATGTAACCGACTTTCCGGAACCAGATTCGCCTACCAACCCAAGCACTTCTCCGGGAGCGATGGAGAAGTTGACATCGCGCACCGCCAGCGCTTCTTTTACGGGGTGAGAGCTCATGGGAGGGGATGCCGCCTTTTTGGCCGGGGCGACGAAGGTGATGTTCAGATTTCGAACGTCGAGAAGGGGTAGCACAGTGTGATGTTAGCAGCCGCTACTGCCCTAATATGAGGGGCAGGCCGTTCTTGCTGTTGCCAATCACGACAACTTTCGAATTCGCGCTCTTGGCTAGGTTTTCGGTGGCTTCAATTCCTTTCCACTCCAGTAGCGACGGCGTGATTCCTTGCGCCACGATTTGCTGGAAGTCGCGCACCCCGGCAGCCTCAATGCGCTTGCGCTGGGCCTCTTGTGTTTCCTTTTGCAAACGGAAGTTCATCGCCAACGATTCCTGCTCCGCTTGCTGCTTGGCTTCAATCGCCGCTTTAAGCGTGGCCGGCAGCTGAATGTCGCGCAGCAAAACATTTTCGACGGTAAGACCGCGCTGGTTCAACTGCGCGCTCACCTGGTCGAAAATCTGTTTGCCTACCATTTCGCGTTCGCCGGTATAGAGCGCGTTGGCGGTGTGCGATGCCGTCGCCTCGCGGATCGCAGACCTCAACGTGGGTTCCACTACGACATTTTCGTAGTCCGCACCTATTTTTTGAAATACGTCCGACGCGTGCTCGGGATTCAAATGGTAGATAAGCGAGGTGTCCAGACTCATCATCAAGCCTTCACTCGAAGGTACGCTGGCGGATTCCTTCAACGTCTGCGTCTGAACCGAGAGCTCGTTATTGGTCTTCATCGGATTGATCAAGTGAATACCTTCACCGAGCGTCTCACCCGTTACCTTACCGAATAATGTGAGCACACCTACGTGACCGGTCCCAACTCTGGTCACTGAGCTGAACAATAAAATCACCAGCAATAGCGCCGCTGCACCGATGCCGATAAGGCGCAATAATCCCGCAGCGCCGCGACCCCCGTCGATTACCCTTCCGTGAGCCGGATCAAAAATTGTCATGGTGGAGTTTCTCCGCCGTCATTCTAGGAGCGGAAGAAAAGTTCAAAAAGTACCTTCGCAGGAACGAGCCGCCACGATAAAAAAGTCTGTAAACCAATTCCCCGCGGCTCCTAGTGGTTTTACCGGATGGCCTCCTTTCGAGGGTACGCTACAGTCAGTTTCGTGAATGACTTGAGATTATTCGTTACCCACAGGTGGAACACCAATGGCTGAAACTTTACCCATAGCTCTCACAAAGAACACGGCCGCAAATCCCTACCCCGCTGCATATCCCGCCAAAAATGAGGCTTCGTCAGCCGCGGTATCGTGGGCAGCGGTGGGCGGAGGCGCTTTTGTTGCAGCGGCGTTACTGTTGAGTTTATCCGCCTTGGGGGCGGGAATGGGGCTATCCTCGCTCTCGCCCTGGGCCAATTCTGGCGTGTCCGCCTCTACTGTGGGCATTGGTGCTCTGTTGTGGCTGGCGTTTGCTGAGATCGTGGCGTGCGGAATCGGGGGGTATGTCGCGGGGCGTTTGCGCGCCAAGTGGGTCGATGTCCACTCCGATGAAGTTTACTTTCGAGACACAGCGCACGGATTTCTGGTATGGGCTGTGGCCTTTGTAATTCTGGCGGCTTTCCTGGCTTCTGCTGGAACGGTGTTGGCGGGTAGAGAGAATCCCAACAGCGCCACGACTTCCACCCAGCGAGTAGGAGCGGAGGCAAATAACTACTTTATAAATAGTTTGTTTCGCTCGGCTCAACCTTCCAGCAGTGCGGATGAAGGCTTGCGGGTTGAGGTCGGCGAAATATTTGCCCACTCGCTCCGTGAGGGAGCACTGAATGCTGACGATAGGGATTATGTGGCGAACATGGTCGCCGCCAAAACTGGATTGTCGCGGAGCGATGCTGAAAAGCGCGTAGACGAAGTTTTCGGCAAGGATCAACAGGCCGTGGACAATGCCCGCAAAGCGGTGGCGCATTCGCTCTACTGGATGTTTGTCGCATTGCTGTTGGGCGCGTTCACAGCCAGCGTCTCGGCAACGTTCGGCGGAAAACAACGCGATCGTGTACGGGTATAGAGCCGAGGTCTGGGGGCCAGTTCGCCGAAATTTGAAGAAGGAGGATTTTCAATGCGTTCCATTTTGCTGCTTGTGCTTGGGGTTCCGCTTCCAATCATTATTCTGATCGGTTTGTTTAGTCACTTTTAAGTGGATTGCCCGGGGCTCGAAAGTTAGCCCTGTGTGCGCCCGAGTTTCTGATCCAATTTTTTCCCCACCTTACGAGGGAGAAGCCTATTCCTGTTGAATCTTCCTGCTTTGCCTCGGCATCCGTTATTCTTATAGCTATGAGCAAGATCCATATCCCGACCCCTCTGCGGCAGTACGCAGGCAAACAATCCACCGTTGATGTGAAGGCTTCCACCGTGGCCGAAGCAATGAATGCGCTGGTGGCGGCGCATCCCGAACTGAAGCGGCATCTTTATACCGACGATGGAAAGCTCCGCGCATTCGTCAATCTCTATGTGAATGACGAAGACATCCGCTATCTGCAGAAGGAAGCCACTGCGCTGAATGACGGCGACAATATCTCTATCGTGCCATCGATTGCGGGCGGGACGCAGTTCGGGTCAGCGGACCGAGGTCTCTAGATCCCTATGGCTACCCTTACTGAAACTCCGGCAACACTGAACCAAGACGAAATCCTGCGCTACTCGCGGCATTTGATCATGCCGGAGGTTGGCATGGATGGGCAGCAGAAATTGAAGGCGGCGCGCGTGCTCTGCATCGGCACCGGCGGACTGGGCTCGCCGCTTGCGCTTTATCTTGCCGCCGCGGGCGTGGGCACGCTCGGGATCGTTGATTTTGACGTGGTCGATTACACCAACCTGCAGCGCCAGATTCTCCATGCGACCGCGGACGTGGGCCGCAAGAAGCTGGATTCCGCTGCCGATAAGTTGACCGCCATCAATCCTTTCGTCAATGTTCAGAAATTCGATACGCGGTTAAGCAGCGAGAATGCGCTTGAGCTTTTTCGCGATTTCGACATCATCGCTGATGGCACCGATAATTTTCCTACTCGTTATCTGGTGAACGACGCCTGCGTGCTTACCGGTAAGCCGAATGTTTACGGATCGATTTTTCGATTTGAGGGGCAGGCCAGTGTTTTTGCGACTGAAGAAGGTCCGTGCTATCGCTGCCTGTATCCCGAACCGCCACCGCCGGGGCTGGTTCCCTCCTGCGCGGAGGGCGGAGTGCTGGGCATTCTTCCGGGACTGGTCGGCGTGATGCAGGCTACGGAAGTGGTCAAACTGATTTTGGGCATCGGCGATCCTCTCATCGGCCGACTGCTGTTGATCGACGCACTGGGCATGAAGTTTCGCGAGCTCAAGCTCAGGAAGAATCCCGATTGCCCGGTTTGCGGCACGCATCCCACCATCACCAAGCTGATAGACTACAACGAGTTTTGCGGCATTCGCGGGGAGGAAAAGCCGGTGTCGAATGGAGTTGCGGAAATTCAGGTAGAAGATTTGAAGCGTCGTCTGGATGCCAAAGAAGATTTTATTCTTCTCGACGTGCGCGAGCCGCACGAATATCAGATTTGCAATTTGGGCGGGAAATTGATTCCGCTCAATGACCTGCCAAATCGCGTAAGCGAACTCGATTCCAGCAGGGACATCGTGGTGCATTGCAAAATGGGCGGGCGCAGCGCCAAAGCTGTGGAGTTCCTGCGGCAAGCGGGGTTTTCCAGGGTGAAGAACCTGGCTGGCGGAATTACGGCGTGGTCGGACCGGGTCGATCCGAAGGTTCCGAAGTATTAAGAGCGCATCTGGTCCGAGGCTCGCGCCGGGTTAATCTTGTCTCTTAGAGCTTCGCAAAGGGTTCGTATCAGGGTATGGCTTCAGCCATACCGTTGAAGACCCTCCGGGAATTTGGGCTTCAGCCCCTGCGGCGGCGGATCAAGCTCGTATCTCGCATGCGCAGATGAAAACCGAAATTGTGCGGCTTCGCTCACCAAGTTTCTCGCTACGGGATTGTTACGGACATAGTCTCTGACGCTTGCGAATGCGTTGCTGTCTACGATGCGAAGCTCCGAGAAGCCCTTCTGCCATCCGGGGCATGAAAGCCCAACTCCCTGCCCGCCCGGAATGCAAAGCCTCCCTTGATATACTGCACCACCCGTTCAATCGTCGAATCGGATTCGACCGTCAGGAGTATGTGGAAATGATCCGGCATCACCACGAATTCATGCAGGCGAAATTTCTTTTGCTTCCGATAGTCGTAGAGAACATTCACGAATAATTCCGCCGAACGGTTGGATTGAAGAAGATTTCGCTTTCCGCTGATCGAAGAAGTGACGAAGAAAGTGCGCGCGCTGGCTGTGATCGACGCCACCGCACCATGATTGATGTCTGGTGAGTTTCAAAATGGGAATCCGCGGCTGGGAGGCCTGCTGATAGAGATAGGACGCTTTCCGCAAAGCCTAGCACGTCCAATTCGAAAGAATTTGTTGACTTCGGCTTCCCCAAGCGCATAATGGCGTGTTCCTCGGGCCCAACGTGCTGTCAAACATTCTCGTGACCGGAGGGTCGCCGTGAAACTTTCGCTGTTGCTCGCTACTTCCTTGTTCGTTTTTTGCCTTGCTTCCACTGCCCAGGATGCCTCTTCGCAATCTGCGACCCAGACATCTTCCCCTGCGCCCGTCCGGGCGGAGCCTACTCAGACGGATTTCACTTCAGCGAAGGGTTTCGTCCTGGAGGAGGGAACTCCTGTAAGGCTGCGCCTCAATAGAACTATCTCCTCGGCGGATGCACATGTTGGGGATACGTTGGACTTCGAGGTGCTCGACGACATAACCGTCAACCGCGTACTGGTTATTCCAAAAGGGGATTAGCCTTTGCGACTGTGACTGAAGCCCAGGCAAAGAGGCGAATGGCTCGTGGCGGGAAGCTGGATATCAATATCGACTACGTGAAGCTGGTTAGTGGCGATAAGGCAGCTCTTAGAGCGGTGAAGGACGTGAAGGGCGGCGGGCATACGGCAGGAATGGTAGGAGGCATGGTTGCCACTAGCATCATTTTTTTTCCCGCCGCGCCGTTTTTCCTTTTCATGCACGGTAAAGACATCAGCATTCCGAAAGGCACGGAAATCACGGCCTATGTTAATGGGGACATGAGGCTGGAGATGGCAAAGTTTCAGCCCGCTAACGCTACGACTCAGGTCGCGGCCGCCGACAACGCAAATATCGCCGCACCCTCTTTATCTGCAAAGTTACAATTCGCCTCTACTCCGGACGGAGCCGACATTGAAGTCGATGGCAGCTTTGTCGGCAATACGCCCTCCGACGTTCAGGTCGCCGAAGGCGAGCACACCGTTTCGGTTAAGAAGTCTGGATACAAAGATTGGCAGCGAACCCTCAAAGTCAGCGGCGGGAGTTCCCTGCACCTCAACGCAGATCTGGAAAGGGCGACCTCGCAATAGTTAATATCAAAACTCGAAAACGGAAGAGGGGAGCATTGTCGCTCCCCTCTTTATTCACTTCGTCGAAGTTATTTGCTCGAACCGCCTTGCATGTTCTCACCGGTCTCGCTTAGCTCCAGAGAAAGTTTCTTTCCTCCGAAACGAACCCCGGCCAGCGTCTTGGGGCCGCTGCCGTTCTCGCGGACGATAGCAGCGTTACTGGGGGAAGGAGCCGGCAGTTCAACCAGCTGCCCTTGAACTTTTGCCAGCACCTTCTTGCCTTGCAGAATGCTGACTTCAACATTGGGACCGGCACCATCCCACTCCACCTTATAGTCACCGGGCTTCAGGGTAGTTCCGTTCACCATGACTGGGTTGGTGATCTCCAAGGTGGCCTTGGTCGATGCGAAGGCTGACGAGGCCAGAACCGTCGAGGCCAGGATCATTGAAGCGAGGATCAAAGCTGCACTGAGTACCAAACTCTTGGTTAATGTAGCGTACTTCATGACTGCTCCTTTTTCTTTCCCGACTCGGCCGGGAAGCGGCTAGGGGCGGCCCGCCTGACGATTCACGAAAAACCTTTATGTTTCGTCGTGAATTGCCTACAATTCAACCGCCGGGGTTCAGCAAAAAGTTCAGCCCTCAAGCGTAGGCTTGGCTGGCTTTGCACGAGGGTTTTCTCATCTGGGCCGCCAAACCTAAAATGAGCAAATCCCCTGAACCCCGCAAAAGATCTTGGTGATCCGGCCGGTTCGGAAGTTCGTTCCGAATCCGCCGTCCTCTTCCTGTTGCTCTTGAGTACTCTACGCACTTACGTTGGGAAAAGTTCAATTGTTTCCGTGAGCACTTTGCCTATTTGACGGGGTCCCAAGGGCTCGGTTAGCGGCCCTCGGCGTTTTTGTTATCTACATCGGTACGATGTTTTGTGTATTGCAAGGAACATAATCGGGACAGCCGGCGAGATGCGATTTGAGAATCGCGGATGGTCGGAAACTAGGTTCGAAGCAGAATAAAAAATTTGTTGTTGCTCGGAGAGCGGGCTGGGTCAGTCTCCGTCGCCGTGCTGCCGATCCACCGACCAAATGCTGGCCTGATCTTTTTCCAATGGATAAACGTGGACCATCCAGTTCAGAACCACTGGATGAAAGGTTCCGCCCGCAGCGTCGCAAGCCTCCTGGGTGTGAATGGATCCCATGAATCCAAACTGTGGATGCGGACCCATTGACTCATGCCATCGGCCAAGCGGTGCAGTGCAAAAATTTACGTGCTCATGCCACTGCGCGACACTGAGTGGAACACGTTCATCGAGCTGGTCTTCGGTGAAGCGCCGCGGGGCGGTGTACATAACGCCGACCAGCTTGTAATCATCGCCACGCTTCTCGTAGAGCAGAGATGTGGGATGCTCGGGATTGAAGCTGGAAGCGGCTTCGAATCCATAGCGGTAGTTGGTAAAGTGGTAGATTTTCTGCGGAACGTTGGGAAGAAAGATTTTGAAGCCATCGGCAAGAGCGGTATGGTAGTCGACGTATTTTTCTGAGACCTTGCGGGCGGCCTCCACTACTTGCCGGGCCCGTTGCGCGTCGCCGGGCTTTGCTGGACGCAGGGCCGTCATTTTCATGTGCGGGCCCATATCCATGTGACCTTCCATGGAATGCATGGCATGCAGGGTGGCGTCGCTGTCACCGTTGTCTTCTGCAGCGTTGCCCTGGGATGCAGAATGGCTCGACATATCCATCCCGGGCATATCCTGCTGTCCGCTTTGCATGGCAGAGCTATTCGCCAGTTGCGGACTCCAGGCCGCGCCAGCCAGCAAGAAAAGAGAAATCAGAATCAAGAGCCGGGCTGGTACGAAAAAGCGCATAATTCCCTCTCGCATTTCTGACGTTTTTGTATAGTTCCTATAACCCTGCCGCAGGTTCAATGTTTCTGCAAGCAGTTGTGCGTTGCCGGAGATTACAGGGGTAACCATTTTTTGGGCTGAAAGCAGATGTGAACGTTTCTTGCCGGTGCAATCAACGTTTTTGTAAGGCATAAGCTGCGAATCCTCTGCTATCGTTGATCTGTTTTCGCAGAATGGACTCCGATGGAAACTGTGCACACCGTCAATATCGACTCGCCGATTGGTCCGTTGTTTCTGGCAGCGTCCTCTCAAGGATTAGTGGCGTTGGAATTCGAGGCCAGATTGCCGGATCAGCAATCGATCCGCCCCAACCCTTGTGACCTTCGCGAGGAGAATCAAAACTTCACATTTGAAGAATCTGCGAATGGTATGGGGCGATACACAACTGAGCTTGCGGAATACTTCGCAGGCCACCGGCGGCAGTTCAGTTTTCCGCTCGATCTTCGGGGCACGGATTTCCAGATTGCCTGCTGGCGCGCTCTGCTGGCGATTCCTTATGGGGAAACGCGGAGCTACGCCGATATTGCCCGGGAGGTGCGGAGGCCAAAGGCGTTTCGCGCCGTGGGCATGGCGAATAATCGCAACCCCATCGCGATTGTGGTTCCCTGCCATCGCGTGGTCGCATCCGATGGAAAACTGTGCGGATATGGTGGAGGCCTGGATGTAAAGCGAAGGCTGCTGCAATTGGAAGGCGCTCTGGCAGGACTATTGGCTGCATAGTTCCTCGATAGGCACTTTGACCTCATCCCAAAGCAACGCGTCCGCAATTCGCAAAGCTGGGCTCTTCTACCTCGTGTTCGTGATGTTTTCTTACACGACGGGCGGTCCCTTCGGCTTGGAAGATATGGTCACGACGTCGGGCCCGGGGATGACCTTGATCTATCTGCTTGTGCTTCCGTTTTTCTGGAGCATTCCGGTATCGCTGGTTTCAGCGGAGCTAACCACCGCCATGCCCGTGGAAGGCGGCTTCTATCGCTGGACCCGCGCGGCGTTTGGAGGCTTCTGGGGATTTCTCGCCGGTTGGTGGAACTGGTCGGCATCGTTTCTGCTCGGGGGAGCATACGCGGTGCTCTTCACGGATTATCTCGCTTACTACTGCCCCGGGATTGCAGGTTGGAGGCACTACCTCGTCTCAGTTGGACTGATTGCCGTAATTACGTGGGTGAATGTACGGGGCATCCAGATGGTGGGAAAAGTAGCCACGGCGCTGGAGATTTTCATCTTTGTTCCGGTGATGGCGATGATTGGGATCGCTTTGCTTCACTGGCATCACAACCCTTTTGTGCCTCTGGTACCACCGCATCAACCAACCTTCAAAATCTTTGGCGTGGGACTGGCGCTCGGACTGTGGTTGTATTCGGGCTACGAGCAACTTTCGACCGTGGCCGATGAGGTGAAAGATCCGCAACGCGCCTACCCATTGGCGCTCGCGCTGGTGGTGCCGCTCTCGATTGCCGCCTACTTCCTGCCGACCTTCGCCGGCCTGGCTTCAGCGGGAGAATGGCAGAACTGGCATACGGGATTTTTTTCCGATGCCGCCAGAATGATCGGCGGACCATGGCTTGGCACATGGATGACTGTGGCGGCGATGATCTGCAACATTGCGCTACTTAACAGCACCGTGCTGACGGCTACGCGTATGCCGTTTGCCATGGCGGAAGATGGATACCTTCCTGCTGCGCTGACTCGCAGGCATTCGCGCTATGGCACACCATGGCTGGCCATCGTTGTCTCCGCGACGATTTATGGCTTGCTGGCATGGCAGAGCCTCGGACAACTTATCTCCGTATATATCTGGCTGCGTTCGGCGACTACTGTGCTTACGGTGCTTTCGGCCTGGAGACTGCGCCGAACGCGGGCAGAGATGCCGCGGGCCTTTGTGATACCTGGAAAGCATTTGGGATTGATCTATGTTGTGGCCGCACCAGTCGTTATGGCAATCGTCGCGCTGCTGGGCAGCGATCGCTTTGCTTCGATCGGGGGCGCGATTGCCATACTAGTAGGGCCGGCAGTATACGGAATTCTTGCCTTAAAGAAGTGATAGATATACAATTCATTGTGTATATCCAAGGAGGCAACATGCAGGTCTCGAAGTGGGGAAATAGTTTGGCAGTCCGGCTGCCCGCAGCGGTTGTCGATGAGCTGAAATTGAAAGAAGGCGACCAGATTGAGATCAAGGTGGCCGGGCGGCGAGAGTTCAAAGTGAGCCGCGACGCGGCCCGCCAACAAGCGCTCGCCCGACTGCGCAAGTTGAGCCGTCCTTTGCCTCATGGCTTTGTCTTCGACCGCGAAGAAGCGCATGAGAGATAAGGTGTTCTTCGACACCAATGTGTTGATCTACATGACGGCGCGTGGTGATCAACGCCAAGGCCGGGCACAGCAATTACTTGAGCAGGGTGGCATAATCAGCGTTCAGGTTCTAAACGAATTCGCGGCGGTTGCGCGACGCAAGATGCGCATGCCATGGGAGGACGTAATTGCGGCACTCGACGATATTCAACTCTTATGCCCGTCGCCGGTTCCGACCACGTTGGACACGCATCACTCAGCTTTGAGGATTGCGCTGCAGTATGGATTTGGAATTTATGACGCGTTGGTCGTCGCTGCTGCAATCGAAGCGAGATGCACAACGCTCTACTCAGAAGACTTGCAGGATGGCCAGGTGATCGAGAAGCAGTTGAGGGTTCGAAATCCATTCAGTTGATGCCGCTTGCCTACAGTTTGTCGCGCCATTTCTCGAGCTCTACCTTACCTACTGTTTTTACTTCTGGAAGGTCCTCTGATGTTGTCCCACCTTCAAAGATGATTACTTGCGACCCAATTCGGAAAGGTACTCCGAATTCAGTCCCTCACCCCATCCATAAACGCCCGCAACTTGCGCGAGCGCGAAGGATGGCGCAGCTTGCGAAGAGCCTTGGCTTCGATCTGGCGGATGCGTTCGCGGGTTACAGCGAAGCTCTGCCCGACTTCTTCCAGCGTATGCTCGCTGCCGTCTTCGAGGCCGAATCGCATCTTGATGACTTTTTCCTCGCGTGGAGTCAGGGTGCGCAGGACCTGTCCAGTCTGGTCCTTGAGGTTGACATTGATCACCGCTTCCGCCGGTGAAACCACGGCGCGATCTTCGATGAAGTCGCCGAGATGTGAATCTTCCTCTTCGCCGATCGGCGTTTCCAGCGAGATCGGCTCTTGCGCGATCTTCAGCACCTTGCGGACTTTCGCCACGGGAATATCCATCCTCTTAGCGATTTCTTCGCTGGTAGGTTCGCGTCCCAACTCCTGCACCAGCTGCCGCGAGGTGCGGATCAGCTTGTTGATGGTTTCGATCATGTGTACAGGAATCCGAATCGTGCGCGCCTGATCGGCAATGGCACGCGTAATCGCTTGCCGAATCCACCACGTAGCGTAAGTCGAAAACTTGTAGCCACGGCGATATTCAAACTTGTCCACGGCTTTCATCAGGCCGATGTTGCCTTCCTGAATGAGGTCGAGGAACTGCAATCCGCGATTGGTGTATTTTTTCGCGATTGAAACCACGAGACGTAGATTGGCCTCGATCAGCTCGCGCTTGGCCTGCTCCGCATCCATGT
>Ga0116135_1000545_pt1 | contig 20880 bp, 21 predicted proteins | sample June2015DPH_20_1_FD_89738 | JGI IMG/M metagenome (GOLD analysis project Ga0116135, IMG submission 89738) | Peatland microbial communities from SPRUCE experiment site at the Marcell Experimental Forest, Minnesota, USA - June2015DPH_20_10 | ecosystem: Environmental > Terrestrial > Soil > Wetlands... | reverse complement strand
TTTTTGTTGCTCCGGATTTGAGTGGCCAGCAGCCGGCGCGGGATTACGAATATGTGCTCACAATTCCCGGCCGCATTGTGCTGGCGGAACTGGGGGGAGTTATCGAGGCATTGCGCATCGGTCGTGGGGAGGGAATTGCAGAGTATAATCCGCAACAACTTCTTCGGGCGGATTTGTTGCCGGCACAATTGACCGTGCGGAATTGGCGGCCGGGAGACAGGTTCTGGCCGGCGCATACGAAATCGGCGAAGAAGATCAAGGAGCTTCTGCAGGGGCGGCACTTAGGGCAAGCGGAGCGCAGACTCTGGCCGGTCGCGTTGAGCGGGGACGAAATTGTGTGGATGCGCGGATTTCCGGTTCCCGCCACGCTGCAGGCGAGGGTGGGTCAGGAAGCCGTGTTGATCCGGGAGATGCCGTGGAACGCGGACGATTACGCGATATGAATCTCGATCGTGACGACGAATAGAACCGAACTGATCGCTTGTGGTGGAAGCTTGCGGAGGGGGCAAGGACATTTCATGAACGCAACGAGAGCCGAGTCGCTGCGGCAGGTAATTTCTGCAGAGCAGATTCAAAAACGCGTGAAAGAGCTGGCGCGCCATATATCCGACGACTACCAGGGCCAGACCGTTCAAGCGCTTGCCGTCCTGGAGAACGCGTTCATGTTCGTGGCCGACCTGGTGCGTGCGCTGGAGGTGCCGGTGGTTTGCCAGTTCATCAAGCCCAAATACAGCAAGCAGGCCGGCAATCACAACGCGGAGGTCATGGAGATTTTCTTCAGCCATGAGCCGGATATTCGCGGTCAGCATATTTTGCTGGTCGAGGGCTTGGTTCATTCCGGGGTGACCAGCGAATTCCTGATGAGCGACCTACGTTCGCGAGGAGCGGCTTCGGTGAAGCTCGTCACGCTTTTGGACCGCCAGTCGGCCCGCCGCGTGGCCTTGCAGCCCGACTATTTCGGTTTTCTAGTGGATGATGTATTCCTAATCGGCTACGGCTTGGGTGCCGTGGAGCAGACAAACCGTAACTTACCTTATTTAGCTGCGGCCCCGGTTGCCCAAATGACTTAAGTTATGAAAAAGACGCCGCGCCTTTTTCCGGAATACACGATAGAATAAAGAGCCAAGGGAATTTTCCCTATCCAAATTTGCGAAACCGCATCTAATTGGGTTGGCGGAGCCTTGGGGCTTCAAGTATTTCGATCAGACCCCCGGTTTCTTTAGGAGTTCTTGGTGAATTCAACGGTCAAGACGGTAGCGTTCTGGTTGGTGATTGGTTTGTCCGCTCTTCTCTTATGGCAAGTGATTCAGGCCGGCCGCAGCGGACAAAAAGAAAAGGAAGTGAGCTTCTCCCAGTTCATGAACGACGTCAACCAGGGGAATGTACATGACCTGACGATTGACGGCCAACAGATTAAGGGCAAGGATCGCGATGGCGCTGCCTTCCATACCGTCGCTCCGCTGACCTATCCGGATATGTTCAAGACCCTCGGGGAGAAGAACGTCCAGTACACGGTTAAGGACGTGAATAGCGGAAGTTGGCCGCTACAACTCCTGGGCACGTGGGCGCCGTTGATCCTGCTGGGCGCGCTATGGTTCTTCATGATCCGCCAGATGCAGACGGGGGGGAACAAGGCGCTTTCGTTTGGCAAGAGCCGGGCGCGGTTGCTCTCCATGCAGCAGAAAAAAGTCACGTTCAAGGACGTGGCTGGTGTGGAGGAAGCCAAGGAAGAACTGCGCGAAATTATCGAGTTCTTACGCGAGGCGCAGAAATTTCAGAAACTTGGGGGCAGGATTCCCAAGGGTGTTCTGCTGGTTGGACCTCCGGGAACGGGCAAGACTTTGTTGGCTCGCGCTGTCGCCGGCGAGGCGAATGTTCCCTTCTTCTCGATCTCCGGATCGGATTTCGTTGAGATGTTTGTGGGCGTCGGCGCCAGCCGCGTGCGTGACCTGTTCGAGCAAGGCAAGAAGAACGCGCCTTGCATCATTTTCATCGATGAGATTGATGCGGTCGGACGCCACCGTGGGGCTGGATTGGGCGGAGGCCACGACGAACGCGAGCAGACGCTAAATCAGTTACTGGTTGAGATGGACGGGTTTGAGTCGAACGAAGGCGTGATTCTGATGGCCGCGACCAACCGTCCTGACGTGCTTGATCCCGCACTGTTGAGGCCTGGACGCTTTGACCGGCGCGTGGTCGTCAGCCGCCCGGATGTTCGTGGGCGCGAAGAGATTCTTCGTGTACATACCCGCAAGATTCCTCTTGCAGAAGATGTCGACCTCTCCGTGTTGGCGCGCGGCACTCCGGGATTTTCGGGGGCGGACCTGGCCAACATGGTGAACGAAGCGGCATTGGCGGCGGCGCGGCAGAACCGCAAGGCTGTGTTGATGTTCGACTTTGAAGTCGCCAAAGATAAAGTTTTGATGGGCGTAGAGCGCAAATCGCTGATCCTTTCCGATGAGGAGAAGAAAGTAACGGCCTATCACGAAGCAGGACACGCGCTAGTAGCGGCGAAGCTGCCGGGCTCGGATCCGGTACATAAAGTCACGATCATTCCGCGCGGAATGGCTTTGGGTGTGACCATGCAATTGCCGGTCGATGACCGCCACAACTACACGCGCGAGTATTTGAAGACTGATCTCGCGATCCTGATGGGGGGTCGTTTGGCCGAGGAAATCTTCCTCAACCAGATGAGTACCGGGGCCGGGAACGACATTGAGCGCGCTACCGAAATGGCGCGCAAGATGGTTTGCGAATGGGGTATGAGCGATCTTGGCCCGCTCACCTTCGGCAAGAAAGAAGAGCAGATTTTCCTGGGCCGTGAAATCAGCCAGCATCGCGACTACAGCGAAGATACCGCGATTAAGATCGACGCTGAAGTCCGCAAACTGGTTAACCACGGCTACGAGACGGCTAGGAACATTTTGGAAGGCAATCGCGACACGCTGCAGAAAATTGCCGCGTCATTGCTGGAGCGCGAGGTGCTGGATGCCTCCGAGGTATTGCTGCTGGTCGATGGCAAGGAACTGCCTCCGATGAAGTCTCCTTCGAAGCCCGATGACGGCGGAGTTCAGCAGGTGTTGAAGCCGGAACCGGGTCGGCCGGGAATCGCGAAGGGCGGGGAGAGTCCGGCGCGAGCGTAGAGAGAATACGCTTGTTGAAGTCCTCGGCGGAGGGGGAAGATGACGATCGATGAGCGCCTTGATCGCCTTACTGAGCGGCACGAGGCTTTGACGCAGTCGGTTGAACTGATTGCACAGATGACGCGCGACAACGCACGGCAGATTGCCGACCACACGCGGCAGATTGGTGCGCTGAGGGAAGCGGCCACAACGCTCCTCCAGATAGCTCAGATTCACGAAAACCGGATTTCTGGGTTAGAGCAGGGCGGCCAATAGTCTCAGACGGGAAATCTGTTTTGAATTGAGGCGGCCCAGATGGGCCGCCGTTGCTTTGCGGCACAAATTCTGTGTGCTTCTTTTCTATCCTTGTCCAGTCGGGTTCGCGGCTGCAAAGCCGCGATAGATGCAGTACAACGCGTAACCGTGAAATCCGACACTTAGAATGTCGCGAGTGACCAGCAGCAGCAGTCCATCTAAGGCATAGAGAGCCATGCCGATGAGGAATGCCCACTTCTGCGCTTTGCCGGCGAAATTTCCAAACACGAAGAACAGGGCGGCGACGAATCCGTTGATGATCAGGTCCAGCACGACGCCTGCACTACCCGCCTGCTTCGCGAATGCGTCAACCACGCTGGTGACGCCCAACCCAACCACGAAGTGAAAGCTGCCGCCGAAGATCACGACTGCCGAGTTGATCAACGACAGGCCTGCAATCCAATAGAACCATCGCGCGCTTACTCGCACTCGCGCCGAGGCGACGGCTTGCGTTGTATTGGTTGTGCTGTTGATAGTTGCTGGAGCTGAACCGACGCTTGCCATAGACACTCCCTCACTGACGTTGGTCCATGGGGAAGCCGGTTCAGAACGGCTGGACTGTGGGGAAATGCTAACTTTCGTAGCCAGACTCTCCCAGATGACTTTCGGTCATGACCTTGCCGGTCGCACAGACCAGCCCAAATCAGCCATTCACAAGTGCCATCATGTGCTCAGGGTAGCGAAGTCCTGCAACTGCGGTGCTCGGAAAAACCTCGTCAAGCTTGCGCAAATCACCATCGGTAAGCTCGATCTCGGTGGCTTTGACATTTTCTTCCAGGTATTTGCGTCTCTTCGTCCCAGGTATAGGAACGATGTTCTTGTCTCGGGCCAGCACCCACGCCAATGCCAGTTGTGACGGCTTGCAGCCCTTCTCCGTCGCGATTTCCTCGACTCGACGTACGAGATCCAGATTTTTTTGAAAATTCTCGCCTTGGAAACGTGGAGAGAATCTGCGGTAATCGTCTTCCGGAAGATCTTCGAAGCGCTTGAACTGGCCGGTGAGGAACCCGCGACCAAGCGGGCTGTAAGCTACAAATCCGATGCCAAGTTCGCGACAGGTAGCGAGAATTTCATCCTCTGGTTCGCGGCTCCACAGGGAATACTCGGTCTGCAGCGCTGCTATCGGGTGCACCTTTACCGCGCGTCGAAGTGTCTGCGGGGAGGCTTCAGAGAATCCGAGATGGCGGACTTTGCCTTCCTTCACGAGCCGCGCCATCGCACCCACAGTTTCTTCGATCGGAGTACTTGGATCGACACGATGCTGGTAATAGAGATCGATCGTTTCAACGCCTAACCTGCGCAAGCTCGCCTCGCACGAACGTTTCACATAATCGGGCTTGCCGCTTACTCCGCGAACGCTTGGGTTTACAGGGTCGCGGACAATTCCGAACTTTGTTGCCAGAACAACCTTGTCGCGGTTGCCTTTGATGGCTCGACCCACCAGTTCTTCATTCTTGTATGGACCATACACGTCGGCCGTGTCGAGAAAGTTGACGCCGAGTTCGAGCGCTCGATGAATCGTGGCGATGGATTCGTTATCGTCGCGTCCGCTGTAAAATTCCGACATGCCCATGCAGCCGAGGCCGAGGGCTGACACTTTGATGCCGCTGCGTCCTAGTTCGCGAAATTGCATGGTGATTCCTCTCTATGAAGGGTCTTGGATTTATCAGGTAGCTACCTAGTAGATGCTGATGCGTGGCTCTCGAGATTCAATCACACTGCCAATCTGGTACGCGGGGACTTGCGCGCTTTGAAGTTCTTGAAGCAGTTTGTCACCATCCTCAGCGGCGATTGAGATAAGTAATCCGCCCGCCGTCTGGGGATCGAAAAGTAGCGCCTTCAGTTCTTCACCAAGGGCCGACTCGTAGATGACGATGCACTCGGCAAATTCGCGGTTATTCTTAAGGCCGCCGGGTATGTGGCCGGCGCGTACGCAGTCCGCGGCGCCAGGGAGCAGCGGAACACTCTCAGCCCGCAAACGGAAGGATACATTCGAGGCGAGAATCATCTCGCGAGCGTGGCCGATCAAGCCGAAGCCCGTCACATCCGTCATGGCGTGCACACGGAAGTTTCCCAACTGAATCACGTTAGCGGCGCGCTTGTTCAGGGTGGTCATCGATAGGACGGCAGCATCGATCCATTCCGGCTCGGCCTTACCCTTTTTTATGGCGGTCGAGATCACCCCGGTGCCTATCGCTTTAGTGAAGATGAGCACATCTCCGGGCTGGGCGCCGGCATTCTTGAGAACCTTCCTCGGATCGACCAGGCCGGTGACTGCATATCCGAATTTGGTTTCTTCATCGCGAATGCTGTGCCCGCCGATCACGGTGCAGCCAGCTTCGATCATTTTCGAAAGACCGCCCGCGAGGATACGTTCGAGAATTTCAAGGTCGGCTTTGTCGGGAAAGCAGACCAAAGCCAGCGATGTGAGCGGCCTTCCGCCCATGGCGTACACGTCACTCAGCGCGTTCGTCGCGGCAATCTGGCCGAACGTGTAGGGATCGTCGACAATGGGCGTGAAGAAGTCGACGGTCTGAACCAAAGCCTGATCGGGCGCGATTTGATACACTCCGGCGTCGTCGGCGTGATCGAAGCCGACTAGAACGTTCGGGTCGTGTTGCCGGGCTAATTTCCCAAGCACCTTGTCCAGCGCCGCCGGACTCAGTTTGGAAGCTCAACCCGCAGCTTTCACCGACTCGGTCAGACGGAATGGTTTTACTTCTGCCATGAATGCATTGTATCGAGTGTCGGTCTTGGATCCGGGTAGGCGGGCTTATTTCACCGTGACATCCGTGACCTGAATGTCGGGATATGAATGGTTCCATTGCGCGGAGATGCTCTCGAAGGTGAGCCGGAAAGGTTTGCTCTGGCCCGGACCGAGCGGCGAAACACTGAAATCGACCGCCTCGGGATAGGGCCCATCCGTCTTCAGCACTTGCATCGGAATATCTTCCCGCTGCGCCATCTGGCCCATATCGTCCTTGAAATTCACTTCAACTACCACGTGCGTTACGGTTTTGTTACCGGCGTTGGTAACAGTTCCGTCAACATAGCTGACTGTAGCTCCGACGAAATTTTCTGCGGCGCTCATCTTGAAATCCGAGAGCTTGAGACTTGCAGTGTAAGGGGGCGGTCCGGACGCTTTCTTGGCCGGAGTGCGCAGGAGCAGAGCAGCCCCAACGGCAATTACGATTACCGCTGCGACAGCAATAGCAATGATGCGTCCGCTGGAATCGCGCTCTTCGCTTGCCGGAGTTGGTTGAAGCAAGCCGCCCATGCAAGACGATTGTACTCGCTAGCTGCCGGTCTTGAAGAAGGCAGCGATGAACAAGACGCCGAACATCAGGTCAATGCAGCCCAGCGCGAGATCGCCGGGAGTGAGGCGATGCTGTAAATAGAGCACAACAAAAGCACCGCCGCCTCCGAATTTTTCGATGATTGACGGAATCATCATCGGACGCAACCGAACCGGGTCCCGCGCAATAAAAATAGACGCTAGCTGGAAGGCCAAGCCTACGCTAACGAAACCGTAGTAAAAGCCGGGATGGGTGATCGGTGGAGGATCCTGACGGCCGATCAGATCGAAGATGAAATACAGCGGGGCGAGAAGCAGTATGCCCCAAATGCCGGCGATCCAGAAGACGATCTTGGCGAATTTCATGGAACGAATTATTCGCCGCCCACGGTGAGCCCGTCAATTCGCAGTGTGGGAGCAGCCACGGAGCCGCGAAACTCGAGGTCGTTGGCGACCTCGGAAATGTTCATAAACATTTCCTTAAGGTTTCCAGCCACGGTGATCTCTTCCACTGGATAGGCGAATTCGCCGCCTGAAATCCACATTCCCGATGCGCCGCGGGAATAATCGCCGGTCACCAGGTTCGCGCCGTGGCCAAGAAACTCGGTGACATATAAACCCTCTTTGACATCCGCAATCAACTGCTTGGGCGATCGCGGTCCGGGCCGCAGAAAATAATTTCCCGGGCCTATGCCGGGAGTTCCTGCCAGGCCGCGTGAAGCGTTGCCCGTGGTCGCAAGTCCGAGCTTCTTTGCCGTGTACGTGTTCAGCAGATAGGACGCGAGAACGCCTTTTTCGATCACGACGGTTCTACGCGTCGGCACGCCTTCGCCATCGAACGGACTGGTTCCGAAGCCACCGGGTAGGGTGCCGTCGTCGATGATGGTGACGTTGTCGCCTGCGATTTTCTGTCCCAGCTTGCCCGCGAGGAACGATGCTACGATAGACGGAATCGCCATTCACGCCTTCAAAAATGTGCTCGAGGATGGATGTAGCGACCATCGGATCGAAGATCACTGGCACGTGCGCGGTCTTCGTCTTGCGCGCGCCCAAACGGCGGAGCGTGCGCTCGGCGGCTACCCTGCCCACCTGTTCGGGGGATTCCAACCTGCTCAGAGTGCGCGCTACGGAGAACCAATAATCTCTCTGCATCGCGCCGTCTTCGTCTTGCGCAATGGGAACCGCGGCAACCGAGCAGTAAGACCGGCGATATTCGCCGACGAAACCGTGCGAGTTGGCGAGAATCTTGTGGCCGGTGGCGGCGTCGAACGATCCGCCTTCGGAATTCTTGATGCGGGGATCGAAATCGAGTGCAGCTTTTTCGGCGCGGCGGGCGTAGTCGATTCGATCTGGGCCGGGCAAGGAATACACGTCTTCGTGGTAAAGGTCGAGATCGCCTTTGAGCGAGCCGAGTTGAGACGCGTCGGGAATCCCCCCGAATGGATCTTCGGATGTGATCTTGGAAAGCTCAAGGGCGGACTTGACCATGCGGTCAAGGCTGGCGGGGGAGAAATCGCTGGAATGGGTGCTGGCTGCGCGCTGTCCATTGAAGACTCGCACGCCGATCGATCTCGATCCGGATTCCTTCAGCGTTTCGACCTGGCCCAGGCGGACCAGTGCCGAGAATTCGTCGCCTTCGCGGACTACGCATTCGGCGGCGGTTGCGCCGCCGCTCATGGCGCGGCGGACGATGTCCTGGGCTAGGGAGCGGAGATCGGTTTCAAGCTTCGGAGTTTCTAGTTGAGTAGAGGACATAAGATCTTTTGACCGCAGAAGGCGCCGAGGATACAGAGAAGTTGCATAGGTTCTCCGCTTCGCTCAGGATGACAAGCCGTTTCGGGCTTTATTGCATGAAGCCGCCCGGATCTTTCTTCGCGGTGCCGCCGACGGTCAGGCGATCGATTTTGATGGTCGGAATCCCCACACCTACGGGCACTGCCTGCCCATCTTTGCCGCAGGTGCCAACGCCTTCATCTAATTTCAAATCATTGCCTACCATCGAGACCCTGGTCAGAACATCTGGGCCGTTGCCAATCAGAGTAGCGCCTTTGATCGGCGCGGTGATCTGGCCGTCTTCAATCATGTACGCTTCGGATGCTCCGAAGACGAACTTGCCGTTCGTAATGTCGACCTGGCCGCCGCCGAAGTTTACGGCGTAGATGCCGCGCTTCACCGAGCGAATAATATCCTCGGGATTATCCTGTCCAGCCAGCATATAAGTGTTCGTCATGCGCGGCATGGGGATGTGCTCGTAGCTTTCGCGGCGTCCGTTGCCGGTGTCGGCGATGCCCATCAGCCGTGACGACAGCTTATCGCTCAAATATCCCTTCAAAATTCCTTTTTCAATCAGCACGGTTTCCTGCGTGGGCTCGCCTTCGTCGTCCACATTCAGCGAACCGCGCCGCCACGGCATGGTTCCGTTATCGATGACGGTGCAGCCTTCGCTGGCTACGCGTTTGCCTATCAGCCCGGCGAAGGCGGAGGTTTTTTTGCGATTGAAATCGGCTTCCAGACCGTGACCAACCGCCTCGTGCAGCAACACACCGGGCCAGCCGGGGCCTAACACAACTTCCATTTCGCCCGCCGGGGCTTCGCGGGCATCCAGCTGAAGAATCGCCTGGCGGGCCGCTTCCTTGGCAAAATACTCGGGATTCTTGTCTCCGAAGAAAAAGTCGAGTGCAACTCGTCCACCGCCGCCGGAGCCGCCGCGTGCCGAATTGCCTTCGGTTTTGGCGATGCAGGAGACGTTCATGCGGGCTAGCGGCTGGGAATCTTCCGCGAAGGTGCCGTCCGAGCCGACGACTAGAATATTCCGCAATTCGTCCATATAGCTGGCCCGAACCTCTTGTATGCGCGGGTCAGAAGAGCGCGCGGCTTTGTCGGCGCGCATTACCAGCTCAACTTTCGCGGTGATTTCGGCATCCACCGAGGGCAGCGTCATGGGATACAAGCTGCGCGCCGCCTTCTTTTGAAAACCCGCCACAGGCGTTTTTGCGGGAGCGCTAGCAATCAAAGCCGCGGTGCGTGCGGCGTGCAAGATTCGGCTGGCGGAGAGATCGTCGGTGTAGGCATATCCGGTGCGCTCGCCGGAAACTACTCGGATGCCGCAACCTGCAGAGATGCCTTGCGAGGCGGACTTTACCATCGACTCATCGACCATCAGCGCTGTGGACGACAGGTATTCGAAGTAAAGATCGGCATAGTCGCCGCCGGCGGAAAGCGCGGCTGCCAGGTAGCGTTCGAGATCGTTTTCGGTTACGCCATAGTGATCGAAGAAGAACCGCTGCCTATCCGTAAGAATTTGATTGTCCAAGCTTTTGCTCACAAGAAGTTAGATGCCGCCACACTACGAGCAGACTCAGTTGAGCGGGTGTCTTCATTATCCCACAGGGGGTTCGGAAGGTCGCCTGAGGGCACAGGCTGCGCCGTGACGATGGTTACATGTCACAGACTGGAGCCGGTTCTCGATTGGAAAATGCCAATTCGGAGATGCCGATGCAGACTGTTACGCCGCAAGTCTTAAGCCGCACCGTGCAGGATTTCTTGAGCGAGGCCTCCGCGGCGGTGGTGCTTGAAAACGGCTCGGTTATGTTTGACCTGGCTCAGTCCAAGTACTCGATTTCGGGCGAGTACAACCGCTGCCTGCTGCATCTTTGGTCAACCGAACGAAACGCTGTGAGGCGCGTGCTGGAGGCAGAGGTCAAGAATGGAACGCTCCGGCTGGCGGTGCAGCGTTTGGGTCAGGCGAGACCTTCCAAGTTAGAGATCTGCCGCGAACGCGATCGCCGCTCGCCTTCGGCGCGACGGCTCGCGCGCACGGCCTATGAGACGAAACTTCGCCGAACTCTCGAACGACACTTTCCCGACTTCAAAGTTGTGCGGCTTACCAGTGGAGTCGATCTGGAAAAATCCTTCGGGCCGGTTTATACACGCGGCCTTATCAGAAGAGGACGAACGGCCTTCGCTTTCCTCGGGGTCAACGAGCAGGAAACGCAATCGTCGATCGACGCGGCGCTGACGTTCGGCATTCTGTGGCTCGATGTTTGCCGGCAAACGCAGGCCGCAAATGTGCTGGTCGAGGGCCTCAAGCTATTCGTGCCGCATGGAACTTCCGCCCTGGTACGCGAGCGCATGGTGAACCTGAACCCCGATGCCGCCAAGTGGCACCTGTTTGAACTGGACGAACGTCACGACGCGCTGACGGAGATCGATTGCTCCGATCGCGGCAATGTTTTCACGCGGCTGGTGCACGCTGCGGACGAAGCCGCGGCTCGCGACCGGTTCAAAGATGCGATTGGGAGAATTCAGGAGATTCTGCCAAATTGCGAGGTCGTAGTCCTCTCGGCTGCAGAAGTGGCTTTCCGATGGCGCGGTTTGGAATTTGCCAAAGTACGTCTGGGAGTGGTCCCGGGATCGTTTCGCAGCACCGAGGAAATCGTGTTCGGCATCGGCTCGGAGGAGAGAATATTGGAGGAGAGAAACGAGTCTGCATTTATCGATCTCCTGCACTGCCTGCGCGATGTGCGTCATCCTTACGGGCCGCGCCATCATCCTTTGTGGCGACTGCGTCCCGAACGATGGCTGGAGTCGCTGGTGGTGCGGGATGTGAGCATGGTGGATGAGCGGCTTGATGCCTCCTGCCAGTGTTCGCAGCTGCCGGCATTCTCGGCCTCGGATCGGGCCATGATCGATGTGCTCGCGGTGACGCATGCTGGGCGGTTGGCTGTCGTCGAACTGAAAGCCGACGAAGACATCCATCTGCCACTGCAGGGGCTCGATTACTGGTCGCGGGTGGAATGGCATCATGCGCGCGGCGAATTTGCCCGCTTCGGATATTTCGAAGGCCGCGAATTGTCTGCTGAGAAGCCGCTACTGTTTCTAGTGGCCCCGGCGCTGCACGTTCATCCGGCCACCGATACGCTGCTCCGCTACATTTCGCCGGAGATCGAATGGGAATTTGTGGGGATTGACGAACGCTGGCGCGAGGGGGTGAAGGTTGTATTCCGAAAACATCGTCACTCAGGCTGCAATATCGTCCCTGCGCTTACGGCCTAAACACTATTCCAATCATGGCGTTCCGTTTTTCGTAACAACTTAAGGAATTCTGAATATTCTGGCCGATTGTGGAATAAGATGCCGCGCATCTGTGGATCGGCTTCACCGCCGATCGTTCTTAAGAGCCAATCAACGAGGACAATAAAATGAAGAAAAATGCCTTCCCCTTATCGGCATTGCTTGCGCTTTTCTACGCGACAATGCTCTTGTTGTTCACAATCCCAGGACAAGCCCAGTCCCAGCAATTATTGACGCGCCATGTGCGCGACGAGGTTGCCAATGGGCGGGCGCAACTCGTCGGGCAGCTCCCGGCAAACCAGACCCTGCGCTTCGACATTGTTCTGCCACTGCGCGACCGCGCCGGCTTGCAAAATTTCCTGCTGGAACTCCAGGATCCCACCAGCCCCTCCTACCACCAATTCCTTACGCCGCAGGAGTTTACCGTGCGGTTCGGTCCCAGCCAGGAAGATTGGGACGCCGTGGTGGCTTTCGCGAAAGCGAGCGGCTTTCAGATCATCAGCGGAGACCTTGAAGGCAGGGATCTCAGGCTCACCGGCACGGTGGCAAACATCGAGAAGGCCTTCCATGTGACCCTGGGGACCTATAAGGACCTCACCGAAGACCGCACATTCTTCGCGGTGGATCGCGAGCCCACCGTGGACCTTCCCTTCCAGCTTTGGCACATCAGCGGTTTGGATAACGATTCCAGGCCACATCCGCTTTATGTGAAGAAGAGCGACTACGCCAAGGCGCATGGGATCGATCCGGACAAAGTTGTATCGAATGCAACTACCGGCTCCGGCCCGTCGGCTTCTTTCTTAGGCAGCGACATGCGGGCGGCCTACTACGGCGGCACGGCGCTCACCGGTTCCGGCCAGACGATCGGCCTGTTCGAATTCCTGGGCACCGATTTGGCCGATTTGAACACGTATTACAGCAACGTAGGGCAAACCAAACCTTACACTCCTACTCTCATCTCAACCGGCGGGTATAGCACAAGTTGCACCGAGAGCAGCGGATGCGATGACACCGAGCAGACCCTCGACATGACGCAGGCGATGGGGATGGCTCCGGGCTCCACAATGCTCTACATGTACGTTTGCGGAAGCGCGTCGAGTATCAGCGACACTGCCTGCATCAGCGCGATGGTTTCCAATACGGACGCTCCAATCTCCAAGCAGATCAGTTGCTCTTGGGGCTGGACACCGGCGGACCCCAGCACGCTGGATCCGTACTTTGAGCAGATGGCGTCGCAAGGCCAGAACTTCTTTGCCGCGTCTGGCGACAGTTCGGCTTGGTCTGCGTCGAACGAGGCGTGGCCTGCGGACGATGCGAATATCGTCTCGGTCGGAGGCACGGACCTGACCACCTCCAGCGCGGCTGGCCCCTGGAAATCGGAAACTGCCTGGGCAGACAGCGGCGGCGGCATCTCTCCGGATTCAATCCCGATCCCCTCCTGGCAGAAGCTCTCGGGCGTAATCACCTCTACCAACAAGGGATCCACGACGTTGCGGAATGGCCCAGACGTGTCGGCCAACGCGAATTTTAGCTTTTACGTCTGCGCCGACCAAACCACTTGTACAGCCAATGAGTTTGGCGGAACCAGCTTTGCGGCGCCCATGTGGGCCGGCTACCTGGCTCTGGCTAATCAACAGGCGGCGACAAACGGCGATACGATCGGGTTTATCAATCCGATCATTTACCCGGCGGCCCTGACCTCAAGCTATGGCACCTATTTCCACGACATTACGAGCGGCAGTTGCGGCACCTATTCGGGCATAACCGGCTACGATCTGTGCACCGGCTGGGGAAGCCCGAATACGACGGGGATCATCAACCTGTTGGCTGGGTCTGCGACGCCGAGCTTCACGCTTTCGGATTCGCCGAGCAGCCTGACGATTACGCAAGGCAGCAGCGGCACCAGCACCATTACGGTGACCGATGTCAACGGATTTAGCGGCAGCGTGACGCTTGCCGCGTCCGGCCTGCCGAGCGGCGTAACTGCGACTTTCGGCACCAACCCCACAACCGGGACCAGTGTGCTGACGCTGACGGCGAGCGCGACGGCTACCACGGGAACGTCCACGGTGACGATCACCGGAACCTCTGGTAGCCTGACCGCTACCACAACGGTTTCGCTGACCGTCAATTCGTCGGCGACACCGGCCTTCAGCGTCAGTGCCTCGCCTACGTCAGTAACCGTAACTCAGGGCAGCAGCGGAACAAGTACGATTACCGTGACCAGCACGGGCGGCTTTAATTCCGCCACCACTCTGAGCGCGTCCGGCCTGCCTTCGGGCGTGACCGCAACGTTCTCCACCAACCCAGTCACCCCGCCAGCGAATGGCAGCGCGACATCAACTCTCACGCTGACTGCATCCGCGAGTGCCACAGTTGGCACGGCTACGGTGACGATCACCGGAACTTCGGGCTCGACCAGCCACAGCACGACGATCAGCTTGACGGTGAATGCTTCTTCAGGAACGCCGAACTTCACCTTATCCCTGTCGCCGTCTTCTTTCACGATCGATGACAATGGCAGCGTATCCACTACGCTCACCGTTACCAGCGTGAATGGATTCCATTCTGCTGTAACGTTGAGCGTGAACGAATTCCCCACTGACGTTTCGGCGACGGCCTCGGCCAACCCCGTGACGCCTCCAGCAAATGGAAGCACGAAGGTGACCATTACGTGGACTGCCACCAGGCGCGCGCCTACCGGGACAACTACGATTGAGTTGATCGGGACTTCGGGCTCGCTCACTAACGAGATACCCGTCACTATAACGGTTGCGCCTTGAAGAGCTGTTAAGTTTGGAGCAATGGAGCCGGCTCGAAAGGGCCGGCTCACTTTTTAGAAGGACTTCTGGCAAATAGAATCGGCGTCAGCTATTCCACGCGCCCAATAGTCTTCGCAGATCGACAAATTGCCCCAGATGGTAGCCGTTGTGGTCGGCCAAGAGCAGGGCTTCGCGCAGAATGGTCTGGCCATCTCCCCACGCAATTTGAGAGTAGAGATCGGTTTTCGGATTTGAAACCAAATCCTGCATGGCCTTCAGATCTTTGCGAAATTGTTGAATGCTCTTGTCCCAAGCCTCTCCGCTCGGTGGCACTTCGCTCTTCGGCCAATAATCGCCTGGCCAGTTCATGGGTTTGTACTTCGCATTGCGGCTGAATTCGAGAATGTCCCACTGCGCCAGCCGCAAGTGCTCCAGCAGCATCCAGGCGGAGTGTGGCAGTCCTTCGGGTTTCACGCCACGCAACTTCTCGGGCATGCCTTTCACAACCTCGTCAAATTTGGCGTGAGCGCCGCCGCCGTCAAGTAGGAAAATCAAATGCTCGCGAAGTTGTTGGCCGTGCGGATCTTTAATTTTAATTTTGGCTTTGGCGATTTTGACTTTCATTTTGCTGGTCGTCATTGCTGGCTTCCTTTTTCGGCCTGGAATTCGATGATTCCCTTTCGAACTTTACTCTGCTCGAGTAAGTCGTTCTCCGGTTTTTCGCCGCGAAGAACGCGCCCGATGCCACGCACAATGCGGCGCATGGGCAGCACGCCTTTTTCGTCGGCGAGAAAAATCTCTCCCACGCGGTGGCCGCGATAGTACCAGCGCTTAAGGAGAGCAAGGTGCTCCATGGTCTCGGATGCGGCCGGAGTTTTCATCGCAGGCAAAGATTCGAGAACGGAAAGCACGCGCGATTCCATCGATTGCGACTTTGTATGCTCGCCACTTTGGATGCAAAAGGCCAGCGGGCCGTTGATCGCTCCATTTGCGATGCGAAGGAATGAAACCGAGTCTGCCAAATGGGAGGGTTGGATCATCAACGCTGAAAGGCGATCGATGCGCCGCACAATCTCGGGAAGTTCGCCCAGCACCGGCTTTAGCTTCTCCAGGCGCACGTGAATCGCGGCGGCCTCTTCAAATTGAAGATTTCCTGATGCCGCGTCGCGCTGGGCCGACCATTCGCGCGCTAGAGATTCTCCCCCGGAATCGAAATAGGCTTGTACGCGCGCCACTTCCGCGGAATATTCTTCGTCGCTACAACCCTTGAAGCACGGCGCAAGGCACATCTTCATTTCCGAATAAATGCAGCCGGGAAATTTGGGATCGGGATGCAGATCATCCACGCAGCGGCGCATCTTGAAGAAATCCAGCGAGTCGTTCATGAACTTTTCGGCCGCGAGACGAGAGGGGAACGGACCATAATACAGATTGCGACCATTGAGCCGTCCCAAGCGTGTGGTCACAGACGCCCGGGGATATTCATTTTCGAGATGCAGTTTGATTAGCGGCGCGAAGCGGAACCGGAGCCGATTCGAATAGGTCTTGGGAAACTCGGAGCGCAAGAGCTTGTAGAGAAGAAATCCGGATTCGAAATCCGACCCGGTTGCTGAGTATTCAATCGAGCGAACGCGGTCGCGCAAGTTGAGTTTTCTGCTGCGTTCTTCAGGCGCGCCCAGCAGGCGTTGCAGGCGGCGGCGGAGATTCGCGGTCTTAGTGACGTAAGGCTCGGCTTGCGCATCTTCGCCTCGCAGCAGAAATACTGCTGACCCAGCCGGGACTGCGGAAAAGACTTCTGAATCGCGTTCAGGCGCGAATTCTAGCCGTTCGGTCAGCACTCAGCCATTGTAAGCAAGTATTCCGATGCGGGGGACAGGGAAACTGAATCAACGCGCTCTGCTGGCCGTGAATGATTTAGTCGCAAAGGCTGGATCACAGCCCTCCGTGGAGCCTTCCGAAATAGTGGGCAAGATTCAGCGACATGATCAGGATGCCCGCCCCGAGCACCAGCACGTGCGCGGTCTTGCGCAGATCGAAGCTGCCGACACGACAAATCAGGAGGTATCCGACGGCAAGGTTGAAGAGGCCCCATACCACATTGACTACCGAGGAGGACAAGCCCACCCCAGGTGGCGATGCAAAGGGGCTCTGGAAGGCATGTCCTGAAATCCCGTTACCGAGGTGGGGCAAGGCGTTCGCGAGAAATACGCCCCCGAAGAAGTAAGATATGTAGTGGTACCAGCGCATTGGTGCTCCTTCCTGATTGAAGACCGTGCCGCAGCAGGCCCGTTACTCCGTTGGACCAGGGTGAATACTTAGCGGAAGCTGGCGCTGCGGAACTTCTGGCGGAAGTCTTCACCTTCCATCTTGATAACGCGGCACATCTCGTGAAGCCGGGAGCGCATGCGCTCTCCGATGCGATCGCCCAGCGTCTCAGATCGCGTAGCCGCCCGTACCGCGGACCCCGCGCCATTCGCACCTGCGGCGGGCTGATCTTCGAAATTCGTCGTAATAATGGTTGTCCGGTTGTCGTTGTAGCGAGTGTTCAGAATTAGGCTGACGGTGTCCCAAACCCACTCGGTGGGCTTCACCGCGCCGAGTTCGTCAAGAACCAAGACTTCGGTTTCGAAGATGGGACGGAGAACATCGAGTTCGGTTGTCTGAACTGTGCTGTTGTACGAATTCTGGATCTCTTTCAACAGTTCGCGATAGTCATAAAACATGCACGCGACGCCTTTGTGCAGGATCAGTTCTTTTGTGATCCCGACAGCGAGGTGGGTCTTGCCTGTGCCGATTTTGCCAATGATCAAAAGCCCGGTACCATCCCGCGGGTCGTATTCATGGGCGAATTTTGTGGCACTGAGGTGCGCGAGAGCCAAGGTAGTATTCGCCCCGGGGAAGTCGGTGGTATAGCTGGCGAGTTCGCAATGCTCATATCGCTTGGGAATACGAGCTGCGGCCAGAAGAGTCTGTCCGCGCGCTCTCAGTTGGCAATCGCAACGTGTAACGCGCCGGTCCTTGACCGCACCAGGCTTCCCCGGAAGCGCTTTCCAGCCCGTGCCCTCGCACAGAGGGCAAACCTCCTCGACCGAATTGGTCGCTTTCAACCGGACAGCTCCGCCCGTGGAAAATTCCATCAACTGACTTTGCACCCAATGCCCTTCGTCCTGCAAGTGGCAACGGCCTCACTCCTGTGTACAACCTGTGGAGGTGCAATACCGCTTGTGGAGGGATGAGGAAAAGCCGCCTGCCCACGCTCGAAAACCGCTCCCTTGGCCCCAATCCGGGACCGGGTGTTGCGAAACAGGCTTCCGGCGCGGATTTTCACAGTTGACATTCGCCGCAGAGAGAGGAAAATACGTTGCGTCAGGTTTCCCAACTCAGACAAGAGCTTATATCCTCCCGGAATTTGTGCTGGGTATGCAAACGAAAGAAACCTGCGAGGAGAAACAAACTATGAACAAGGCCGATCTGGTCGATAAGATCGCGGGCGCATGCGAAATCAGCAAGGCGCAGGCAACAACTGCCATTGACACAGCCGTCAGCAGCATTACGGGCGCGTTGAAAAAGGGAGATCGAGTGGCTTTGATAGGTTTCGGAACTTTCTCGATTTCGCAGAGAAAGGCGCGGAACGGGCGCAATCCGCAGACCGGCGCCACTATCAAAATCGCCGCGCGCAAAGTGGCGAAGTTTACCCCCGGGGCCGAGTTGAAGAAAGCGGTGAACAAGAAGTAGTGCGGGAGATCGTATATCGAACGGCAGGGAGGTCGGCCCTGCCGTTTTTGCTTGATCGAATGACCTTCGCAGAGCGGGGCGTTTTTTATGTGCCGGTACCGGACAGTTCGATCGCCATTGGTTTCGATGACGCGCTGTCGTTGATGGTGACGGTGCCGGACTTCGCACCCTGCGACTTCGGCGAGAAGGTGATGCTGATGGTGCAGTTCGCGCCGGCTGTGATGGCCTTGCCGCAGTTGGAGGTCATGCCGAACTGACCGGCGGTTTTCATCGATGAAATCTTCAATTCTGTTTTACCGGTGTTGGTTAGGGTGACAACCTGGGCGGCAGACTTCGCGCCGACGGCTTGCTTTCCGAAACTTAGCGGAGTGGTGGGCGAGAACGAGACCGTCCCGGTGTTGAGCAGCACCACCACATCGTTGTAGCCAAAGTCGGTCATCGCGATGTCAGGCTTTCCGTCGCCGTTGAAGTCTCCGGTAGTGACGTAACTGGTTGCGGAGACGGCCTCATAGAATGTGCCGGGCTCCTGAAAGGTGCCGTCACCGTTGCCCAGGAACACGGTGGCGCCGCCGGCAGCCTTGCGGCCAACGTTGATATCATTCACATCCACGAGGTCCAGCTTGCCATCACCGCTAAAGTCGGCTGCGGCAATCCAATCCCCGAAGGCGATGGGATAATTCACCGGCTCTTCGAACGTTCCATCACCATTGCCTAGCAGTACGCTGAAGCAGCCCCCCTCACTGGGGGCGATCGCCAGGTCGAGCTTGTGGTCGCCGTTGAAGTCCGCCACTGCAATCGACTCGGGGGACTCTGCGCTGGGATAGCTTGCGCCATATTCGAAGGTGCCGTCGTCGTTGCCCAGAAAAACATTCACCGTGAAATTACCGGCCGTAACGACGTCAAGCTTGCCATCACGATTGAAGTCTCCGATGCCAAAGCTTTCGACATAGAAGTTTGGCTCGGTGAGCACAGCGTCCTGAAAGGTGCCGTCGCCGTTGCCCAACATCACGCTGATTATGTTGGTTCCGATCGTCACCAGATCCGGCTTGCCATCGCCATTGAAATCGCCGCTCGCAATGTGGGTCGCAGGATGAATGAGGGCAGGGCTTTGGGGCCCTGGGCGGAAGGTGCCGTCGCCGTTGCCGATGAGGATGCTGACGTAGTCGCTCAACGAGCTCGCCACGGCAAGGTCGAGGTTGCCGTCATGGTTAAAATCGGTGGCGACGAGCGAAGTTGGGCCGGTTCCGGCGGCATAGTTTACCGCAGATTTAAACGTCCCGTCCCCGTTCCCCAGAAGAATCGAGACTCCGCCATTTGGACAGCAGCCGGCGGCGACCGCTAAGTCGGGGATGCCGTCATGATTAAAATCCCCAACGGCGACGGAATACGGCAATGGCCCGCAGCGAACCTCCCGCGGGTTTCGAACTGCGCCGATGCGAGGGCGCACGCGAGGAGCAGGCACGCAAAGCTCACCCCCCTCGAAAATGCGGGAATACCGAGCATTTTGCTTCTCCTTCTCGTTCGCTAAGGACCGAAGATCGCCGCTCACTCCCAGTGACCCAGCCAGGACGAAGATTAACATTGAATGGCAGCTTTCTTCGCGACAATCTAGGTCAAGATATCAGCGCCAAAGTGCAATTTCTTGCGCCCGATCACCTGTAACTTGTCACTTCCGTTGAAGGGTCGAGTGACGCTGGACCACCTCAGATCAAGCCCCAGCCGCTACAATGGCATGAACATGATTGCGCATCTCCGCGGAAAACTGTTGTCCAAGCATCCCAACCAAGCCGTGGTTGAGACGGCCGGCGTGGGATATGAAGTCAATATCAGCGTGCCGACATTCTCTGAGCTTCCGGCCAATGGCGCAGAGGTAGCCCTGCACATTCACACGCACGTGCGGGAGGACGTGATCGCGCTTTATGGTTTTCTGCGTTTCGCGGAGAAGCAATTGTTCGAAAAGCTGATTACCGTGAGCGGCATCGGGCCGAAGCTGGCCATCACGATCCTGAGTGGAATGGCTGCGGATGAGATGACGCGGGCCATTCGCGGGAATGATCTGGCGCGGCTCACGCGGATTCCTGGCATCGGCAAGAAGACTGCCGAGCGCATGGTGCTGGAGTTGCGCGACAAGTTGCCGGACGCGGCGGGAACTTCTCAAGCAGCGGTCGCTCCGATGAATGCCGTGGAAGAAGACGTTCTTTCGGCGTTGGTGAATTTAGGGTATCAGCGGCCGGCCGCCGAGAAGGCGCTGGCCGGAGTGGCTAAGAGCGGCGGTTCGTTTGACGCGATGTTTCGCCAGGCGCTCGGGCTGCTGTCGAAGTAACGCCGCCTGAGTGGCGTCGCGAGAGTAGCGCCGCGGTCCTGGCGGCCGTTGGCGTGAGCCGGAGTGCCGGCCGGAGGCCAGTGCTTACGCCCAATCCGAGACGGAATGGTTGTCCGCTTCCAAATCCTGAGTTTCTGCTGCCTTCCCGCCGCTGTTTTGGTTTTTCTGGCGACGTGGATTTTCTTCGTCTGGGTTTTCCTGCGACTCCACTTCTACGACGAAGGCCTCAGAAGCAGCTTCTCCGGCCAATTCTGA
>Ga0116135_1000540_pt1 | contig 20932 bp, 11 predicted proteins | sample June2015DPH_20_1_FD_89738 | JGI IMG/M metagenome (GOLD analysis project Ga0116135, IMG submission 89738) | Peatland microbial communities from SPRUCE experiment site at the Marcell Experimental Forest, Minnesota, USA - June2015DPH_20_10 | ecosystem: Environmental > Terrestrial > Soil > Wetlands... | reverse complement strand
GCTATCTCTCGGCCCCTTGCTTCACTCCTGAGTGCAGCGGTCAACAACTGAAGGCGGATAGCTGAGAGCCAAGGGCCCCCTCTCCATGCTTTAAACTGTTTCTGTGAAGATCGCACTGGCGCACTTGAATTCGACGCACACATTCACGCGGTCAAAGATCTGGTTTGGCGAAGAGTCTTTGAAACGTTAGACCTGCCGATTGCGTTTCTTGTGAAAGAATGATTCAAAGCCTTGGAGAATCCACCTCAGGGAAGGCCGCGCTGATGAGACTCTTGCCCGCATATATACTCCCGCTCCGGCTCCTTAAACTCTTTAAGATCGCAAGATAATCATGTGAGGGCATTGTCTGTGAGCAAACATGTGGTCGTGAATCCTGTCATGAAACGCTCAATGCTATTGACAGGTCTCCTGATCTTGGCGGGTGCTTCTCTCACCGCCCAACAATCTGCCGCGTCGGGGAATGGCGCATTTCCGGTTCAAGCTCCCGGTCGTGCAGTGTCCGTATGTGAACCTTCGGTCATGGATTCCCCCTACATCCCCGTCGATAGCTGGGTCTATCCAGCCATGATGCGTCTTTACTCCCTTGGCTTTGTCAATACTGTCTACCTGAACATGCGCCCCTGGACACGTTCCAGCGTCTCCCACATGCTGGAAGAGGCAGGCGCGCACATCGAGGATGCCGACACCAGCCCCGCTGCAGACGAAGCACAGGCTATCTATGAATCGCTGATGCACGAGTTGCAAGCGGACATGGAAGGGCCCTGTCTTTTCTATCGGGGTAAATCCCGCGTCGAATCCGTTTACTCTGTCGCGCGCGGCATCAGCGGTACGCCACTCCAAGACAGCTATCACCTCGGTTCGACCATCATCAATGACTACGGTCGCCCTTATGAGAACGGTTTCAATAACTACTCCGGTGCCAGTGGCTACGCATCCGCAGGCAGGTTTCTCGTCTACATGCGCGGAGAGTTTCAGGGCGCGCCGTCGGCCGCCGGTTACTCCACCACACTTGCCAATGAGCTCACCAAATTGGATGGCGACGCGGACTACCTCAACACGACCAGCCCGATTCCTTTGGATCGCCAGGCCACCATCCCGGTCGGACCCATTGCCGCGGCTACCTATGGCCGCATCATGGAAGCCTACGTATCCACCCACCTGTTCAACCACGAAGTATCGTTCGGCAAACAGGACGATTGGCTCGGCCCTGGTTTGGGCGGCGGCATGGCTTACTCAAACAACGCTGAGAACATCTACTCCTTCCGCATCAATCGCACTGAACCATTGCGCATTCCATTTGTATCCAGGTTTTCGGGCCCCTTCCGCTATGAATTCATCGTCGGCCCGCTCAAGGGTCACACCTATCCGATCGATCCCTGGGTCCATAGCGAAAACGTAAGTTTTCGTCCTACTGAGAATCTCGAATTCGGCTACCAGCGCACTGTCATCTGGGGAGGTCGGGATCACGAGCCCATCAATCTCCGCACCTTCCTGAGAAGTTTTTTCAGCGTGTCTTCACCAACCGGCTACGGGGTCAAAGACAGCGCAAAGGATCCCGGCGCCCGCTTCTCCGCCTTCAACTTCTCCTATCGCATTCCCTTTGTCCGCAAATGGTTCACAGTCTATACGGATTCGGAGGTGCATGACGATATCTCCCCATTTGATGCTCCTCATCGGGCCGCCCTCCGGCCTGGCCTCTACCTGTCCCATGTGCCCGGTGTTCCGAAACTCGATATCCGTGCCGAAGCCGCCTACACTGACCCGCCCGCGACAAGCAGCAAGGGCGGCCAGTTCATGTACTATGAGTCGATCGAGAAACAAGGCTACACCAACAATGGTCAGATATTTGGCGACTGGATGGGACGCGAAGCCAAGGGCGGCCAGGGCTGGATCACCTACCACCTCAGCGGTAATGAGTGGCTCCAGGTGGGTGTGCGCAACCAGAAAGCGGCCAAGGACTTCATTGCCGGCGGTACCACCATCAATGACATCAACTTCCAGGCAGTGAAGCGCCTTGGCAAGGATGTCGAGATCGACGGTAAGTTTGCCTATGAGCATTGGAAGGCGCCCATTTACCTTCCTGGCCTGCAAACCGTTACCACCACCACGGTGCAACTCACTTGGTTCCCCGAACGAAAGGTGAGTTTCTAGACGGCCTCTGCGGATCAACCGGCGCGCCGTAAACAATTCTCAAAACGCACCGGCTTCTGAGAGTTACAGCAAATCCTGAGATGTTGTAACGCGAAACCACAGTACTGAAGTTGACGCGACCATCAGGGAGAGGCAACCCTGCACAACACCCCAAAGGACACACCTTCTCAGGATTTGCTCTGAGCAGCCTCCGCCTTGCTCCTGAAGAAATCAAGCGACCGCGCCAGGCCATTCTTGAGTGAAATCTGCGGTTCCCATCCAAGCAGGCTCTTTGCCTTCGAGATGTCCGGGCGGCGGCGCGTTGGATCGTCCTGCGGCAGCGGTTCAAACACTACGGTGCTCTTTGAGCCCGTCACTTCGAGCACTGCCTTTGCGCATTCCAGAATTGTGAATTCATCAGGGTTGCCAATGTTCACCGGCATGTGCTCTTCGCAACGCGATAAGCGAAGGATGCCTTCAATCAGGTCGTCAACGTAGCAAAAGCTGCGCGTCTGGCTACCGTCTCCATAGATCGTCAGCGGCTCACCGCGCAGCGCCTGCATCAGGAAATTCGAGATGACGCGGCCATCGCTGGGATGCAAACGCGGCCCATAGGTATTGAAGATGCGGACCAGGTGCGTATTCAGCCCGTGCGTACGATGGTAAGCCATCACAAGCGCCTCGCTGAAGCGCTTTGACTCATCGTAAACGGAGCGCGGTCCAACTGGATTTACATTGCCCCAGTAGCTCTCCGTTTGCGGATGTTCGAGTGGATCGCCGTAGCACTCCGAGGTGGACGCATGAAGATATCCGGCCTCGTATTTTGCCGCAATCGCAAGCGTGTTCTCCGTGCCTGCCGATCCCACTCGCAATGTTTCGATGGCCAGGCGCAGATACTCCGGCGGGCTGGCTGGAGATGCGAAATTGAACACATAGTCCACCGGCCCCGGATCGAAGGCCGCGCAAATATCCTGGTCTTCGAATCGAAAATTCGCCTCTCTCGCAAGGTGTGCCAGGTTATCCAAACTTCCGGTGGAAAGATTGTCCACACCGATCACTGAATGGCCTTCGCCCAACAGGCGGTCTGTCAGGTGGGAGCCAAGGAATCCGGCGGCGCCGGTGACGAGTACGCGCATAGTCGGGGTCTTATGCCTCTGGGCACGGGTCTTGAACCCGTGTGAAGGAACTCTCGAAAAAGAAAATGCGAGACAGCTTAAACAGCCAGGCTGCGCGGCTTTCCCTGCTGTGCCTGGTAACTCGCCGGCCGTCCCACGCTCACATATGTGAAGCCATGCTCCATCATCTGCTGCGGCTTGTAAAGATTGCGTCCGTCAATCACGATCGGAAAACGAACCGCCTGGTTAAGACGCACCAGGTCGATTCCGGCAAACTCCTTCCAGTCCGTCAAAATCAGTACCGCGTCTGCGTCTTTCGATGCCGCATAAAGATCCGATGCATAACTCATCTTCCCCGAAGCCGGAAGTACTGTCCTCGCTCGATCCATCGCCGCCGGATCGTAGGCCGTCACCGACGCGCCGGCGCCCAGCAACCTCTCGATCAGGTCAATCGCAGGCGATTCGCGAATGTCGTCCGTGTCACCCTTGAAGGCCAGGCCCAGCGCCGCAAGCCGCTTGCCGCGCAGCGTCCACAGCGCTGACAGCACTTTGTTGAAGAAGACATCTTTCTGCGTCTCGTTGATCTTGCGCACTTCCTCGAGCAATTGGAAGTCCACTCCGCGCTGTTGCGCCACCCAGTGAAATGCAGCTACGTCCTTGGGAAAGCAAGAGCCCCCGTAGCCAAGTCCGGCGCGGAGGAACTTGGCGCCGATGCGGCTGTCCAGCCCCATTCCGGCGGCAATGTCTTCAATGTCCGCGTCGACAGCTTCGGCCAGGTTGGCCACCGCGTTAATGAATGATATCTTCAGCGCAAGAAATGCATTCGAGGCGTGTTTGATGATCTCCGCGCTCTGCGCCGAGGTCACCAGCAGGCGCGCCGGCTTGGTTGCGCTGCAAGCGCCCGGTAACGCGCCCGGTCTCTCGTAGTAGCTGCCCTCGGTAAGCGGCTCATAGATGCGCCGCAACACATTGGCAGACCTTTCGTTCACCGCGCCCACCACAATGCGGTCAGGATGCAGAAAGTCGATAATCGCCGTGCCTTCGCGAAGAAATTCGGGATTGGAAACCACATCGAAGCTATGCGGATCAACTCCGTGACGATGAAGCACGCGGCGAATCCACTCGTTGGTGTAAACCGGCACAGTGCTCTTTTCCACGATGACCTTGTAGCCGTCAATGGAACGCGCAATTTCAGATACAACGGCCTCCACATAGGAGAGGTCCGCAGCGCCGGTATCGCCTTGCGGCGTGCCGACTGCGATAAAGATGGCCTCGCTCCGCTCCACCGCACCGCCAAGATCGTTCGAAAACTCCACACCCCGATCCCGATGCTTGGCCAGCAGCTCCGGCAGGTGGTCTTCAAAAATCGGAACACCGCCCTCGCGGAGCGTTTTCACCCGTGCTTCGTCGTTATCCACACAGGTGACTTGATGGCCCATTTCGGCAAAACAAACTGCCGCAACAAGTCCAACGTACCCAGACCCGATCACACAGATAGAAACTGGATTTGACATTAAGCCCTTATTGTCTCCTTCGCTGCTTTGCGACGTGGTTGAAGGTACCAGGAGATCATTGCGTGAACCACTCGTTTGCGACGCATTCGGTCAACTCGCAAACCAGCAGCATTTTTTGATTCTGATCATCACAGGAACCGAGAAGCTGAATCGCGTTTTTCCCTATGGTGAAGACGAGTCGCGCAATCTACAAAGGTCGACCGCTAAATCGAAGATGCTCTGTCTGTTTAACAATTGAATTGAAAAGCACGCTCTGACTCAGGGCATCAAGTGGTTTTGACATGCACCGCATCTCCCTGCGTCACCACCGAGCTGCTGGCGTTGTTCCGGCGGAAAGTATAAGTTCACAACCAGGACCACTTACAGCAAATTCTGAGATGCTGTAACCCGAAACCACAATACTGAAGTTGACGCGACCATCAGGGAGAGGCAACCTTGCTCAACGCCCCAAAGGACACACCTTCTCAGGATTTGCTCTAGCGGAGCCGAAAATGTCCAGCGAAATGAAAATCGCTGACCATCTCTCACCTTCGCTCTTAAGATCAGATTGTACAGCCCGCCATGAGATTTCAAAAGCCAGGGCTGCACCGGCCGACGCAAACACTCCTTACGCGCAGTCCCCGACTTTCAGCACTTCACCCTCAGTAGCCATTCCCGTCCCCGGGAACAGCTTCATCGCGTCGGCAAGCATGCTGTCGAGAAAGTCGTCATCATGGTCCGGATCGTGATGAAAGAGCAGCAGCCGGCGCACTCCCGCACCTCGCGCCGCCTCGGCGGCATGCGCATAGCTTGAGTGGCCCCAGCCCACTTTACCTGCATACTCCTCGGGCGTATATTGTGCGTCCATCACCAGCACATCGGCCTTTTTTGCGGCCTGAATCAGCCCTGCATCGATCTCCTCACTGCCCCATTCATGATCGGAGGCGTGCACGAGAACCTGCCCGTCCGCTTCCGCTCGAAATCCAACCGCGCTCTGGGGATGGTTGAGCATAAAGGCCTCCACCGTGATCGATCCCGTCTGGAAGGCCTGGCCGCATTCGATGTGCCGGAATCCGGTGCTCGATCCTACTTCCGCGAACGGTACCGGGAAGAAAGGATAAGCCATCTGGATTTCGAGAAGCCGACGCGCCTCGTCGGCCGGGCGATTTGTGTAAAACGTGATCTCCACTCCGGGCTGAAACAAAGGGGCAAACGAGGGCAGGCCCTGCAGGTGGTCCCAATGAAAGTGCGTCAGCAATATATGGATGCGCGAAACTTCACGGCGCAACAACTCCTCGCCAAATGCGCGAATACCAGTGCCGCAGTCAATGATGACCGCGTCTGTTTTGCCGGGAGAGGCGATCTCCAGGCAGGTGGTGTTGCCGCCATAGCGGAGCCGGTCCGGCTCCGGCGTCGGGATGGAACCGCGCACTCCCCAAAACCTAAGATTCATCGCGGACTTCTCTTTCGATCCCAAGCCTGCCCTTCAGCTCCGCTCCCGCAGGCATTCCATTTGGGTCTCAACGGCACAAATGGGGAGAACACGCTCTAATTTACACGTTCAAGGGATATGAAGCGGAGCAAATAGCGCCACGCGGTGCCGGACAAGGACTTTGATTGCCAACCTGCCGTCGCCAGGATTCGGAGCGTTGAGAAAAATCTCTTCTCCACTTTTCCTGTTCCATGGCGGTATGATGAATCGGCACCCCCCATTTAGAACTGAAAATGAGAAGCACCGCGGATTGCGTTAAGAGGGTATTCAGTCTCAAAATCCCTCTGGCGTGGAAGAGAGGTCGTATGCGGAGGCAACTGCTTTGGCTTGCTGCTCTGCTTGGAGCGGCGATGCCGGTATTTCTGACGGGGCAGGGCGCCACCGGCGTGAGCCTCATCTCGATTGTCCTTGAACAGAAATCCGGAGACGCCGTGCAGACCGTCGATCCCGCCCACGTGTTCGCCGGCGGCGACACCCTGCGATTCCGGCTGAAGCCCTCGGTCGACGGCTATCTCTACGTGCTCGACCTCAATACCTCCGGAAAATATGAGGTTCTCTTTCCTCGCGCGGAAACCGGAAACGACAACCGCATTGAGCACGGCCACGACTATCTGGTTCCGGCCACGCAGAATGGCTGGTTTGAAGTCGCCGGCCCCGAGGGCTACGAAAAAATCTACTTCCTGATCAGCCCTGTCGTGCTCAGCATGGGCCAGGTCCAGAACCACGCAACCAACATGCCTCCGCAGGGCACCGCTCCTGCAACCATGCGCCCCCGCTGCAATGATGAGATTTTCAAGGCGCGCGGCGAGTGCGTCGATTCCAGCGCCGGTCCAAAGGCTGTCGCGCCCGACGAACCTTTGCCTCGCGACCTCACTGAATTGGCCAACGGAGCCTCACGGGATCTGAAGTTCACTAACAGTTCGTCCGGAACCACCGTCAGCAGCGGGACTCCATTGGGGGGCCCCGCGGTCTACGAGTTCCTGCTCGCCCATAAGTAGCGAGCCATTCCGATTGCACCTTCTGGGGTTCGATAAATGACGCGAAGAACCATCACACTTCTGGCAGCATGCGCACTCTCCACCGTCGCTGCGCTCCTGACCCAGGCCGCTGCGCAGCAGTCCGCCACGCCCCAACCCGCACCACCGCAGGCAACTGTGCCCGATCAGAACCGCGACCTGAACATCAAGAAAGCGGGGCCTGCGCAGCCGGCCACAACCACGGTGCAGATTCCGCGCAGCTACGCGCTGGTCATCGGCATTTCAAAGTACAAAAATCTTCCCGCAGACTCGCAGCTCCAGTATCCCGATATGGACGCCGAGTCCGTCTACACCGTCCTCATCAGCCCGGAAGGCGGCCAGTTTCCCCCCGAAAACGTGCACAAGCTTATCGATAGCCAGGCGACGCTGGCCAATATCCAGCACGAACTTGAAACCTGGCTTCCATCCGTCACCCATCCCGACGACCGCGTCCTCATCTACTTCGCCGGCCACGGCTTTGTTTCCAATGGAACCGCCTACATCGCCCCGCACGACATCGATCTGAAGAACATCGCCGCCACAGCCTACCCCATGGAGATGCTGGGCAAAGATATGGGCGCCCGCATCAATGGCAAGTGGAAAGTGCTCATTACCGACTCCTGCCACTCCGGCGCAATTACACCCGAAGCCGATCGCTCTACGGTCAATCGCACCCTGCTCGATCTGGATAAATCTCTCTTCTCCATCACCGCCAGCCGCGACCGCGAGCAGAGCTTTGAAAGCGAAAAGTGGGGCGGCGGCCACGGCATCTTCACCTACTACGTGGTCAAAGGTCTCGAAGGCGAAGCCGACACCAACGGCGACGGCATTGTCAGCGCAGACGAGTTGGCCGAGTACGTTCACACCAATGTGCGCGACGCGACCAACGCCGCGCAGAACCCGACATCGGAGCGCGGCAGCTTCGATCCCAACATGGTTCTGGCCTACAATCCAACCCACGTCACCGCTGCCAATCTGCCCCCGCCCAAATACGGCACACTGGTGATTGAAACCAACATGGACGGCGTCGAAGTCTTCGTTGACGGCCAGAGCGTGGGCATCGTCAACAAGGCCGCGGCTCTCCGGCTGCCCGGCATTTCGCCCGGCGCGCACACCGTGCAAGCGGTTCATCTGGGCTATGAGCCCGACGGCCCCCGCCAGGAAGAGGTGTACCCGGGCCAGGACACGACAGTCACCGTACGCATCCTCATTGCGCGCAACCGCAACCACGCGGCAGTCGATCACTTCAATCACGGCATCGAGTTCTACAACAAGGGCTACGAGGAAAACTACCGCAAGGCCGCAGCCGAGTTTGAAGCGGCCCTGGCCATCGACCCCAAGTACAGCCAGGCCGCTCTCTATGCCGGCCGCACCTACAACGCGCTCTACGACGACAAAAAATCGCTCGAGTTCTTCAAGGAAGCGATCTCCATCGACCCCGACTATCTTGAGGCTCGCTCCAGCTATGCCGGCGCCCTGCTCGATGCGGGCGACTTGGACGAGGCCATCCGCCAATTGAATGTGGTCACCCAGCGCGACGCCAAAAGCGGAATGGCCTACTACCTGCTCTCGCAGGCTTTCGCGCGCAAAGGCGATTACGACGACGCCATTCAGGCCGCGCACCAGGCCATTCAACTAACGCCCGGCAATGCCGAAGCGCATTTCTGGCTGGCCGAATCCCTGCGCCAGAAAAATCAATCTTCTGAAGCAGAAGCGCAATATAACCAATACCTCGCCCTTTCCAACTTCGACAGCGGTATGGGCGGCAAGCTCAACTATTATCTCGGCGGCTACCTGCTCGGCTACGGCGTCAAAAAGCGCGCAGCGCAAACCGATATCTGGAAGGAATTGCGCGGACAGGCCAACACCGGCCTCTGCGATTGCGAATGGATGCAGAAGAAATTCGACTCCGCCATCCATTACTGCCAGACCGCCCTTACCTTCACCCCAAACGATCTGTTCGCTAACTACCGGCTCGGCATTCTCTACTCCGAGCAATACAACAAGTCAGGCAGCGTAGCCCTGCTGGCCGCGGCCCGCAAGCACTTTGAGAATGTGATCGAGCAGAATCCCGACGCGAATGAAGCCGACCGCTCCCGCAAATACATCCGCAACATCGATGCAGTGCTTGCGCAGCAATCTTCCCTCTCTCATCCATGATCCCTTCGCCCAAGCTCTTCTCAGCCAATCTCCGCCGCCTGCCGGACCGCCTGATTGTCGCTGCCATCGTTGCCCTGGCGCTCACCTTCCTGGTCTCGATGCTCGAGCGCTGGACATCGTACGGCGATCTGACCAACTGGACCTACGACTTCCTCGTCAACCACGGCGTCTACGCTCATCCATCGCAGGACATCGTCTTTGTCGACTTCGACGACGCCTCGTTTGAAAAAATCAACAAATTCCCCATTCCGCGTTCCACCGTCGCGGACGTCATTCAGCGCGTCGGCAAGGCCGGTCCAGCCGTCATCGGCCTCGACATTCTGCTCTCTGAACCCCGCAGCCCCGACGAAGATGCGGCCATGCAGCGCGCCCTCATCTCCGCAGGCAACGTGGTCATCGGCGCGCAGGCCGCAACCGGCCAGCTTCCCGCAGTATTGCCGTTGACCATGTTCTGCCAGCCAGAAAATCCCGCACTGCCCACCGGGTTTTGCGCCGAAGGCAAGCCCGGCGCCTTCGGCTACGCCGCCGTCAACATGCCGTTTGACAGCGATGGTTACGTGCGCGATGCGGAACTGCTCACCTGGGGCAAACAGAAGGCGGAGAGCTTTCCGGTCTTCCTCGCGGAGCAGTATCTCGCCCAGGTCGATCCGCAATGCAAGAACTGCGTCTTGCAGCCTCTCAACAAGCAGACCGCGCTGTTTCGCGGATTCCGCGTTCCCTTTCACGATCCGGATGCGGGCACATTTCGTATCGGCGACTGGTCGCCGCACCCCGCACAGCACATCGCGGCATGGGACATTCTCAGTGGAACCGTCGATCCTGCCCGTCTGCGTAACAAGCTCGTCCTCATTGGACAAAGCAGCGATGCTGCGCGCGACCGCGATCTCTCCCCGCTCTTCCGCGTTCGCCAGGCCGACGGCAAGCGCGAGCAGATTGCCGGAACCGAACTTCATGCCGCCGCCATCGCCACGCTGCTCGACGGCCATGCCATCGGCCAAGTCCCGCGCTGGCTCCAGGGCTGCACCAACTTTGCTGTGCTGTTTGCCGCTACCTGGCTCTTCACCCGTGTCCGCCTTCGTATGGCATTCACCCTCGCAGCGATATTCATGCCCATGATCTACGCCGCCGCGCAAATCCTCTTCACCGGATTCCATCTATGGTTCCCCTACATGGAAACCCTTCTCGGCGTCGCTGCAGCGCTCCCCTGCGGCGTAGCCTGGCAATACGTCAAGGCCAACCTGCTGCGCTCTGAAACCGAAAAGCAACGCATTCAGTTGATGGAGATGTTCTCGCGCTACGTCGATCCTGAAGTCGCGCGCTCCATTTGGCTCCGCCGTGATGAGGTCAGCCTCGAAGGCAACGAGCGCATCGCCACCGTGCTCTTCAGCGACATTCGCAACTTCACCGGCATCACCGCCGGCAAGCCCTCCCGCACCGTGCTGCGCTGGCTCAATCGCTACTTCACTGCAATGGATGAAGTCATCCGCGCCCACGGCGGATTTCTCAACAAGTTCATCGGCGACGGACTCCTGGTGGTTTATGGCGTGCCGCTTTCTCAAGGAGAAAAAATGGATGCCTGCAACGCCGTTTGCAGTGCACTGGCCATGCTCAAGCGGGTTCAGGAGTTGAATGCGGAGCGCACCGAAGACGAAGACTTCCCTGATATTCGCATCGGTGTCGGCATTCACACCGGATTGCTCACCAGCGGAAGCGTTGGTTCCAGCAATCGTCTCGAGTATTCCGTCATCGGAGAAACGGTCAATCTAGCCTCGCGATTGGAGAGCCTCACTAAGGAATTTGGCACGGAAATTATCCTTTCTCAGGGAACTTATGAGAGAGTGAATGACAAGATAACTGAAATCTATCCGCTGGGCTCTACTCAAGTAAGAGGATTTGACGAGCAAATTACGATCTATGGTATAGGTCCGCGAAAACAGGTAACGTCCCCCGCGGTGGGCGTCAATCAACCGGAGATTCTGGCATGAAAGCAGTGGTCATTGCAGTGGTGGTCGCAGGATGCGCGGCGTTGTCCAGCGCGCAGAGTATTACCCCAGCCAAGCCGTCGGCCTCCGTTCCGCCTCCGCCTCCATCTTCGCAGAGCCAGCCGGCCCATCCTCACCGCGCATTAGCCAAACTCGATGGCTTTGACCTGGCTCCCTCCAAGGCGACCGCCAACCAGATCGGCGGAGCGTCAAGAGGCGTCGGCTCCCAGAAACTTGTTCTCTATGCCCCGCACAAAGCGAGAATCTACACTCTACGCCCCGCGTTTTCATGGAAGGGCGAAGCCAACGCTCAATACAAACTACACATTCAGGACTTGACCGGCGGATTCTCCTGGGACCGCGAAGTAACCGGAACCAGCCTGGCTTATCCCTCCGACGCACCGCCGCTCGAGCCCGGCGCCACCTACCTGTGGAAGGTGGAACCGCTCTCGCCTTTGCTTGGTCCTCCGCCGCCTGCTGTCATGATCGTGGTGATTGGCGGACCGGAGCGCGCTCAGATGGATGCGGATATCAGCCAGATCCCGGGCACTGGACTCGATGCCGACCAGGGGAAAGCCAGGTACTTCTTTGACCATCGCCTGTGGTACGACGCCGTCATGGTTTCCTCTGACCTGATCGCGAGACATCCCGATCGCTCGGATCTATACGAGATGCGCGCGATGCTCTACTACCAGCTTCCTGAAACCGAACCACTTGCCGACGCGGACTTAGCTCATTCAAAGTAGCGAATTTCTTCGGCACATAGTTATCAATTACTAAATAACTAAGTGGCAGTTCTCCATCGCAGCATCGTCACTTAGACAATGCTCTTGTGTTGACGGCCACAAAGATATGCGTCTTCACCTACGACACCGGCCTTGCTTCTTGAACCGAATCCATTGCATATTTGAAGTAATTTCACAAGTTAGCGCCATGCGCTCAAACACTGCTCAAACTTTAACCTCGCCAAGCAGGAAATGATTGACGGCAAGGTAAGAAACAGGTTAGAGTTCCGGCATTCTCTATTATTTCTAACTCCAGGAAGCCCCCCTCTTTCCGGAGCGCAATCAAAGGATGGTTGACCCCTTGACCTCGCGTTCTCACGGGCAGCGATTAGTGCATTTTTGTGGAATCATGTGCCCCGGAGGCCTGCTGCTCGCAAGCCTGCTCGTTTCCGGCTGCGGCACCAGTTCTCCGGGCTCCATCACCAAGGGAGTGGGAGGCGGCAGCTCTGCCGCGGCACCCACAGTCTCCACCGGCGCGCAGTTGGGCCTCATCTGGAACCCGGCCGACTCCACGCTTCGATCGCTGGCCGGCGTGCCAGGATCAACGCAGCTCGGCGCTGCCTTGTTTCCTGCCGGAACGTATTCAGCAGGAGCTTTTGCAAGCCCCACGCAGACCGCGCTGCTCATTGACCCCAAAGGGAATCTCCAGGTGATGGTCCTGCCCTCAACTCAACCGGAAACCCTGACCCAAAATCTCTCGCCAGCGTCGTCCATCGTCTTCGCTCCCCGCGGAGCATACGCGGCGGTCTTTGTTCCCGCGTCGACCTCAGTTCTGCTCGTCAGCGGCCTGCCGCAAGCGCCAACAGTGAATACACTCACCGCGCCCGCAGCGATTCAAGGCGTCTCTATCAGCGATGCTGGAACGCTGTTAGTCGCAACCGGCAAGACCAGCGTCACGGTTACATCCATTACCGCCGCCGGAGCCCGCACCACTCTCGCAACGCTCGCCGGCTTTGGCGGCATGAGCTTCATCGCCGGATCGGAAGACTCGCTGATCGCGGATTCGGCAGCCAATACACTCGCTCGCTACCACAACGGAATCGCATCCATCCTCGCCACGCACGCTAACGGACTCAACCAGCCCTTCGCGGTCGCAGCTTCGCAAGACGCCCATTGGGCAGTCACCGCCGATCAGGCTGACGGCGTTCTGTTGCGCGTCGATCTAACCGGGGCCTCCGCTCCCACTCAATCCACCTGTGCCTGCTCTCCCAACCAGTTGTCTGCGCTCAACGGAAATGCAGTGTTTGAACTCACTGCTCCCGCCGCTGCGCCCGGATGGATGATCGAAGCCGACGGCCCGGCGTCGCGTGTTCTCTTTATTCCCCCGGCACGGAGTGGGCAATGATGCGCCATCGTTATTTGCTCGCTCTCGCTTGGATTGCGGCCATTCTTGCCGCCGGAATTCCCTCCGCGCTCTGCGCCCAAACCACTCCGCTCACCGCGTTTACATTAGGCGCCTCGCCCAATCCGGTCGGTGACGGCTTCTACACCACGCTGACAGCCTTTGTACTTGGCTCGAACAACGCCGGTGGAACCTACGTCCCGCCCGATGGCACGGTCGCCTTTTATGTTTCCAACAGCTCGCTTTCCTGCTCGACATACGCGGGCGGCGGCTACACCGCGGCAGTCGGCGCCAATGGCGTCGCCACCTTCAATTACTACGCTGGCACGTCGGGGACTTTTCCCGTCTGCGCCAGCTACATCCCCGGAGTCGGCGACGTGTACGCGGCAGGCACCGCCGGCGTCTACCTGCTCACGGTCAACCAGCCCACCATCTTCACGGTCAGCGTGCCTGCGGCCGTCATCCAGGGAACGCCGATCGCCTTCACCTTCGGCCTCACCTCGCCAACCGGCCAAACTCCACCCACCGGAACGATCACCCTCGAAGATCCCAACAACGCTTTCGCTACCATCGGCACCGCCACCGTCACCGGCGGCGTGATATCCCCCAACCCGGTCATGGCGACGCTCTCCGGCAATGCCTATTACGCGGTCTACAGCGGAGACAGCAATTACGCCTCTCAGACGGTCACGGGCACGGTTTTGATCGAGAATCCACTCAGCTCAATCACCCCCGCTGCCGTTACCGCCGGCTCCGGAGCCACAAGCGTCAAGCTCAACGGCCTGGGATTCACCGCAAACTCGCAGGTGGAACTGCTCACCAGCGGCACGCCAGTCATTCTTCCCGTATCCAGCTACACCTCCACCCAGATCCAGACCACCGTCCCCGCCAGCTACCTCCAGAATCCAGGCGAAGTGAGCATCGAGGTGGTCACCGGAACGGTGATCGGCGGACCCGTTCAGTTGCAGGTCTACGCGCCCTACACCGACTCCATCGCAGCTTCGTCGCCGCCCACGTCGATTCCCTACGGATCAACCGTTTCAACCACTTTCAACGCAACCGTCACCCGCGGAGTCCCTGCCACCGACGCTGCAGTCCCCGCCGGACAGGTCAGTTTCAACCTCACCGGCACTGGAGCGCAAGCCGGTTACAGCGCCTCCCTCGGATCAGCCCCACTCTCCCAGGTCTCCACGCAGGGAACTTACCTGAATCCCTTTACCGAGCCGATGGATACCGTCGGAACCGGCAAGCTGATCGCGGCCGACCTCAACGGCGATGGCTATGTGGATGTCGTGGGGCTACCCTCCTACGGCCCCAGTCAAGCGGCCTCGTCACCCTACCTGCAGGTGATGCTCAGCACCGGTTTCAACGCCTTCCAGGCTGAACAGCAAGTCTTCACCGGATGCCAAGAGAGCGATTTCGCCGTCGGCGACATCAACAACGACGGAATTCCCGACCTCGTTGTCGTCTGCAGCAGCGCTGGATACGCCAGCGGTACCGTCAGCAACCTCGTGGCCTATTACATGCTCGGCGTGGGCGACGGCACCTTCGCATTGCCGGTCGCCTTCGGAGCCAATTCACTCATCGGCGCGCCCACCCAGGTCGTTCTTGGACAATTCAATGGCGACGGCTATCTGGACATCGCGGTCATCGATGGCGTAAACGGCAATGTGCAGGTCCTCAGCCCCTTCGGCAATCCCACCAACCCCTACGGGCCCGAAGTGGGCTTCGACGTTTCAAGCGGCAGCGTGGTCACGGCCGGCACGGCCGACTTCAACCAGGACGGGTTCAGCGACATCGCCGTCGAGGAATACTCCTACCAATACGGAACAGGAGCGGTCTTTGTACTCCTCAGCCAGGGCAACTTCAATGGCTTCTACGTCCCCAGCGAATCGCTGTTCTCCTCCACTGCATTTGCCCTGTCCAGCATGGCCATCACCGATGTAAACGGCGACGGCTACCCCGACGTCGCCATCGCCGACCCCGGCCTTCCCTACACACCCAACGACACCGGCAACCTGCTCGTCTTTGAAAACGACCAGGCCGGCGATCTGGATAATACCTTCACCGATCCCGTGAACTCCGTCTTTGCAGTGGCCGGCGCGCCCTTCCCAACCATCGGTCAGCCGGCTCCGGGAGCAGCAGCCGCCCCCGGCTGGAACCTCGTACTCACCTACATCGGGACCAATAGCGACCTCTGGGTCTCGGAACTCCAGCGCCAAAGCGCGACCAGTTGGACAGGCACAGCTTCCTTTGACACAACCATCCTGCCCCTCGCCACCGACTCAGGCACCGAGCCGGACTTCATCGTAACCGGCGACATGAACGGCGACGGCTACCTGGACTTCGCCCTGAACGGCACCACGTACACAGGCATCAGCGCGTGCCCCACAGGCGATTGCGAACTGCAGCCCTGGTACTACAGCAATGACGCGCAGGCCAGCCTCACCAGTTCCACCCAGTTGCCCACTCCTGGTACCTACACGCTGAGCCTGAGCTACCCCGGAGATCAGCTCTATCAGCCCAGCACCACTCCCACCACCTCGCCCATCCAGATCACCCAGGCGACGCCCACTGGAAGTGTCAGCGGTCCCGGAACAGTCACCTTCGGGGCCAACGTCGCACTCACCGCAACCATCAACGGCGTTCCGGGCGGAGTCGCGCCATCCCAGACTGTCACCTTCCTTGATGGCGCAAATCCACTTCAGACGGTCGCCCTCCTACCGGGCAGCGGATCAACCTCCACCGCATCCATATCCACCACCCAGCTCACCGCCGGACTCCACAGCATCTCCATCTCCTACAGCGGAGACGCCAATTACAACGCCGTGAGCAACCTCGCCACCACAACGGTCCAGGTCAATGCCGCCACCATCTCGCTCGCGATCACCAGCTCCACCGCAGCCGCCACTTCGGGCGCAATGGTCAACTTCCAGGTACAGGCCGGCGGAGCCGTTCTGCCCGCAGGTCAGGTCATCGCGCTCACCGGACTGCCCACGGCCGGCAATGTGACCGTCACCCTCAACAGCGCCGGTTTCGCCAGCTACAACTACGGCCTCTTCCCGCCCGGAACCTACTCCATCGGTGCATCGTTTGCCGGCAACACGTCGTTCGCGGCCACAACGGCCACTCCGGTCCCGCTCCAGGTGTCGGCGACGCCCGTCAGCGTCGATCTCACTTCCAGCGCCAACCCCGTCACCTACCCGGCCGCATTCAATCTGACAGCAATTGCCACCAGCAACGGTCTCGGCGTGCCCACCGGCTCCATCAGCCTCCAGAACAACAACGTCCAGTTCAGCACCGGAAACCTCGTCACGGTCGGCGGCTCCAGCGGCCTCACCGGCGTCGGAACCATCGATCCCGTCACCGGTCTCACCGTCGTCGCCCTGGCAACCGGCGACTTCAACGGCGACGGCAACCAGGACATCGCTGCTCTTGAAACTGGCGGAGGCGCAGCGCGTCTCCTTATCTCGCTCGGCAACGGCGACGGCACCTTCCAGTCGCCGGTCAGCTACACCACGGCAAACCTCGGGCTCGACGCAACTTCAGTCGCCCTTGCCTCCGCCGATTTCAATAACGACGGATACACCGATCTGGTCGTCGTCGCCTCCGACGGCTATGTCATGGTGCTGCTCGCCAAAAACGATGGCTCAGGCACCCTGACCATGAGCCAGCAATTCCAATTGACCGGCGTAACACCGCTCGCGGTTGCCACCGGCGATTTCAACGGCGACGGCAACCAGGACTTCGCCCTCATCGGGTCAACCACCGTAATGGCCTTCTATGGTGCCGGCAGCACGCCTGCCAATTTCCCAACCGCAGGTTCCTGGTCCTCAACCAGCACCACCTCCAGCTTCACCGGCATCACCGTTGCCAACTTTGACCAGAGCGGCCACGCCGAAATTGCGGTCAGCGATAACAGTGGCCCCGATGTTGCGGTTTACCTCTGGAACGGTGAAGCCGACACACTGAGTTCCGCGCAAACTTATCCCGTCGGAATATCGGCGAGCGCCGTCGCCTCCGGCGACATCAACGGCGATGGCTACCCTGATCTGGCCGTCGTCAGCAACCTCGACTCCACCGTCGACGTGCTCATTAACAACGGGAAGAACAGCCCCGGCCCCGGCACATTCGGCCTCACGACCTCCTATGGCGTCGCCACGCAACCCGCCGCAATCACCATGGCCGACTTCAATCAGGACGGCTACGCCGACATCGCGGTCTCCGGTACCGGCGCAGGCCCGGGCGGAGGCGCCACCATCCTGCTCGGTTCTTCCACCGGCGCCATGGGCGGAGAAACATCCCTGCCCACGGCCCTTGGCCATGCCATCGCCAGCGCCGACTTCAATGGAGACGGCAATCCAGATCTCGTGGTTGGATTGAGCGCCGCCGGAAGCGGTGTTGCGACCTTCGTCGATAGCGCCGCCCAGCTCGCCGCAAACAACATTCAATTGACCGCGGGCGCCGCGCCGCTCACTGCCGCCTATACCCCCGCTTCCAACCAGTTCGCCGCTTCCACATCGCCCATCCTGAGCGAACAGATCAACCAGGCCACGCCCATCATCACCTGGACCGCGCCCGCTGCCATTCCCTACGGAACCGCGCTCAGCGCAACGCAGCTTGACGCCGTCCCCTCCGTGCCTGGCACTTTAACTTACTCTCCCACGGCTGGAACCGTCCTCGGCGCCGGCCCGCAAACCCTGACAGTAAGCTTCGTGCCCAATGACGCCACGGACTACACCGTCGCCTCCGCGCAGGTGCAGATCACCGTCAACCGTGCTGCATCTACCGTGACCTGGACGCCCCCCGCCGCCATCACCTATGGCACTGCGCTGAGCGCCACCCAGCTGGATGCGACTTCGCCGGTAAATGGAACCTTCACTTACTCTCCACTCTCAGGAACCGTTCTCCACGCTGGCCTGCAGACGCTCAACGTGACCTTCACTCCCACCGACACAGTCGACTACACCGGCTCCACGGCCAGCGTCCAGATTCAGGTCAACCAGGCAATCCCCGTCATCACCTGGAATACGCCAGCGGCCATCCCCTATGGCGCCAAACTGACATCGTCTCAGTTGAACGCCACCGCCTCCACCGCCGGCACTTTCAACTACACACCGACAGCAGGAACAATCCTCAACGCCGGAGCCCAGACCCTCAATGTCAGCTTCGTGCCATCCGACGCGATTGACTACACCAACGCCAACGGCTCGGTCCAACTCCAGGTCAATCAGGCCATTCCAGTAATTACCTGGCCCACTCCGGCCGCCATCAACTACGGGACCGTCCTCAGCGCAACCCAGTTGAACGCAACGGCGATTCCTGCCGGAGGCGCCTTCGCCTACGCGCCGCCGGCTGGCACCACTCTGCCCCTGGGCACGCAAACCCTGCGCGTCACCTACACTCCACCGGCAGCCGACGCGGCCAATTACACAACCGCATCCGCCTCGGTCAGCATCCAGGTGAACCCCGGCCTTGTGCTCACCTCCATTCTGCCCACCAACGCCAATTACGGCGCGGGAGCCACCCTCATCACGCTCACCGGCACTGGATTCACCAGCACTTCCGTCGTCCAGCTCAACGGCACAACCATCTCCAGCACCTACACCAGCCCAACCAGCCTGAATGCGGTAATCCCCGCCAGCTTCCTTCAGCAGACCCAGCCCGGTGCCATCACCGTGACCACCGGAGGCGTCACCACACCCGCGCTCACCTTCACCGTCAACCTGCCCAGCATCGAGTTGGAATTCAGCGGCCCCGGCACCGCACCGGCCGGCCAGCAACCCACCCTCAACCTCGCATTCCTTGAGGGCTATCCGTTGCCCCTGCAGGTCACGTTGACGCTGAGTGTCAAGCCGGCAACCGAGGGCGGCCCGGTCGATCCAGCCGTCCAGTTCTCCACGGGCGGCTCCACTTTCGACTTCACGCTTCCGGCAAACTCCACTACCGTCCCAGCCATCCAGTTGCAGGCCGGCACCGTGGCGTCCACCATCACTGTCACTCTCGCGCTCCAGGCAAACGGTCAGGATCTTACGCCCACCGGCCTGCAACCGGTCGTCATCGATGTCCCCGCGGCCGCGCCCGTCATTACCGGCGTGACCCTTACGCGGGACGGCATCAACCTCACCGTGACCATCCAGGGTTACTCCACCACGCGCGACATGACCGACGCCGCCTTCACCTTCACGCCGGCCTCAGGCGATACCATCAGCGATCCCAAGTTGACCGTCGAACTGGGAACCTCCTTCGCAACCTGGTATGGGAAAGCTGCCTCCGATGAATATGGAAGCGCCTTCACCTATACGCAGAACTTCACGCTGAGCAATGACGCTTCCACCATCGGAGGCGTCAGCGTAACCCTCACCAATTCCATCGGCACGTCGACACCCGGAACCGCGAATTAGGCCCGCAGAATAGGATGAAAACCGCTATGTCCAACACCATTCACAAAGCATCCAGCGGGCGGCTGGTCGCATTGCTGGTAGCTTCGCTGCTCATCCTGGAACCGGCGTTGCCCCTCCGCGCCGATGCCCTCCCGCTCGACGGTGCGCCCCCGCAAAGCCTCCAGATCGCAATTCTCGATGGCGAAGGCGCGCTCAACAACATCAGCCAGCGCACCGCGCGCGAGCCCATCGTCCAGGTGCAGGACGAGAACCACAAACCTGTCGCCGGCGCTCTTGTTCTCTTCGCGATCCACGGCGGCGGCCAGGGCGCCAGTGCTGCCTTTACCGGCGGCGCCAGCACTCTCTCGGTCGTCACTGACGCCAACGGCGTAGCGCACGCCGCGGGCCTGGTGGCAAACCAGGTGAAAGGCCCCTGGCAGATCCAGGTAACCGCGTCCTACGGCAAATTGACCACATCCACGGTAATCAACGAAAACAACGTGGCGCCCTCGGCCCAGGGCCAGGCTCCGCCCTCCAAGCCTCCGTTTCACTGGGCGCTGTCGAAGCCCACAACCATCGTCGGAGGAGTGCTGGTGTTGGGAGCCATCGTCGCCATCGTCGTGGTTGCGAGCAACAATAACAACTCAACCAACATCACGCCCGGCGGCGGAACAGTCGGCGCGCCCACCACTGCCGTTCGCCCCGGAATCCGCTTTCATTTCTAACTCGCACTTCTCATGAGTGGCGAAAGATGGCAGCGCCGGTATCCTGACCAGCTGGCCTGCGCGCCTGCTGGCGTTCAGAGACTTCGCCATGCCATCCGAGTCGTTGCTTTGAAAGGGCACGATTCCAATCGTGCCCAGCGCGCTGGCAAACTCTGCTTTAAACGTTGTTTGTATCAGTCGTCCACTGGCTTTCGCCGACCCACGGTTGGATGAAACGGGCGGAGGGAGCAGGGGCCTTCAGGCCCCTGAATGCGGCAATAGGCTACGATGGCCTTTAGGCCCGGGCATTTTCGTCGCCTTATTGTTTTG
>Ga0116135_1000537_pt1 | contig 20949 bp, 19 predicted proteins | sample June2015DPH_20_1_FD_89738 | JGI IMG/M metagenome (GOLD analysis project Ga0116135, IMG submission 89738) | Peatland microbial communities from SPRUCE experiment site at the Marcell Experimental Forest, Minnesota, USA - June2015DPH_20_10 | ecosystem: Environmental > Terrestrial > Soil > Wetlands... | reverse complement strand
GCTTCGAAAATCCACGACGGCGCCAGATGCAGGCAGCCGATCAGGCCGGCTTCATCGGGGTCAAAGCGGATCGGCACCAGATCGACCTGCAACCCCTCCGCCTTGAGCAGGATGTCGGTGCGCGCGATCGCGAGTTCGCCGACCCGGCTCTGGCGAAAGCCGCCGCCGACCACGATGCGCTCGGTGTCGGCCCAGGCCTTGGTCTTGAGAAAGCGCGACGTCACATGAGCGAGTTCCTGCGCGAATTCCTCGATGGCGCCATGCACCAGGGCGGCAGCGCCGATATCATCACCGACCAGCGCCTGGTCGAGCGTGCTCTTGTCGATCGCCTCGGCGGATTTGTCGCCTAAGGGATCGTCGCCGTTTTTCTTCAGCGGCTTGCGCAGCGTATCCAGAATCTTGCGGAACGCGCCCTTGCTGGCGCGGTCGCCGAGAAAGCCGTCATCGTCCTTCAGTTCGATATTGAAGCTGTCCACGTCTACCGATGGCAAACGGGTGGCGCCGTGCCGGCCGATGCCGGCGGTCGTCAATGTGTCCTCAGCCATTTTGCCCCTGCGGATGCCAGAATGCGGTACAACGAGCAGGGAACCCGTTGGTTTCATCGGCGGGTGCTGTGGTCCGCCGGCGGGTTAAAGCCAGCCGGCAAAATCGGCTGAAACGCGTCAAATCCCTCAGATTTGGCTTGTTTCAGGGCCGCTTTGCCTTGACTCGGGTCGCCCAACCGCTATAAGTCCCGCACCCGGCGCGGGATATTTCTCGCGCTGTTTGTTTTTGCGTGGTTTTAAGGGGATCGCTCCCCGATTACGCAGAGATTCGCGACAATCCATGATTGTCGCGGTGAACCCATAACGACTGAAGAAAAAGCCGACCCGGACGTGTCCGAGGCCGGGATCGAACACGAAGGAATTAAACGATGTTCGCAGTCATCAAAACCGGCGGCCGGCAATACCGCGTCGTTCCGGATGATGTGCTCGAGATAGGCAAGATCGCCGGCGATGTCGGAACGATCGTGCAGCTTGGCGAAGTTCTCCTGGTCGGCGGTGACTCGCCGGTGCTCGGCGTGCCCACGGTTCCCGGCGCCTCGGTGGCCGCCGAAGTGCTGCAGCACAAGCGCGGCCCCAAGGTCATCTCGTTCAAGAAGCGCCGCCGCAAGAATTCGCGCCGCAAGCGCGGTTATCGCGACGAGATCACGGTGCTGCGCATCACCGAGATCCTGACCAACGATAACAAGCCGACCATCGGACCGCGCCCGAAGCGCGAGAAGCCGGTCGTCGCAGCGCCAGTGGACGGCGACGACGAGGCCCCGACGGCGGTCAAGAAGAAGGCCGCGCCCAAGAAGGCGGTCGCCAAAAAGGCCGCGCCGAAGCCGCGTGCCAAGGCTGATTCGAAGAAGCCCGATGCGAAGAAGGCTCCGGCCAAGGGCAAAAGTGATAAAAAGTGAAGCGTGAACTTGGAAGCGCGACATAAAGTGAAATGATTCCGTCAAGGAATCGATTTAGAGATTAGATAGAAGTTGGAGACGGGCCATGGCTCACAAAAAAGCAGGCGGTTCATCGCGTAACGGTCGTGATTCGGCAGGCAAGCGCCTCGGAATCAAGACGTATGGCGGCGAACATGTGATTCCCGGCAACATCATCGCGCGTCAGCGCGGCACCACCTGGCATCCCGGCCTTAATGTCGGCATGGGCACCGATCATACTTTGTTTGCCAAGGTCGAAGGCCATGTCGAGTTTCGTGCAAAAGCCAACGGCCGCACCTTCGTTTCGGTGGTTCCGATGACGGAAGCTGCGGCCGAGTAAACGGCGGGCAAACATGCTTCCGCCGGGTCCTGTTGAACCGGCGGAGCTCCAGAAGGCTCCAAGGGGAGGCGGGAAACCGGCCTCTCCTTTTTATTTGGTTATTTGGTCCGACCAGGAGCCCGACATGTTGCAGGATATCCCGACCCCGACCTTGCGCGAGGCGAGTAGCTGCGTCCTCGAGACCGAACGCCTGACGCTGCGCAGGCCGACGCTCGCGGACGTAAAGGCGATCGCGCGTCTCGCCAATGATCGCCGTATTGCGGAGAATGCCCGCCGCCTGCCGCATCCCTATTCGCCTGACGATGCCGTGGCGTTCGTGCGCGGAATTGCGAGCGAGCAGCGTGAAACCGTGTTCCTGATCGAGAACAATCATGCGCCGGTCGGGATGGTCGGCGTCGACTGGCGCGCGCCGGAGGCGCCGGAACTGGGTTACTGGCTCGGCGTGGAGCATTGGGGCCAGGGTTTCGCCACCGAGGCGGCGCGCGCGGTGATCGATTTCACCTTCGAGGAATTCGAGGTCGAGCAGTTGATCTCGGGCGCGCGGGTCGCCAACCCGTCCTCCCGCAACATTCTGGAGAAATGCGGCTTCCAGTGGAGCGGCGTCGAGTTGCACCGCTTCGAGGCGTTGGGATCGTCAACCCCGGTCGATTGCTTCCGTCTTTCGCGCGGCGTCTGGGCATCGCTGAAGAACTGGAACAATTCAACGCGGCGCACGCGGTAAGTGCAGAACACCAAGATTGTCGTCCCCGCGAACGCGGGGACCCATAATCCCCGGCGTTTGTTGTTGCGACGAGCGGTCGCTCCAACCTTTGCAAACCGATACGCCGGTGAGTATGGATCCCGGCTCGCGCGGAGCCTGTCATCGGGCGGCGCTTCGCGCCGACCCGTCGGCTTGGCCGGGACGACGACGGTAGTTGCTGCGCACCCTTGATTGCCGCGATGACACCTCTGCGATACGGATAAGACAACCGGGCCGCAGGAAATCAGGCATGACCGAGTTCGATCCCGCCGCGCATCGCATGGTGCCGGAGCAGCGCTGGTTCGAGGATTTTAGCCTCGGCGAGCGCTTTGTGATTCCGAGCCGCACCATGACGTCAGCGGTATTCGCGGCGTTTCAGACCGCGAGCGGCGATACCCATCCGGTGCATTACGACGTCGAATATTGCCGGGCCCGCGGGATGCCAGATCTGCTGGCCCACGGTTTCCAGACGCTGATCCACACCGCGCCGGGCGCGGGGCTGTTTCCATATCTGGTGGAGGAATCGCTGGTCGGTTTTCTCGAACAATCGAGCCGGTTCGTAAAGCCGGTCTATGCCGGCGATACGATTTACCCCGCGCTCGAAGTGACGGAACTGACGCCGGGCCGCTCTACCGGCGTCGTGGCCCTGCGCAGCACCGTGTTCAACCAGCGCCGCGAGCTGGTGCTGGAGGGATTGCAGAAGTTCCTGATCCGGCGAAGGCCGGCGCAACCGTAACGCGCGCCGGGCACAGGCACGTCCGAAGCCTCCAAAAGGCCCGAAAATTAAGGCTTTTCGCCGATATCCCGGACATAGAGGGTTGCCGCGACACCCCCCCTGCCTTACCTGTACCCCATGAAATTCCTTGACGAAGCAAAGGTCTTTATCCGCTCCGGCGACGGCGGCAACGGCTGCGTGGCGTTCCGCCGCGAGAAGTATATCGAGTTCGGCGGCCCCTCCGGCGGCAATGGCGGCCGCGGCGGCGATGTCGTCGTCGAAGTGGTCGATGGCTTGAACACGCTGATCGACTATCGCTATCAGCAGCACTTCAAGGCGCAAAAGGGCACCAACGGCATGGGCAAGGATCGCCATGGCGCCAACGGCAAGCCGATCGTGCTCAAGGTGCCGGTCGGCACGCAGATCTTCGACGAGGATCGCGAAACGCTGATCTATGATTTCACCACGCTTGGCGAAAAATTCGTGCTCGCCGAAGGCGGCAATGGCGGCTTCGGCAACGCGCATTTCAAATCCTCCACCAACCGCGCGCCGCGCAACGCCAATCCCGGACTGGAAGGCGAGGAGCGCTGGATCTGGCTGCGGCTGAAGCTGATCGCGGATGCCGGCCTGGTCGGCCTGCCCAACGCCGGCAAGTCGACCTTCCTCTCTGTCGTCAGCGCCGCCAAACCGAAGATCGCCGACTATCCCTTCACCACGCTGCATCCACAACTCGGCGTGGTCGATGTCGACGGCCGCGAATTCGTGCTGGCGGATATTCCGGGCCTGATCGAAGGCGCCCATGAAGGCGCCGGCCTCGGCGATCGCTTTCTCGGCCATGTCGAGCGCTGCCGTGTGTTGCTGCATCTGGTCGACGCGACCTGCGAACATGCCGGCCGGGCCTACAAGACGGTGCGAACCGAGCTCGACGCTTATGAGGGCGATCTCGCCGACAAGATCGAGATCGTCGCGCTCAACAAGATCGACGCCGTGACCCCGGAACAATTGAAGGCGCAGCGCGACCGGCTCAAGCGTGCCGCCAAAAAAACCCCGCTGCTGATGTCGGGCGTATCAGGCGCGGGCGTGAAGGAAGCGCTGCGGGCGCTGGTCGAGGTGATCGGCGAGGCCCCGGTCTCGGCCAAGGCCAAGGGAGCCGCGAAGGCGGAGCCCTGGGCGCCGCAAACGACCTAGCAAAAGACCTGGCAAGAGATCTGGCAAAAGAACCTGGATCACCGACAAACTCTGCTGCAAAGTCCCATCCATGGCCCGCCCCAACCTGAAAAATTTCCGGCGTATCGTCGTCAAGGTCGGCTCGTCGCTGCTGATCGATTCCGACGCCGGCGAAGTGCGGGCGTCGTGGCTCGCTGCGCTGGCCGCCGATCTGGCCAGGCTGCATGGCGAGGGCCGCGAACTCTTGATCGTGTCTTCCGGCGCGATTGCGCTGGGACGCAGCCGCCTGAAGCTGCCGCGCGGCGCGCTGAAACTCGAGGAAAGCCAGGGCGCCGCAGCCGTGGGGCAGATCGCACTGGCGCGGATCTGGTCGGAAGTGCTCGGTCATCACGGCATTGGCGCCGGGCAGATCCTGGTCACCCTGCAGGACACCGAGGAACGACGTCGTTACCTCAACGCGCGCTCGACCATCGCCAAGCTCCTGGAATGGCGCGCGGTGCCGGTGATTAACGAAAACGATACCGTCGCCACCAATGAAATCCGCTACGGCGACAATGACCGCCTCGCCGCCCGCGTCGCCACCATGGCGAGCGCGGACCTGTTGATCCTGCTATCGGACATCGATGGCCTCTATGACGCGCCGCCGGGCAGCAACCCGAATGCGAAACTCGTTCCGGTCGTCGAATCCGTCACCTCGGAAATCGAAGCCATGGCGGGCGCCGCGGAATCCGAACTGTCGCGCGGCGGCATGACCACCAAGATCGAAGCCGCCAAGATCGCCACCACCGCCGGCACCCATATGCTGATCGCGTCGGGCAAGATCGAACATCCGCTGCAAGCCATCGCCAATGGCGGGCGCTGCACCTGGTTCCTGACGCCAGCCAACCCCGTGACCGCGCGCAAGCGCTGGATCGCCGGCTCGCTGGAGCCGAAGGGCACTTTGACCATCGATGCCGGTGCAGTGAGCGCGCTGCGCGCGGGCAAGAGCCTGTTGCCGGCCGGCGTGATCCGGGTCGATGGGCAATTCGCCCGCGGCGATGCCGTCGTCGTGCGCGGCCCCGACACCCATGAAATCGGCCGCGGCCTCGTCGCCTATGACGCCGAGGACGCCGAGAAGATCAAGGGCCGCTCCTCGCCCGATGTGATGACCATCCTTCGCATCAGCGGGCGGGCGGAAATGATCCACCGCGACGACCTCGTGATCGGCCCAAGCGCGGCATTGTCCGCAAATTAGAGCCAGCCTGGGACCCCCAACTAGGCCAATGGCCTGGTCATCACGGTTCGGCCGCCGCTGCCGACGCCTGCCACCAGCCACCGCCAGCCATGCAGCTTCCGCACCTCGCAAAATACGGATTTTCGTGCTAGGACATGGCCTTAACTGAAAGCAAGAATCGACAAGAACTGACATGACCGCGCCGCTGAAGGCGATCGACGGAAACGCCGATTTGCCGGATCTGATGAACGATCTTGCTGCCCGCGCCCGCGCCGCCGCGCGGGTGCTGGCGCTTGCGTCGCCCGGGCAGAAGAACCACGCGCTCGATGCCATCGAACGCGCCATCCGCGCCCATGCCTCCGAGATTCTCGCCGCCAATGCCGAGGACGTCGCGGAAGTTCGCGCAGGAGGCGCGAGCCCAGCCTTCATCGATCGGCTGGCGCTGACCAAGACGCGCATCGATGCGATGGCCGACGGCGTCGCGACCGTGCGCGCGATCGCCGACCCCATCGGGGTGGTGACCGAGAGCTGGCAGCGTCCCAACGGCATGACCATCGAACGCGTGCGCGTGCCGCTCGGCGTCGTCGCGGTGATTTTCGAAAGCCGCCCCAATGTCGCCGCCGACGCCGGCGTGCTGTGCCTGAAATCCGGCAATGCCGTGATCCTGCGCGGCGGCTCGGACAGCTTTCGGTCCTGCCGCGCGATCCATGACTGCCTGGTGCAGGGATTGCGCGAGGCCGGCCTGCCCGAGGCTGCGATCACTCTGGTGCCGACCCGTGACCGGGCCGCGGTCGGGCTGCTGCTCGGCGGATTGAACGGCGGCGTCGACGTCATCGTGCCGCGCGGCGGCAAGAGTCTGGTCGCGCGCGTCGAGGCCGAAGCGCGCGTGCCGGTATTCGCGCATCTGGAAGGCGTCAATCACGTTTACGTCGATCATGCCGCCAATCTCGACATGGCGAAGTCGATCGTGCTGAACGCCAAGATGCGCCGCCCCGGCGTGTGCGGCGCCGCCGAAACCCTGCTGGTCGATCGTGCCGCGGCATCGACCAATCTCAAGCCGCTGGTGCAGATGCTGATCGACGCCGGCTGCGAGGTGCGCGGCGACGACGCCGTGCAACGAACCGATCCGCGGGTGAAGCCGGCTTCCGATGAAGACTGGGACACCGAATATGAGGACGCGATCATCACCGCCAAGGTGGTCGACGGCGTCGACGAGGCGATCGCCCATATTCACAACCACGGCTCGCACCATACCGATGCGATCGTGACGGAAGACGAAGACGCTGCGCGCAAATTCCTCAACGAGGTCGATTCGGCGATCGTGCTGCATAACGCATCGACCCAGTTCGCCGATGGCGGCGAATTCGGCTTCGGCGCGGAAATCGGCATCGCCACCGGGAAATTCCATGCCCGCGGCCCGGTCGGCGCCGAGCAATTGACCAGCTTCAAATATCGCGTTCACGGCACCGGGCAGACCCGGCCGTGAGCGCCAGAAATTTTTCAAGCGAACGCCTGGTCCCTACACGACGAAAGCACCCTGGTTTGCGCATGCGGTGGCGCCGTTGAAGCCAGCTTCGGTCGCGTCACCGTCTGTTGCGCCAGCGATCCCGCTTCACAGCAACGGCATGCGCATCGGCCTGCTCGGCGGCTCCTTTAATCCGCCGCATGTCGCGCACCGCGCCATCAGCCTGTTCGCCATCAAGCGGCTGAAGCTCGACCGCGTGTGGTGGCTGGTTACCCCGGGCAATCCGCTCAAGGATGATGGGGCCTTGCACGATCTCGACGAGCGCGCGGAGGCCGCGCGCCGCATGGCCAATGATCCGCGCATCGATGTCACTTGTCTCGAATCCGTCATCGGGACACGATACACTGTCGATACGATTAGATATCTGCGCCGCCGCGCTTCCGGCCTGCGTTTTGTCTGGATCATGGGCGCCGACAATCTGGCGCAATTTCACCGCTGGCAAAACTGGCGGCGCATCGCGTCCGAGGTGCCGATCGCTGTGATCGACCGTCCGCCGCAAAGTTTTCGCGCCCTGGCCGCGCCCGCGGCCCAGGCGCTGGCGCGCTACCGCCTGCCTGAAAACCAGGCCGGCAGGCTGGCAGACCAGCATGCCCCAGCCTGGGTCTTTCTCACCGGCATGAAGCTGAGCCTGTCATCGACCGGCCTGCGCAACCAGGACGGCAGCTGGAGGACAAGGTGAGCGCGCGGCACCCGAGAAGATGAGGTTACCGGTAACAGTACCCCTTTTGTTTCCGAAGCTCGTCAAGGGGATGCTGCCAAGGGAAGACTGCATGGATCACGAACTTCGGAACCGGGGTACTGGATATTGAAACCGTTAACCCCACATGCATAGTATGGTTGGCGGGCGGCCGAAGGATTCGGCGTTCGCGATACAGTGAAAGGAATGGTCCCTGGCCACATCTGTATTGTCCAAGTCTGTTTTACCCGAGGTTCCTAAGATCAAGGCATCTAAAAGCGCGCGTAAAACATCGACAAAAGCTGCGGCCTTGAAGGCGCAACCCGACGCCGACAAGACCCTGAATATGATCCTCTCCCGCCTCGAAGATATGAAGGCGGAAGAAACGGTCACCATCGACCTTCGCGGCAAATCAGCATTTTCCGACTACATGATCGTCACCACCGGCCGGGCCAACCGGCATGTCGGCGCGATCGCGGAAAATGTCGCCAAAGGTCTCAAGGAAACCGGAATCAAAAGCATCCACGTCGAGGGCTTGCCCAACTGCGACTGGGTGCTGATCGATTCCGGCGACGTGATCGTGCACGTGTTCAGACCCGAGGTGCGCGAGTTCTACAATCTGGAGCGATTGTGGACTCAGGGCCCGACGGCGGTGAAGGCGGTCTGACGATCCAGCCGATGTAAATCGGCTGGGCGCATGCAGGGGTGCGGCGCGCATACTGCAAGAGCGGATTCGCTTTTGCGGACGGAACGTGCGCAATTCATCGGCCTCAATTATTGATCAAGCATGCGCCTCGTCGTCATTTCAATCGGCCGGCTGAAGCAGGGCCCGGAGCGGGAACTGGCCGAGCGTTACCGCGAACGATTCGACGACATCGGCCGCAAGCTCGGCTTTCGCGGCCTCGAAATTCATGAAGTTCCCGAAAGCCGTGCCCGCGACGCGGCGACCCGGATGGCCGAGGAAGCCGCGGCGATTTCGGCCGCAATCCCGGCGAAATCCACCCTGGTGGCGCTCGACGAGCGCGGCGACAATGTCGACAGCGCTGCCTTTGCCCGGCATCTTGGCCGCTGGCGGGACGAACAGGTCGCCAATACTATTTTCACAATCGGCGGCGCGGACGGACTTTCGCCCGATTTACGGCGCATGGCAAAGCTGAGGATGGCGTTCGGCTCCGCGACCTGGCCGCACCAGATGGTTCGCGTCATGCTTCTCGAACAGATTTACCGGGCCGCGACCATTCTGGCGGGGCACCCTTATCACCGCGCCTGACACGCGCAACGCAGGTGCCGGAAAGCACTGATTTGGATTCGATGCTGCCAGCGCGGAACAGTGATTCGTCCCCCGACACCGCCCGCCGCGGTCAGCGATCTGCGGTCCGCATTCCGCTCTCGATCGCCTTGTTGTCCGCGGCTCTGGCCGGGATCGGCGTTTTGCCCGCGGCGGCGCAGGTCGCGGAATCGACGCCGCAGACAACGGCGCCTCAGACAACGACTCCGCCGATATCGGCCGCTTCGCCCGATGCCATCAAGCAGCGCGAGCAGGAACTCGATGCCGCCCGAACCCAGCAGAAAAATGCCGCCGAAGTTCAACAAAAACTCAAGGCCGATATCACCGCGATCGGTCAGGACCGCAGCAAGCTCAATGCGCAGTTGATCGACATCGCCGCCCAGGTCCGCGGCGTCGAGACCCGGATCGGCGACGCCGAAACACGGCTGCGCCCGCTCGACGGCCGCGAGCAACAGATCAGAAGCTCGCTTGATTCGCGCCGTTCCGAGATTGTCGAGGTGCTGGCGGCCCTGCAACGCGCCGGACGACGCACGCCTCCAGCCTTGCTGGTGAGGCCGGAAGATGCGCTGCAATCGCTGCGTACCGCCATGCTGCTTGGAGCCGTGGTGCCCGAACTGCGCGGTCGCGCTGAAAAACTGTCCGGCGACCTCACCGAACTGGTTGAACTGCGCAAGACCATTGCCTCGGAGCGCGACCGGCTCGCGGTTGACCGCGACAGGCTGAGGGACGATCAAACCCGGCTGGCGGCGCTGGTCGACGAGCGGCAGCGAAAGCAGAGCTCGATCGAAAAGGACCTGGAGGCGGAGGGCGCGCGCGCCGTGATGCTGTCCAGGCAGGTCGACAGCCTGCAGGGCCTGATCGGCAAAATGGAACAGGATCTGAAGAGTGCGGCCAAAGCAGCCGCAACCGCCAGCCTGCAGGGGGCGCCTGCCACCATCAATGGCAAGCCCAATCTGGCGGCGCTGAAGGACCCCGCCCGGCTGAGCCCGGCCATTGCGTTTGCCGCCGCCAGGGGTTTATTCGCGCTGCCGGTTAACGGCACCAAGATTCGCGAGTTTGGCGGTTCCGATGGTTCCGGTGGCGTCGAAAAAGGCATTTCTTTGGCAACCCGGCCCGGCGCCCAGGTCACAACCCCGTGTGACGGCTGGGTTGTTTACGCCGGTCCGTTCCGCAGCTACGGACAACTCTTGATCCTTAATGCCGGGGGCGGGTATCATGTACTGATCGCCGGGATGGAGCGCATTTCGGTCAACATCGGCCAGTTTGTACTTACGGGGGAGCCGGTCGCGACGATGGGGACGACGTCCCAGGTCGCTTCAATCCTCGCGACTAACGCGAGCCAGCCCGTGCTCTATATCGAGTTCCGTAAGGACGGCACTCCCATTGATCCAGGCCCATGGTGGGCCGCAAATGAAGGCGAAAAGGTTCGCGGATGATGCGCAAGACTTCTGTAATTCTCCTTAGCGCCGCCACTGGCGCGGCATTGACGCTGTTCGTGACCCAGCCACGCTCGGTGATGATGGGATCGAGTGCGCGTGCCGCGACCTCGGACACCTATCGCCAGCTCAATCTGTTCGGCGATGTGTTCGAACGGGTCCGCAGCGACTATGTCGAAAAGCCCGATGACAGCAAGCTCATCGAATCCGCGATCAGCGGCATGCTGAGCGGCCTCGATCCGCATTCCAGTTACATGGATGCCAAGAGCTTCCGCGACATGCAGGTGCAGACCCGCGGTGAGTTCGGCGGATTGGGCATCGAAGTCACGATGGAAGACGGGCTGATCAAGGTGGTGTCGCCGATCGACGACACACCGGCGTCCAAGGCCGGCATCATGGCCAACGACATCATCACCACGCTCGACGACGAAGCCGTACAGGGCCTCACCCTCAATCAGGCCGTCGAGAAGATGCGCGGGCCCGTCAATACCAAGATCAAGCTGAAGATCATTCGCAAGGGTCAGGACAACCCGCTCGACATCACGCTGGTGCGCGACAACATCCGCGTCCGCTCGGTGCGCGCCCATGTCGAAGGCGATGATATCGGCTATATCCGCATCACCACGTTCAACGAGCAGACCACCGAAGGCCTGAAGCGGGAAATCGGCAATCTGAGCACCCAGATCGGCGACAAGCTGAAAGGCTTCATCATCGACCTGCGCAACAACCCCGGCGGTTTGCTTGAAGAAGCCGTCACGGTTTCCGACACCTTCCTCGAACGCGGCGAGATCGTCTCGACCCGCGGGCGCAACGCCGAGGAAACCCAGCGCCGCGCCGCGCATCCCGGCGATCTGACCAAGGGCAAGCCGGTGATCGTTCTGATCAACGGCGGCTCGGCATCGGCTTCCGAAATCGTCGCCGGCGCGCTGCAGGACCACAAACGGGCCACGCTGGTCGGCACGCGCTCGTTCGGCAAGGGCTCGGTGCAGACCATCATTCCGCTCGGCTCCGGCAACGGCGCGCTGCGGCTCACCACCGCGCGCTACTTCACGCCATCGGGTAAATCGATCCAGGCCAAGGGCATCGTTCCTGACATCGAAGTGCTGCAGGACGTGCCCGACGAGTTGAAGTCCCGCACCGACACCAAGGGCGAAGCTTCGCTGCGCGGCCATCTGAAGTCCGAAGGCGACGAGAAGACCGGTTCGCAATCCTACGTGCCGCCGGACGCCAAGGACGACAAGGCCTTGAAGATGGCGGACGACCTGCTTCACGGTATCAAGTCCACGGCCTCAACGACGCCTGCTGCCGCGCCGGCTAACGGCGACAAGGCCGCGATCGACAAACCCGCCACCGAAAAGGCGAACTGATCCAGTTCAGCCGGATTTTGTGAAAAGGGCGGCCTCCGGGCCGCCCTTTTTGTTGCCGGGTTCCGATCGCCCGGAACTGCACCCGCGGCCCGCTTTCGCCCGGCCCGCCGCGATGCCCTGTCCGCCGGGCCGTATCTGCCAAGGCCTTGCTTCGCCGTGGTATCGTCGGCCCGGTTGATTCGGGGAGACCGATGGCAGAGACGGCCGACGATCTGAGCACGCCGCTCGGACAGAAAACGGTGCGCCGGAAGCGCCGATTCCGGCTGCCGTTTACCGGTCTCCAGGCGCTCGCCGTACTGCTCGGCCTGTTTCTGGCGACCTTCGCAGGCTTCGCCATCTTCAACCAAAATCCCCTGGGCGGCGAGCCCATGACACGCGTCGCGATCCGACAGTCCGCGCCGACCGACGAAAAAATCGCCCCGGCGCCCGCAACTGCCTCCGAGTCGGGCTCAAAATCCCCGGCCAGGCAGGCCGCACCGTCCGAGCAGCGGACCGTCACCATTATCGATGGCTCCAGCGGAGCGCGACACGACGTCGCAATCTCCGGCGATAGCCCGGACAAAGCCGAGACGGATGCCGCCCCCGCCATGATGGCCGGGATAGATCAGCACCTCTTGGAAAAATCACGCTACGGCATGATCCCGGTAGCGTCGGACGGATTGAAGCCCTTCACCGTCTACGCCGCCGATGCCGACCGCGCCAAAGCGGCAAAGATGCCGGTGGTCGCGATCGTGGTCGGAGGACTTGGGATCGGCGCCGCCAAGACCGCCGACGCCATCATGAAACTGCCGCCCGCGGTGACCCTGGCGTTTACGCCCTATGGCTCGGATCCCACCAAGCTGGCCGAGCGGGCGCGGGCGCAACGTCACGAGATCCTGCTGCAGATTCCGATGGAACCGTTCGATTATCCCGACAACGACCCCGGCCCGCAAACCCTGCTCACGACGCTGGCGCCCGAACAGAATCTCGACCGCTTCTACTGGCATCTCAGCCGTTTCCAGGGTTATGCGGGGATCGCCAATTTCATGGGCGGACGCTTTGTCGTGACCGACGCCGTGATGCAGCCGATCGTCCGCGAGGCCGCCAAGCGCGGGCTCGGCTATTTCGACGACGGATCGGCGCCGCGCAGCGTCGCCCCGTCATTGGCGGCCGCCCAGGCGATGCCGTTCGCCAGGGCCGATTTGAGCATCGATGCGGTGCCGACCGCCGTGGAAATCGACCGGGCGCTGGCCAGGCTTGAAAGTCTGGCCAAGGAACGCGGCGTCGCGGTCGGCATGGCCTCGGCGTTGCCGATTTCGATTGAGCGGATTAGCGTATGGGTCAAGGCGCTTGAAAGCCATGGCATCATGCTTGTGCCATTGACAACCGCGATGCTGAAATCAAAATCGGGCTAGAGCATGATCCGGAAAAGTGGGAACCGGTTTTCCCTCGCGACAAACGCCAGAGGCGTTTGCGCGCAGATCATGCTCAAACAAGAAGATGGACGACGAGCATGATTCAACCCCATCATGCTCTAGGGCAATTGGGGCGGCACAATTTCGAAAAACCCGCCAGACCAGTCCGCCGGCGTAATGGCAAGAGGCTTTGACGGAATGGCGCGTTACGAAGACCTGCCCTATCGAACATGCGTCGGCATGATGCTGATCAACGCAGCGGGGCTGGTCTTCATCGGTCGCCGCGCCGGCGGCATCGAACATGTCGACGAAACCCATGTCTGGCAGATGCCGCAAGGCGGCGTCGATCCGGGCGAGGACACCTGGGATGCGGCGAAGCGCGAACTCTATGAGGAAACCAGCGTCCGCTCGGTACAAAAGCTCGGCGAGGTCGCCGACTGGCTGATCTATGACATTCCGCGCACCGTCGCCGGCCGCGCATGGAAAGGCCGTTATCGTGGCCAGCGGCAGAAATGGTTCGCGGTTCGTTTTACCGGCCAGGACACCGAGATCAATGTCGCGAGCCCCGGCGGTGGACACAAGGCCGAGTTCGTCAACTGGCGCTGGGAGCCGATGAAAAATCTCCCGGACCTGATCGTTCCTTTCAAGCGCCCGGTCTATGAGCGCGTGGTCAAGGAATTCTCCAGGCTCGCGGGCGGTTAGCTCTTGGCGGACGATAAGCCCTATCGCCCCAATGTGGGGATCGCGCTGTTCAACAGCTCGGGCCAGGTCCTGATCGGGCGCCGCTTCCGGGACGATGGACCGGAAATCATTCTTCCAGGCCTCGAATGGCAGATGCCGCAGGGCGGCATCGACGCCGACGAGAATCCGCGCGAGGCGGTGATGCGCGAACTCTGGGAAGAGACCGGGGTGACACACGCCGATTATCTCGGCGAAACCGATTGGCTGAATTACGAGTTTCCGCCATTTTCCGGGCCGTCGTCACACCGGCTCGCGAAATTCCGCGGCCAGCGCCAGAAATGGTTCGCGCTGCGTTTCACGGGCTCCGAGCAGGAAATCGATCCGCTGACGCCGCGCAACGGCCAACCGCCGGAGTTCGACCAATGGCGATGGGAACGGCTCGACCGCGTCGCCGATCTCGTGGTGCCGTTCCGGCGCGATGTATATCAGGCGGTGGCGCGGAGTTTTGCGGCGTTCGTGCGATGAGGCGGCCCTAGAGCATGATTCAACTGAGTTGAATCATGCTCGTCGTCCATCTTCTTGTTTGAGCATGATCTCCGCGCAAACGCCTCTGGCGTTTGTCGCGAGGGAAAACCGGTTCCCACTTTTCCGGATCATGCTCTAATTCGGTCCGACTGCAAACGGGCCGATCGCGATGACGTGGCAATCGCTGTCGCGCCTGGTGCAATTGCCCAGGGCTTCACTGACCGCCCCCTGTTCGCTGGCCGCCCTGAGCGCCAGTCCCGGACGCCCGGAGGTGCCAACGGCAACGGCATTCCATCCGGATGATGCATCCGCGAGCTTGCGCGCCACGTCGTCTCTTGCATCAGGAGCAATCGAGGGATTCCTGTCTGCGCGAAAGAACCCGATGGCCCTGAAACTGGTTGGCACCGGCACCACGAAGGTATCGTCAATGGCCACGATCATGCAGGCCACGCCGGCCAGCGCGCCGCAGGTTTCAAGGGTTCGACGCTCCGATTCCTCGGTGGTTTCTCCACCGACATAGAAAATGAACTGCCCTCCCGGACCGACCGCGATCGATTTGCTTTTCCGGCCCGGAATATAGGCGCTCTCAAGCCTGGCTCTTCCGGGATCGCGGACAAATGGCATATCCTTCGCCGCGAACGGCTTCTCGGTCGACGGATCGTGCCTGATCCACGGCAGCGGCGGCAGTGGCGGACGGCCATGCGGATAGACCACGGTGTTGCCGACCGCGTAAATCTCGCATTTGCGCGGCGACTGAACCGCGTCGGATTTCTTCTGGCACTGCTCGAGCGCGCTGCTCTTGGCGGTTTCTTCGCTCGGCTGGCCGGTCACCGGCGCGATGATGCCGTTGATGTTAAGGGCCAAAGCCTTGTGATCCGACGCCGCGGCGTATTCGGTCGCCCAGGTGGAACGGATCTTGTCGGTGACGAACGGCATGGTCTCGGCGGCAAACTTTTCGCCCGATGGTGTCGACGGCGGCGAAGGCGCCGCTACGGCCGTCGGGGCGACGGCTGGCGTTGAAATCGCCTGTGGCGAAGACACGGTCACGGCCCGTTTGCTGGCCCGGGATGCTTCTTTCAGCGCCTCCCCGATTTCCATCTTGGTAAAATAAAGAAACCCGCCGACGCCGATGGCGACGAGACACACCACCGTCACCGCCAAAGGCCACATCCAGTTCGGACTGGTGGCAGGCCGGGGTGACAGCGGCTTCTTGATTTGCGGCGTCGCATAGGTTCCGTCCTCGCGCCGCATCGCCACCAGATAGGCGTGCACCGGAGTGGGAATGTTCTTCACTTCCTGCGCGCCGATGTCGGCGAACTGCACCGACAGCTTGTTGGCAACCTGTTCATGCACCGCGCGCGAAATACAGATGCCGCCGACTTCGGCCAGTCCCTCCAGCCTTGCTGCGATGTTGACGCCGTCGCCAAGCAGGTCGCCATCGCGCTCGACCACATCGCCGATCGTGATGCCGATCCGAAAACTCATCTGGCGGCTGGCCGGATACGCCATGTTCCGGGTGCGCAGGCTCTCCTGGATGTCGATCGCGCATCGCACCGCTTCGACCGCGCTGGGAAATTCGGCGAGAACGGCGTCGCCGGCGGTGTTGAAAATGCGCCCGCCATACCGCGCGATGAAGTCGTCCGTCACCTGCCGATAGGATGCAAGCCGCCGCAGCGTTTCTTCTTCATCCTCGGCGACCAGCCTGGAGTAGCCGGCAATATCGGCCGCGAAAATCGCCGCGATCTTGCGTTTCATGAAGGCCAGCCCCGGACACCCAATGCAAGGCGCAGAATGCCGCCAGAACCCCTCGGGCGCAACCGGGTTTCACCGGCCGTCACGAGGTCGTGGATGCCGTATCTACAGGGCTTTTGCACAACCGCGTACGGAAGTTTGGCGCTTGCCATACCGGCACGTTTTGAAGCGAAGGCAGCTGCCGAGTCGCACAAGGAAAACAGGGCAAGCGGAAATTAGAACCTCGGTTCTGATTCCGTCAGAACCGATCGGCCGCTAATGCAGCGCCGTGGTATTGAGTTCGTGCTGGATGCTCCTGAAATGATCGAGCCGTTCGACCGCGCGGTCGAGTTCGGAACCGTCCTTTTCCGCGAGCTTGGCTTCCATGCCGGAGATCTCTTCGGCGAACTTGGCTCGATCCAGATCCTGCAGCGAGGTCGCGACATCGGCCAGCACGGTGAGGCCCTTGTCGGACACTTCCGCCAGACCGCCGAGCACGATGATCTTCTGCTTGGTGCCGCCTGAGAACACCGTCAGGATTCCCGGCCGAACCGCGGCCACAACCGGCGCATGTCCGGCCAGCACACCGAAATCACCCTCGACGCCGGGAACGTCGACCTGATCGACGTCACCGGAGAAAGCGAGTTTTTCAGGTGAGACGAGATCGAAATGGAAGGTGGCCATGGCAGTTACTCTCTTGGTTGTCACCCGCGGGCCCGACCCGCGGGTCCATCATCAAAAACTTCTCTTTGGATGGATTGCCGGGACATCCAGTTCGAAGACGCGCTTCGCGCTTTTGCCCGGCAATGACGAAGTGACGATTTAGGCGGCCTCGGCAGCCAGCTTCTTGCCCTTTTCGACCGCCTCGTCGATGTTGCCGACCATGTAGAACGCGGCTTCCGGCAGATGATCGTACTTGCCTTCGCAGATGGCGCGGAAGCCCTTGATGGTGTCGGCGAGGTCGACGAACTTGCCGGGCGATCCCGTGAAGATTTCGGCGACGTGGAACGGCTGCGACAGGAAGCGCTCGATCTTGCGGGCCCGGGCGACGGCGATCTTGTCCTCTTCGGACAATTCGTCCATGCCGAGAATGGCGATGATATCCTGCAGCGACTTGTAGCGCTGCAACACCTGCTGGACCATGCGCGCGGTCTGATAGTGCTCCTCGCCGACGATCAGCGGTGACAGCATGCGCGAGGTCGAGTCGAGCGGATCCACCGCCGGATAGATGCCCTTTTCCGAGATCGCGCGATTGAGCACCGTGGTGGCGTCCAAATGCGCGAACGAGGTCGCGGGCGCCGGATCGGTCAAGTCGTCGGCCGGCACGTAGATCGCCTGCACCGAAGTGATCGAACCCTTGTGCGTGGTGGTGATGCGCTCCTGCAGCGCGCCCATGTCGGTGGCCAGCGTCGGCTGATAACCCACTGCCGAAGGAATACGGCCGAGCAGCGCCGACACTTCCGAACCGGCCTGGGTGAAGCGGAAGATGTTGTCGATGAAGAACAGCACGTCCTGGCCCTGATCGCGGAAATGCTCCGCGACGGTCAGACCGGACAGCGCCACGCGCATGCGGGCGCCGGGCGGTTCGTTCATCTGGCCGAACACCAGAGCACATTTCGATTTGACGTTCGGATCCGGATTATGCGGATCGGCATTGACCTTGGATTCGATGAACTCGTGATAGAGGTCATTGCCTTCGCGGGTGCGCTCGCCGACGCCGGCAAACACCGAATTGCCGCCGTGCGCCTTGGCGACGTTGTTGATCAGTTCCTGGATCAGCACGGTCTTGCCGACACCGGCACCGCCGAACAGGCCGATCTTGCCGCCCTTGGCGTAAGGCGCCAGCAGATCGACAACCTTGATTCCGGTAACCAGAATTTCAGCTTCGGTCGCCTGGTCGGTGTAGGTCGGCGCCTCCTGATGGATCGCGCGCATGCCTTCGGAAACGATCGGACCGCCTTCATCGATCGGCTCGCCGATCACGTTCATGATGCGGCCGAGCGTGCCGGCGCCGACCGGCACCTGGATCGGGCCGCCGGTGTCGCTGACCTCCTGGCCGCGGACCAGACCTTCTGTCGTGTCCATCGAGATCGTGCGCACGGTGGATTCGCCGAGATGCTGCGCAACCTCGAGCACCAGACGGTTGTTGCCGTTCATGGTCGTGATGGCGCTCAGAATCGCAGGCAGATGGCCTTCGAACTGTACGTCGACGACGGCGCCGATGACTTGCGTGATGCGTCCGGTCTGGTTGGCGGGTGTAGCCATAAAACTCTCTCCTTGAAGTCCGAAAACGTAGCTGGCCGTCAGCCTGACGGCTAGAGCGCCTCGGCGCCGGAGATGATTTCAATCAGCTCCTTGGTGATCATTGCCTGGCGGGTACGGTTGTAAATCAGGGTCTGCTTGCGGATCATGTCGCCGGCGTTGCGGGTGGCGTTGTCCATCGCGCTCATCTGCGCGCCGTAGAACGAGGCGTTGTTTTCCAAGAGCGCGCGGAAGATCTGCACCGCGAGATTGCGCGGCAACAGGCGGCTCAGGATCTCGTCTTCTTCCGGCTCGTATTCATAGGATGTCGCCGGGCCGGCATTCGCCGCCGGGGCTTCCACGACAAGCGGAACGATCTGCTGCGCGGTCGGGATCTGCGAAATCACCGACTTGAAGCGCGAATAGAACAGCGTACAGACGTCGAACTCGCCGGCATCGAAGCGCGCGATGACTTTCTGTGCGATGTCTTCGGCGTTGACGAAGCCAAGCTGGCGCACCGAGCGCAAATCGAGGTTTTCGACGATCTGCTTCTCGAAATTACGGCGCAGTTGCTCAAATCCCTTGCGGCCGACGCAGAAGAATTTGACCTCTTTGCCCTGATTGATCAGCGCCAGCGCGCGTTCGCGGGCGAGGCGCACGATCGACGAATTGAAGGCGCCGGACAGGCCGCGCTCGCCGGTGCACACCAGCAGCAGATGCACCTGATCCTTGCCGGTGCCGGCCAGCAACACCGGTGCGCCGGGCGAGCCCGCGGCCGATGTCGCAATATTGGAAATCACCGCGTCCATTTTTTCCGCGTAGGGCCGCGCCGCCTCGGCGGCGGTCTGCGCGCGGCGCAGCTTTGAGGCTGCGACCATCTGCATGGCCTTGGTGATCTTCTGCGTCGCCTTGGTGGAGGCGATGCGGACCCGCATGTCTTTAAGTGAAGCCATTCTTAGATCACCCCGGCGATCCGATCTTTGATCCGACCGCAAGCCCCTCTTTCATCATGCCCCGGCCGCGTGCCGGGTCATGATGGCAAATCAAGCAAACTTCTCTTTAAGCAAAAGTCTTGGCGTAACCCTCGACCACGCCCTTGAGCTTGGCGGCGGTATCGTCGCTGAGATCGCGGCTGTCGCGGATGGTGTTGAGGATGTCGACGTTCTTGCCGCGCAGCAGCGACAACAGGCCGTCCTCGAAGCTGCGCACCTTGGCGATCGGAAGCGCATCGAGATAGCCGTTGACGCCGGCATAGATCACCACGACCTGCTCTTCCATCTTCAGCGGCGAGAATTGCGGCTGCTTGAGGAGTTCGGTCAGGCGCGAGCCGCGGTTGAGCAGGCGTTGCGTCGAGGCATCGAGATCGGAGCCGAACTGCGCGAACGCCGCCATTTCGCGGTATTGCGCCAGCTCGCCCTTGATCTTGCCGGCGACCTTTTTCATCGCCTTGGTCTGCGCCGACGATCCGACGCGCGACACCGAAAGGCCGACGTTGACCGCGGGACGAATGCCCTGGAAGAACAGATCGGTTTCGAGGAAGATCTGGCCGTCGGTAATCGAGATCACGTTGGTCGGGATATAGGCCGAGACGTCGTTGGCCTGGGTTTCGATGATCGGCAGCGCCGTCAACGAGCCCGAGCCCTGACTGTCATTCAGCTTGGCGGCGCGCTCGAGCAGGCGCGAATGCAGATAGAACACGTCGCCGGGATAGGCTTCGCGGCCCGGCGGCCGGCGCAGCAGCAGCGACATCTGGCGATAGGCCACCGCCTGTTTCGACAGATCGTCATAGATGATGACGGCGTGCATGCCGTTGTCGCGGAAATATTCGCCCATGGTGCAGCCGGTGAACGGCGCGATGTACTGCATCGGCGCCGGATCGGAGGCGGTGGCCGCGACGATGATCGAATATTCCAGCGCGCCCTGCTCTTCCAGCACCTTGACGAACTGGGCGACGGTCGAGCGCTTCTGGCCGATCGCGACGTAGACGCAATATAGCTTGATCTTCTCGTCGGTCTGCGCGTTGAGCGGCTTCTGGTTCAGGATGGTGTCGAGCGCGATCGCGGTCTTGCCGGTCTGACGGTCGCCGATGATCAGCTCGCGCTGGCCGCGGCCGACCGGGATCAGCGCATCGATCGCCTTCAGCCCGGTCGCCATCGGCTCGTGCACCGAGCGGCGCGGAATGATGCCGGGCGCCTTGACGTCGACCCGGCGGCGCTCGGTGGCGTCGATCGGCCCCTTGCCGTCGATCGGATTGCCGAGCGCGTCGACCACGCGCCCGAGCAGTTCCTTGCCGATCGGCACGTCGACGATGGCGCCGGTGCGCTTGACCGTCTGGCCTTCCTTGATGTCGCGCTCGGAGCCGAAGATGACGATGCCGACATTGTCGCTCTCGAGGTTGAGCGCCATGCCGCGCACGCCGTTCTCGAACTCGACCATCTCGCCGGCCTGGACG
>Ga0116135_1000535_pt1 | contig 20969 bp, 18 predicted proteins | sample June2015DPH_20_1_FD_89738 | JGI IMG/M metagenome (GOLD analysis project Ga0116135, IMG submission 89738) | Peatland microbial communities from SPRUCE experiment site at the Marcell Experimental Forest, Minnesota, USA - June2015DPH_20_10 | ecosystem: Environmental > Terrestrial > Soil > Wetlands... | reverse complement strand
CCGCACCACCCCCCAGACTCAAATCGGTACCCCATGTCCTCCCAACGAAAAATCAACTCCGCCCGAACCAACGGTGCAAAATCTCACGGACCCAAAACTAAAGCTGGCCTCGAGAAATCCTCCCGAAACGCCCTCGCCCACGGCCTCTACTCGGCAACCATTGTCCTCGCGAGCGAATCCCGCGAACAGTATCAGGCGCTTCTCGATGCCTACCTACAGCAGCTCCAGCCCGACGGCCCAATCGAGTCCCAGCTGATCGAGGAAATGGCCTCCGCCAAATGGCGCCAGCGCCGGCTTTGGGCCATCGAAACCGACCTCCCCGAAGACGAGATCATCGTCCAAAAGAAAAAGCTCGACGCCGACGGCGAAACTTACGACGAAATCACCCCGCTCAGCTTCGCCTATCGCGATCTATCAGCGTCATCCGCGCTGCCGTTACTTTCGCGCCACGAATCCCGCCTGGAGCGCGCTTATTTCCGCGCCCTCAAAACCCCCTCGAACTCCAGCGCCTCCGAAAACGTGCGCCCACCGCCCCTCCACAAAATATCGAGGAACGAACCCAATCCCAGATACGAACGCTTCCCGGCCCGAAGCCGAGCGTCCACAAGTCCCTCCATCATTTGACCTACCGGCCTGCGCGCGCGGTCAAGATGCGCCTGCGCTTGCGTTCCCGGACGCAGGCGTATAATTGGTCCGGAGATCATCTCATGGAAGAAATCAATGTTTCCCAAAGTGTTTCCCGCAGATCTTTCTTGACATCGTCGGTGGCCGGCGCAGCCGCCTTCCAAATCATCAAACCGGAGCTGGTGCGTGGCGCCGGCAACGAGAAGCTCAAGGCCGGTCTGGTCGGTTGTGGCGGACGCGGCACTCAGGCCATCGAGAACGTCCTCAACGGTACCGATAATGTCGAGATCGTCGCGCTCGCCGACGTCTTCGAAGATCGCTTGGAGGATTGCCTCCGCAAATGCAAATCGCTCAAACCCGAGCTGGCGGACCGCGTCAAAGTGGATCCCGAACACCATTTCGTCGGCTTCGATTCGTATAAAAAAGTCATCGACTCCGTGGATATCGTGATGCTCGCGACATATCCCGCCTATCGCCCCATGCACTTTGAAGCGGCCGTCGAAGCCCGCAAGCACGTCTTCTGCGAAAAGCCCTTCGCCACTGACCCCGTAAACCTGCGCCGCTTCATGGCAGCCGCGAGGAAATCGGAAGAGCTGAAGCTCACCGTGAAATCAGGCGCGCAGCGCCGCTCGCAGGCCTGGTATCTCGACCAATACAAGCGCATGAAGAACGGCGAGATCGGCGACATCGTGGCACTCAACGCCAACTGGGTAGGCAGCCCGGTTCTGAATTTCAAAAATGACAAGCTGTTCCCCGATCACAAGCGCGATCCCAACTGGGGCGATATGGAATTTCAGCACCGCAACTGGTACTCGTTCGTCTGGATCTCCGGCGATCAAATCGTGGAACAGCACCTGCACAACATCGATGTCTGTAACTGGTTCATGGGCACGCACCCGGTGGAAGCCATCGCCTCCGGCGGCGCAGCGTGGCGTCCGCGCGAGGAAGAGTACGGCAACATCTACGATCACGTGCATGCCGATTTCGTCTATGCGAACGGCGTCCACATGGCCAGCCACTGCAGGCAATACAACAACGCGCCCGGCAACGTCAGCGAGCGAATCGTCGGAACCAAGGGCCTCATCGACAGCGCTTCGCTGAGAGGCGGCCACCTCGCAGTCGATCCCTACGTGCAGGAACACACCGACATGATGAACAGCATCCTCGGCAAAGGGCCATACATCAACGAAGCCATGGCGGTGGCGGAAAGCACCATGACCTGTCTCATGGGCCGCGAAGCCGCGTATTCCGGACAGAAGGTCACCTGGGAAATGATGCTGAGCTCCTCGCTAGACCTGCTGCCGAAGACCTTCGATTACAAGGCCGCCGTCCCAGTGCCGCCGCTCCCGATCCCCGGCGCCTACAAATTCGTCTAATGCGGATGGAGGGCCTCCGAGGCGAGCTCCTCTGGGAGCTGGAGATCGCCGAACGTCAGCTTACCGCGCTGGCCCAAGCCATCCCGGCCGAAAAGTACGCCTGGCGTCCGAACGACGCTACGCGTTCAGTGAGCCGGAAATTCAACGGGATTGCCACTCCCTGGCCGGATTGGCTGCCAGACCGCCATCAGCCGTAGGCTGCCAGCCCCCAGCCCCAAGTCCCCAGCCCCGAGCTTCAATGCACATGCATCGGCTCGCCGAAAAAACCGATGATTCGCTCCGCGCACATGCGGCAGGCTTCGTCCTCATCCGGGTCACGCCCTTCGCACTGCAGCAGCTGGTCTTCCTGCACGGCCATGCTTCGGCCGCAAACCCAGTCGTCCCCATCTCGTGAATGTATGTGGTTGAAGTCAGTCAAGCGCGAAACCTCGAACGGATACTAGCCAGAATAACAAAGACACTAGCGAGCAGAGCCGCGCGGGATGTTAAGATTGGTGGTTCGGGACAATGGGAACGCACGACGTAAAGATTGTTGTAATCTATCCGCGGCCTCACGATGAGGAGGCTTTCGAGAAAGCTTACAAGAACGAGCACTTGCCGATGGCCGAGGCCAAACTCAAGGGCATGACGCGCCTTGTCACCACCCGAGTCTTAAATTCGCCCCAGGGAAAAGTGACCGCTTATCGCATCGCCGAAGTGCACTTTTCCACCATGGACGATCTCAACCGTTGTCTCCAGTCCGAAGGCGGCCAGGAAGTGGTGGCACACGCCGCCAAGATTTCCACCGGCGGTCCTCCTCTGCTGCTGGTCTGCGATGAAGAATCCTTCGTGTATTGGTAAGGAATGCGTCTCACATTTGCTCTCCTCATAGCTTGCCTCTGTTTCGGACAAGAGCGCACTGCACTGGTCGATCGCGTCGGCTCTACCGGATTTCTGCAGCTCGAAGCTCCCAGCTTCGGCTCCCAGACAGCCAGCGAACAAGCCTTAGGCTACTGGCTTACGCAGGCGTCCATCGCCATCGATCCCATCCTTTACGATCAGCTTTCGCGGTTCGGTCTGCGCCAGAAACGCGTGCTGGAGTTGATCGTGGCCCATCCCGAAGGTGTAAACCCCGCTAGCTACGGCAAGATCCTGGCCTTCACCAAACTGTTTTGGGCCAACCGCGGCAATCACAACGAAACCACGGCGCAGAAGTTCCTGCCCGATTTCACTTTCGACGAACTGAAGGATGCCGGCGTGGCCGCGCTGCAGCACGGCGCGCACGGCTTCGCGGAACCAGAGCTTCTGAAAGAGCTGGAAGAGTTGAAGCCATCTCTTTTAGATCCCGATTTCGAGCCCACCATCACAGCCAAGAGCCCGCGCGGCGGCCAGGATATCCTCGAAGCCAGCGCGAACAATTTTTACTTCGGCGTCAAGCTGGCCGATCTCACGGGATTCACCGAGCACAACCCCTTGAACTCGCGCCTCGCCAAAATCAACGGCCGCTTGGTTGAAGAGGTCTATCGCGCCGGCACTCCGGACCGCAAAATCCCGCCCGGGCTATACGCGGAATACCTGGCCAAAGCGAATTCGTTCCTGCAAAAGGCGGCCGCGGCCTCCGAGCCTGCGCAAGCCCGCGTCATCCGCGACTTGATCCGCTTCTACCAAACCGGCGATCCCAAGGACTGGATTCATTTCGGCGTCGATTGGGTCCAGAACCAGGCGCCCATCGATTTCGCGAACGGCTTCATCGAAGTCTATCGGGATTCGCGCGGCGCCAAGGGCACGTCGCAGAGCTTTGTCACGGTCACCGATACGCGCGTGAATTCTTTAATGCAAAAGATCGCCGAGAACGCTCAGTTTTTTGAAGACCGCGCGCCCTGGAAACCCGAATACAGGAAGCAAGGTGTGAAGCCGCCGCTCGCCAAGGCAGTGGAATCTTTGATTGAGACCGGCGATTTTCATGTGACCACCGTCGGCGACAACTTGCCCAACGAGAACGAGGTTCATGAAAAATACGGCAGCAAGAGCTTCCTGTTCACGGGCAGCTCGCGCGCCATTTCACGCGCGGCCGGCTATGGAGTGTTGGAGGAGTTCGCTGCTTCCCAGGAAGAAATCTCGCTAGGGAAAAAATACGGCGAGGAAGCCGAGACCCTAATGACCGCGCTGCATGAGATCATTGGCCACGGCTCCGGCAAGCTGAACCCCAAGCTCACGCACGATCCCGCATATTATCTGAAAGAGTATTTCTCCACGCTTGAAGAGGCCCGCGCGGATTTGATGGCCCTCTGGAATATTTGGGATCCGAAACTTCAGGAGCTCGGCCTGATTTCGAATCCCGACGTAGCGAAAACCATGTACTACAGCGCCGTGCGCGTGGCTCTTACCCAACTGCAACGCATTCCACAGGGAGATACCATCGAAGAGGATCACGAGCGTGACCGGCAGCTTATCGTTAACTACATCCGCGACAAAACAGGCGCCATCGTGGAGGAGCAGCGCAACGGCAAAACGTATCTGGCCCTGCTCGACTTCGACAAAATGCGTCAGGGAGTGGGCCAGCTTCTGGCGGAGTTGATGCGCATCAAGGCGGAAGGCGATTACGATGCCATCAAAGCTCTGATCGACAAGTACGGAGTTCATTTCGACCCAGCCGTTCGCGATCAGATAGTGGCGCGCTACCAGAAGCTCAACCTTCCAACCTATTGGGCAGGCATCAATCCCGAAATCCAGGCGAGCATTGACGCGCAGGGGAAAATATCCAAAGTGGAAATCTCCTACCCGCGGGATTACGTGAAGCAGCAGCTAGGATATAGCCAGATGTACGGGAACTAGAAACGTCTTTTTAACGCTTCCCGGACCTTTTCGAGCAACGCCGCCAGCGTAAACGGTTTCTCGAGGAACGTCGTCCCCGGCGGCAGATTTTGGACTGCGTGAATGTTGGTGTCGCCGGTGAACCCAGAAACATAAAGAACCTTCGGACTGAATCCTTGCTTCTGCAATCGCTCCACTAACTCCGGCCCACCCATGCGCGGCATCAGCACGTCGGTAATCAGCAGATCGATAGCTCGGGCGTGTTCCCGGCAAATTGCGAGAGCTTCCTCGCCGTTCGCCGCCTCCAACACTTGATAGCCATGCCGGCGCAGCATCTTGAGAACCAGCTCGCGGATACCGGCTTCATCATCGACAACCAGAATGGTTTCGCGAGCAGGCTCCGCGCCTACGGGCTCAAGCGTCGGTGCTGGTTCCTGCACGCTTTCGAGGAACACTCGCAGCAGAGTGCCACTTCCACCAGCAGCGGCCGACGCCACAATATCGCCGCCCCATTGCCGGACAGCTGCGTATGCCCGCGTCACATTGGACGGCCACTCATCCGCTGCGTCTTCCGCTGGTAGGACAGCCTCAAACCAAGTATTTTTTTCATCTGATTCAAATGCGCGCTCACTCAGCGTGATGGCAATCACCGCGTATCCTCCCGGCTGCAACGGTTCCGCTGCCTGCCGCAAATCATCCTTGATCTCGATGTACGAAGTCTCAACGGTGGCCTGTCGCTGATGCTCCATCAGCGACATCACGATTTGCTCCAGCCGTTCCGCGTCGGCTCTAACAACGTGCGGCTGCGTGGAGAGCTTGAATTGAGCGTCCAAGCGCCGCTCGACAGAGCGCAGGACCGAATGAAGATCAATCGGGCTTGCCGTGCTGGGTGGCCGCCGCGTGAATGCCAGCAGATTGCCGGTAAATCCGGTCATCCGCTCCGTGGCGTTCAGGATTTCCTGCACGTCGGCACGCAGTGGGCTGTTTGCTGGAAGGTTATTCAACAGCTCTTCGCTGTGCCCGGTGACAATCATCATCATGTTGTTCAGATCGTGCGCCATCCTTCCGGCCAATTTAGAAACAGCCTGTACGCGCTCCGCTTGCACTAACTGGTCCTGCAACGATCGCCGTTCCGTGACGTCCGTAGTGATGCCGGTTAAGTAGCGCGGACGCCCCTGGGCATCGGTGAGTAACTGCGTGTTTTCTCGAAGCCACAGGACGCGGCCATCCGCGGTCATCGCTCGAAATTCCACGGAGTGTGCTGCTCCTCGCTGGATCGCTCGCCGGTACCATTCGGTTACCCACTCGCGGTCATCCGCATGCACTCGATTCGTCCAGAAAGATGCATTGCCGGTCCAGTGCTGAACCGGGTAGCCCAACAATCGGGTTGCGTTCGCAGTTACGGATAGAAACCTGGTGGTGGCCAAATCGAGCGTCCAGACCACTGCGTGCAAGCTTTCGAATTCCGCGCTTGGTAGTACCGGTACGGCTGTATCGTCTAGGCCGGTGAGATTCTCAATGCTCAGCAAGGCTTCCGGTGACGATTCATCCTCCCAGCTTTGGATCGCCAGAATCCCGATCCGAAGACGCTGGCCGGTTCTCGGCTCCACAACAAGAACGTTGATTTGTGGCGTGTTGGTTTTCAGCACTTCCGCGACACGATCCAGCACCCACGCCGGCAATAGCGTGTCCAGGCGCGACCTTAGGGGTGACCCGGTCAGCCGGAACATCTTGCGGATGGCCCGGTTGGCGGAGATAATCGACAAGTCCGCCGAAAGCACCAGCAGGCCTACCGGAATGGAGGCAGTAATCTCCTGGTAATAACGCCGTTCGGTCTCAACCAGCCCAAGAAGACGAGCGACCTCTCGGGCCTTCCATTGCTCGAGGTCGGCTCGGTCCATGAATCTGCCAGTAACCAGTTTTCACTGGAGCAACAACCCGGAACAACGGTACTTTCAGGTTGAACCGTACCTGGTACTGGATAAGGCTGCAGGAGACAGGATTCAGGCCGCTGGATGCAGAACCCCTCTGCGATCCGCGCCGCCTGCCTTCTATTTACTGCTTACTACTCTACTGCTTCTTTGCTTCCGGGGAAAGCTCTTTTTCTAGGTCGGCGAGCTGCTTCCTGGCCGTCGACGTATCGGAACCCTCCGGAGCATAGCGCAAAAACTTCCGATACTGTTCCGCTGCGCCCGCATAATCCTTCTTCCGCATTAGAACCGCGCCGAGCACTTCGTTCATTCTAGGGAACCTGTGCTCCGCATCACGATCTATGCCTTGGCGGGCGCTTCTCTCCGCAGCCTCCATCTTCTTCAGATAAAAATTGCTCATCGAATTGAGCAAATATGCCTGCGGGAAGTCGACTGGATTAAGTTTCAACGCGCGATCCGAATAATCGGAAACGTCCTGCCATTTTTCTTCGCGCGAGGCGATCGAAGCCAGCGTCAGGTAGGGCGTAACCAATTTCCCGTCAGCCTCCAAGGCCATCGCGGAAGACTTGCGCGCTCCTTCGAAATCGTTCAAGCGTTCCTGGATTTGCGCGAGTTCCGCCCAGGCAACCGCGTACTTGGGGTAAATCTCGACCGCCTTCTGCAGTTCCTTCTGGGCTTGCTCCCACTTCTCCTTCTTGATAAAGTTTTGCGCGCGTTCCATGGCTCTCTTCGCGTCCTTGGGAGCCAGCGCGCTAGTAACGCTGATGGTGGTCCCTTCCACATTGAGCAACCGGTGCAGGATCAAGGTTCCTACATTGAAATCGTCACGGCTATCGCCGAGATGCAAAACGTCGGATCGGAACCCGGGAAGCGAAGCTTGCAGATCACAACCCATTACGTCGCTATTGCCTCTGGAAGATGAGGTGCCCGTGGTTCCGGGTGCGGTGTTTGAGTACGTCGATGGGGAAGTGCCGCCCCCACCGAGCGAACCGAAGGAAGGCGCTGCGTTCTCGCTCGCGTCCGCCAGGGCCATACTGGCCAAGCGATTGTTGACATCGATGCTGAAGGCGCCTTTCGAGTCGGTGCGGCCGATGGAGCGGGGCGAAGAATGACAGATCAGTTGTATCGTGGCGGAATCCGGTGGCGCGGTGCCGTCATCCATGCTCACTTTTCCGGAGAGGAACAAGGGATGTTGTGAAAAATCCGGAGTTGTCGTGCCGGTGGTAGGTTGATTGCTGGGCACCGAAGGCCCCCTGGCCCCTCCTGCTCCGCCGGCGCCGCCCGATGGCGCGTGACCGCCTTGTCCAAACAAACCGGGGCTTAACATACCGGCACTCAGCGCTAACCAGATCAGGCAGCGCGGAAAGAGTTGAGGTCTCATTTTGATCACCCCCGGCTAACGCCATTATAGCCCCGTCATGCGGCTTCATCAGGAACGCCGCGCTTCTCAAGAAACGTAACCGAGCCGCAACCGGAAGGGAGCGATACAACAAGGCTGCTAGATGGTTCTCGATTCGTGGTCACGCTTCCAAGGAACTCGCACAGCGGCGCGGGCTGGTCCCTTGGTCCGTTTGGCGGCGCGCCGCACCCTTTGCGCTTCCTGCCCGTCGCGGCTCGGCATATTTATGTAGTGCGCTATTCGATATAGACCAGCAGTGTCTGGCTGCTCGATCCCGCCGCGGATAGTGTTACGTTCAGCGGCGATGTAAAGCTGGTTTCCTTGGGTGCCCGGAATTCAGCAGCGTACATACCTGGCAAGAAACCTGGCAGTGGATAGGTTCTGAAAAGCCCCGGCACATTGATCGTGACTTTGGCGGGAGGGACGCCCGCTCCAGTGAAGTAGACGGTTACCGTGCTTCCCCGCTTCGCCAGATTGGTTGGAGAATTCAAGGTGCCGTCCTGGTTGCGGGCGTTGGCCAGTCCCGAACCAGAGCCATCCGCCGATAGCAGGCCGAGCGCCGTTGGCGCGAAGTCCGCCTGCAACGGATTCGAGAGAACGCCATTAGCATTCACCTGAATCGTGGTGCTCTGGTTTGTGCCGAAATCCTGCGCCGTGATACACACAATCTTTCCTTGGGCGATGCTCACTACCGGACCCGGTTTGCCGTCGAACAGAACCTGAGTGCCTCCAAGCGTTGTGCCGAGCGGAAGCCGTTCGTTGATTCCCACGTTAATATCTTGCGCGGGTTTGAAATCGGGCACGGTGAGCGCGACGATTTCGCCAGGCGCTATGGGGCCGGTCAGCAGGCTGAAAGCGTTTGTGGCACCGGTCAAGTTCAACCCAGCCGGAGCGGCGGAAACATTTAAGGCATCAAGCAAGGCCTTCGTCATGGGGTTTGACGCGGGGTAGGGAAAGCCGCTGAACGTCACAGATTGGGCATCGAAACCCATATCACCCGCGATATACAGAATTCCGTCCGGACCCACTGCGAGAGTGGGCGCGGAACCCGCCAAGAGATACGAGGAGTAGGGCAGAGTTGCGCCCGCCGGATCGAGCATGGAGACAAATGACTCGTAGTTTTCGACGGCCGGAGCGGCCTCTACGGAATGCACCAGCGGAAAGTCGATGGAGTTGGTTTCACCCGTTACAAAAACAGCGCCCGCCGGATTTATGGCGATATCGGTGGGACGATCGTAGCAGTATCCTCCCAGGAGCGTGGAGTAAAGTATCGTCTTCGCATCCGGGCTGAGCTTGGTCACGAAAACGTCGTCAACGGCGTAGAAATATATGGTGCCGATGAGCCCAGTATCAATGGCGGAAGAGGGATACGTGCAAGCATCCTTCAATTGAGTTTGATACGCGCCGGGTGTGGTGGGAAAATCCGTTGTGTTGGTGTTCCCGGCGACGTATATTCCAGAGGCGTCCGACGTAACAGCGACACCGTAGCTGTATGGTCCGAAATTCAAATACACTGCGATTCCCGACGAGCCCGCTCCAATACTTCCCCCGAGGTAGGTGGAGAAAGTTGTATTTCCTCCGCTATCCAGTTTGAGAACGAAAGCCTGCGGCGAAGACGGGCCAGGAGGCAATTTTCCGTGAACCACGTTGGCGGTGACAGGAAAATCGGAGGAATCTGTGGTGCCAGTCAACAGGATGTTACCGGCTGAGTCGATACTCATTCCGCCCGCTTGATCGACGTTGGGAATCGGCGCGGAATAGAGAAGCTGGGATGCGGACGAATCGACTTTGGCCAGGAACACGTAAGACGCGCCGGACTGCAATGCAGGTTGCGACCCAGTGGTGAGCGGGAAGTCAGGCGAGCTCGTTTGACCGAAGATCCAAGGATCGCCATTTGCATCCAGCTTCAATGCAGCGATGCTGTCGATCTGGGATCCCCCCAGATATGTAGAGGCGAGCAACTGTCCCTGCGGGCTGAACTCAGCCAGAAATAGATTCGTGCTGCCCTTCAGTTGTTTCAACATCGCGTGTTTGGACACCGGCAGATCGAAGGAGTCGGTAGTTCCCGCCGTCCAAATGTTTCCCGACACGTCTACTTGAACGCCGGTAGCCGTTTCATTTCCCATGCCTCCGAAATAAGTCGCAAATTCCAGCGTCTTTCCGTCAGGCTTGAACTTGGCGAGAAAAATGTCGGACGTGATCGGTCCACTGGCATACACCACGCCTCCGCCGGTAGGTGCGAAAGCAATTTGTATGTCGCGTGACACCGCGGTGGGAGACCAGGTCTCGCCGCCGTTGTTGCTGCGATACGATCCTGCCAGGATAATGTTCGAATTTCCCGGATCCACTGCCATGGAGGTCGCGTAGTTGGAGGGAAATGGGAAGGATTGCCAAGTAACGGCGCCATCAGTGCTGCGATAGAAAAGAGTGGACGCGCCTTGCGACCCTGCCGCCGCCAGCGCATACAGGTATCCCGCACGGACCGGGTCAGCCAGCAGCACTTCCGGGTCGAATGGCGTGTTGAGCTGCGCCCACTTCTGGCCTCCATCCGTGCTTTTCAGCAAATAGAAGCTATCGTTGGCTTCTCCGGTCACATAGAGCGTACCCGGCGTTACCGAATCAAAAATGAACCCGAAGATCTGGCCGTTTATGGCGGGCGGCGGCAAAGACACTTGCGACCAGGTGTTGGCTCCATCGGTGGACATGAATGCATCGCCCCCGGCCGTGATCCAAAGCGATTTTGGATGGAATGGGTCAATAACCAATGTCCCGAGACCGGCTGCCAGAAGTCCAGCGATGGCGGGGGACCAAGTGGCGCCCGCATCGGTGCTTTTGAACAACCCGCCAGGTGAAAATGTGTTGGCATAAAAGGTGGACGGATTCGATGGGTCGATTACTATTGAGATCGGCTCAAAGTCGCCGAGTGGAACCAAAACGGTAGAGGAGAAGTGCTGGCCGCTATCGGTGGTCTTGAAGATCATGCCGTTGAAGGTCACGTAGAAAACCGCGGCGTTCGTGGGATCCACGGCGATGGGCAGCGGCTGCGATTGCTGATATTGCGTATATGGATTGGGCAGGTTCCCGAGCGGCATCCAGGTGAATCCGTGATCGGTACTAAACAGGAGCTGAGTGCCGGAATTGACGGATTGCGCGGGATTGAGCAACGGTAAGTCGAAAGAGGTGGTGGTGCCGGCGACATAGATGTTTCCCGCGGCGTCCGTGGTGACTCGATTTGCGGCATCCGAGCCGGAACCGCCGTAGGTGTGCGTGGTGAGAGTTTGGGCGGACAGGCACGCGGCCGAGAGGATGAATGCGTGAATTGGAAGGGTAGGTAAACTTGGTCGCACGGCGCAGAACTCCGCTAGGTGGTCGTGGACGCGATGCCTCAGTTTATCATGCACGCTATCGAGGGAATCGGAGTCAGTTGTGAGTGATGGGATAATTTGAATTGTCGGCAAGGGAGAAACCGAGATGAATACCGCCATCTCAATTGCGTCCATACTGGCGTGCGCCGTTTCGTTGGATGCACAAATCGCCGCCACGCTAAAGCGCCTGCCCAAGGGCCTCGTAGAAGTCAGCATTCGGAACAATTCCGCGAAGAGTTTGGCGGCATTTGTAGTAACTGTAAGCCAAGCGCCTGGGAGCGACGCCTCTAGCAATCTCCCGATTGTGTCCTATTCCGATCCTTTGATTGATGCGGCAAGCAGACCATTGCTGGCGAGCGAGGTCCGCGTGATACTGCGAGGTGCGGTTCGCAGACATGTCTTGGAGGAGCCCATAGCCGCGGCGGGAATTTCAGCCGACGGCACCACTATTGGCGAAGCGGCTTTGCTTACTCGGCTGATGCTGAGGCGAAGCAATATGCTTCTAGCGGTAGAGACGACGCTCGAAACGTTGTCCGATGCCGGCAGACACAATGTGCCCCGAGACAAATTGATTGAGCAGTTTGAGAAGATGGCGAATTCCGTGCGCCGTTGGTATCTTCCCACCGAGCAAAAGATAGGAGGCGGTCTCTACCAATCCATGGCCGGAAAACTGATGAACTTGCCGGAAGAGCCGCTCGGACGGCCGTTCCCGCCCGCTGAGTTTGTAGCGCAAGAGACTGCGACATTGCGTCGCCAGCGCGTCGCCCTTTTGGAATCGCAACCCAGCTTGGCGGGTGTGGCTTTGACTGAATTCGGGCTCCACGTGGACCAGAACGCAAGGTAGCTTTTGCCGAGTTGTGAGTTGTCGCTGTCTGGGGCAGAATGTAAGGGATGCTGAAAACCTCTCGTCTTCCGTTAGTGCTTCCGATTCTGATGCTGCTCTCCGCATGTTCGGATGCGCCCTCGACCGATAAAGCCAAAGAACCCGCGAAACCGCCCGAGCCCGTGACCGGCCGGCAGGCGTTCCAGAAAATGTATCCGATGGCGCGCAATTGGGATCTCAACGCGACGCCGCTGCGATTGCGGAGCGTGCGTCTCTCAGCCAAACCGGAAAAGGGCAAGGCAGATGCGTGGGAAGCAGTCTTTGTATCGCAATCGCTTGGAAAATCCAAAACCTTCACTTACTCGATCGTGGAAGCCGAAGGGAACCTGCATCAGGGAGTTTTCGCGCTACTCGAAGAGGGTTACACGCCCCAAGGAGCAGCCGCTCCGTTTCCGATCGCGGCCATCAAGTTCGATTCCGACCAAGCCTACGACGCCGCCGCCGAGAAAAGCGCGGACTATATCAAGAAGAATCCCGACAAGCCCATCACGTACTTGTTGGAGCAGACCCGCCGGTTTCCTGACTTGACCTGGCGCGTGATCTGGGGCGAATCCGTCAGCACGAGCGATTATTCGGTTTTCGTGGATGCGTCCACGGGGAAGTATCTGGAAAAAGCTCACTGACCTGTTTCCAGAACTTCGTTCACAGCCTATTCAGCTCCGCGATTCTGGACTCGAGCACTGTCGAAAAGCCTTCCACTTCCGCAGGCGTATAGCCGGCTGAGCGGAAGGCATCGCGAATCTGCGTCGGCGAGAGTTGAGCCAGTTCTTGCCCTATCCATTTGGCATCGGTCCGGGGAATGTGGCGGCCGATCCATTCCAAATGCACGCGCATGAAGAATTCATGCGGATTCAAGAGAACGAACAGCGTGGGCCGGTGGGGAACTTCGAAATCCACGAATTCGGGTCCGATCTTGCGGATGAATTTATGGCGCTTGTACTGGTCCAGATTGCCTTTTGATTCGGCATGGGTGCGTTCCAGCCCCCACGATCCGAAGCTCGCGCCAAGGTCGCTCACCATGTAGACGCGCTCATTGCCTTCTTCACCGCGCGAACGCTTCTCCTCGTAAATAGAATTGTTCACGTCCTTCAGGTCCCAGTTGTTGATCACGGCCATCATCACGCGCAATCCGTTGTACTCGCGCGATCCTGCAAACGGATCGCTACGCCATTTCCAGCTACCGACTTTCTTCTCGCCTTCCAGATATCTTTTCAGGCGCACATTGCGCATGGATCCATCGGCTTCGATGAACTTCGCGGCACTCCTGCGCTGCAGATGCGCGGGCATTTCCTTAACACGAAGCTCGGGGAGAAAGTACTCTTCATTCGTGTAGTAGCCAACGGCCCACACCAGCCGGGATGCGACGGTCTCAGGCTTGGCTTCCTCGCCCAGCTTCACCTTCCACTTCACTCCGTTTTCATCTCGAACCACGAATTTCGGATTGGTGCCGTCCATGTCTTCTTTTTCAAAAGTGTAGATACTGTGAGGTTGAGGTTCCGCGCCGCCCGGGCCGTAGTACAAGTTGCGGGAGCGGATGTCGGTGGGCTCGCGCCACAACACGTTGACCAATTCGTTCCCGGTAATTTCTCCTGCTCCGGCCGCCGCTTTGTCCCCTTTTTTCAAACCGGCGGGAGCCGGGACACTAAGGACCAACGCCGCAATAAACAGGCCCAAAATCTTTTTCTTGTTGAACATAGAAATCCTCCACCCCGGAATGGCCACCCGCCTGAAGAGCAACATGTGTGCCATTCAAGTCAGCGCCGCAATCCGAGGAGCTCAAAAAAACATGAAACTTTTTGTGCAGCCGGGCGATGGCGTAATGCCGCTAGTGCAGGCCATCAATAACGCCCAGAAAAGCGTTGAGATAGTGGTGTTCCGTTTCGACCGCAGCGAAGTTGAAAAGGCGTTGGCCAGCGCGGTGAGCCGAGGCGTGTTCGTTCACGCATTGATCGCATATACCAACCGCGGCGGAGAGCGGAATCTGCGGAAACTGGAGATGCGATTGTTGGCCGCGGGCGTCACGGTGGCGCGTAGCGCTGACGACCTGGCGCGGTATCACGGCAAGTTCATGATCATTGACCGGCGTGAGCTGTATGTCCTGGCATTCAATTTCACTTACCTGGACATCGAGCATAGCCGGAGCTTCGGGCTGGTAACATCGGAACCCGAACTGGTGGAGGAGGCGGTAAAACTCTTCGAGGCGGATACTAAACGCCAGCCCTACGTGGCGGGCGTTCCGGAATTTGTCGTGAGTCCCGTGAACGCGCGCAAGGAACTTTCCAGCTTCGTCAAAGGAGCGAAGAAAAGCCTGTTGATCTACGATCCGGAGATCAGCGACGCAGCCATGCTTCGACTGCTGGAAGATCTTTCGAAGGCCGGTGTAGAGATCAAGATCATCGGCCACTTGTCGCGCAAGGGCAGCAAGCTGGATTGGCACAAACTGGGTCCCATGCGATTGCACACGCGCACCATCATACGGGACGGGCATGAGGCGTTCGTCGGAAGCCAGAGCTTGCGGGAGATCGAGCTGGGCGCGCGCCGGGAAGTGGGCCTCATTTTTCGCGATGCTAGGCTCGTGGCCCGCTTGACAAAGATTTTCCTTGAAGATTGGGAAGCTACGGTACAAGCCAAGCAGGCTAATGCCGAGGACGATGCCCAGCCGGCCGCCAAGGTGGCCAAGAAGATAGCTAAGGCGGTAGTAAAGGATCTTCCTCCCGTGGCGCCGGTGCTGGAAATAATGGTGAAAGAGATGGTCGGCGCGCGGGCAGATATGGACATGGATCCTTCCGAGCTCGAAGCCAGCGTGAAGGACGCGGTGAAAGAGGCGGTACGGGAAGTGGTTCGCGATGTGGTGGAGGAAGTGGTGGCACAGAATGGGACTGGCAAGGTGGGCAAGGTGGGCAAGGTGGGCAAGGTGGGCAGTGGGCAAGGTGGTAGAGCCGGGATAGGGTAACATCGTGGGTTGGTGGATAAGGAACAGCTCCGCGAGCTGCCGGCTGTGGACCAGGTATTGGCCGGGTTATCCCACTTGGAAGTCCGCTTTCCACGTGCGCTGATCGCGGATGAGGTGCGGCGGACGATCGAGGCCATGCGCGACGAAATCCGCGCCGGGGTTCCGCTTGGCAGGGAATCCGTCGCAGACCGCGTCGAACGGAACCTGGCAAGATTTGAAGCGCCGTCCCTGCGGCGCGTGATCAATGCTACTGGCGTGGTGCTCCACACCAACCTGGGCCGCGCGCCGCTGGCTGAATTCCAGCCGCTATTCGGATATTCCAACCTGGAATACGATCTGGCGCAAGGCACGCGCGGGAAGCGTGACGTTCGCGCGGCCGAACTGCTGGAGCGGCTGGTGGGCGCGCCGGGAATCGCGGTGAACAATAACGCGGCGGCGATTTACCTGGCCTTGAACGAACTGGCGGCGGGCTTCGAAGTAGTGGTGTCGCGCGGCGAGCTGATCGAGATCGGCGACGGGTTCCGGATTCCCGAAATCATGCAGCGTTCAGGCGCGATTCTACGCGAGGTAGGGACCACCAATCGCACGCGCATCGAGGATTATCGGGATGCCATTAACGAGCGCACTCGCCTGCTGCTGCGCGTGCATCCCAGCAATTTTCGGATTGAGGGATTTACGGCGCGTCCCGAATTGCGCGAGCTGGTAGCGCTGGGCCGGGAGCGCGGCGTTCCTGTGTATGAAGACCTGGGCAGCGGATGCGTCGCGGATCTGCGGGCGTTCGGCGTGGACGAGCCGCTGGTGGGAGACAGCATTCGCACCGGCGCCAGCCTGGTTTCGTTCAGCGGAGACAAATTGCTGGGTGGTCCACAGGCCGGGATTCTGGCGGGCGACCATCGATTGGTAGCGCGGCTGCGGCGCAATCCAATGTTCCGCGCACTGCGGTTGGACAAGTTGATTTACCAGGCGCTCGAGACTACGCTGCGCAATCTTTTGCTGGAACGCTGGGATCAGATTCCGGCACTGCGCATGATTTCGTTTTCGAGCGATGACCTGCGCGCGCGTGCAGAGCGCTTTGCCGAGCGGCTGGTTGGTGTGTCTGCGGAGGTTGTGGAGGGAAGTTCGCTGATCGGTGGAGGGGCTACGCCTGAGCAGCCGCTGAAGGGTTGGCTGATCGCGGTGGACTCCGCGGATGTTGTGGAAGCGGAGCGGCGCCTGCGTTTCAATGATCCGCCGGTGGTGGCGAGGATTGAGCGAGACCGGCTGTTGATTGATCTTCGGACGGTTTTTCCTGGGGAGGAAGAGGAGTTGGAGCTGGCGATTTTGGCAGCGCATGGCGCTGCCCCACCGCAGCCGGCAGGATAATGGTTAGGGAGGGGCGTGCATGTATCATTACGATCCCGCGACGGCGTTAGAGGAGTTGCAGGAAGACGCTGTGCTGCCGAACCCAGTGCATATCCGCGACATGATTGTTCGCGCGCGGCTCGAGCCCGATCAGGCTTTGGAGCTGAACCGCAAGTTCCAAACGTACCTGGAGGCCTTCGGCGACGCGCAGGAGATCGCTAAATTGATCCTGCAGCAATTGGGCAAGCCGGAGTGAGCGGGGAACCGCAAAAGCGCCGGCAACGTCTATCGGGTAGTTGCCTCAATCAATCGAGAGATGCAAGAATAGATCGAATATTGCTCGAAAGTAATGGACCAGGTCAACGCAGCTGATCCCGTGGCCGCCCTCCCGCCGCCGAAGCGTTCCGTGCTGGGTGCATTGCTGCATTGGGCGCGCGACCTGATTTTTTCCGTGGTGCTGGCCGTTATCGTAATTCTGTTCCTCTATCAGCCGGTGAAGGTGGAAGGAACCAGCATGATGCCCACCCTCGACGATCAGGAGCGCATTTTCATCAACAAGTTTGTTTATCGTTTGCATTTTGGCAAAATCGATCGCGCCGACACGGTGGTTTTCTGGTTCCCAGGCGATCCCACGAAGAGCTATATCAAGCGCGTGATCGCGGTCCCGGGCGATCGCGTCGAGGTGAACCAGGGCGCGGTGATTGTGAACGGGCAGGCGCTGGTTGAAAATTATGTACCCGAAGAGTATCGCGATCAAAGCTCGATGACGGAGAGGACGGTGCCCCAGGATGAATATTTCGTTCTGGGCGATCATCGCAGTTCTTCGAACGACAGCCGGGCGTGGGGGATGGTTCCGCGGCGATATATATACGGCAAAGCTGTATTCATTTACTGGCCGCTGGACAAGATGGGAGTGCTGAGATAGGCACGCCGGGAATGCGAGGGAGCCGATGAAGTCAAGGAATCCAAGGAATAAAGGAGGCGTGCCTGCGGGCCCAACGGGCACGCGTTCCATCTTCCTTGACTTCCTTCTTGAATCCCTCGGATTCAGCGCCACACTTCGGTCACAAAACTTCCAAAATTATTTCCGGCTGAAAACAGGATTGTTGCGTCCACTTTGCCGGCTTCGCCACCGCCTCCCGGCGCAGTAGTGCTATATTCTGCGGTCGGAGGTACTGGCGCAAATGCTCCCTGGAATCGATGTATCCCATTTTCAACTGACCGTGGACTGGGGCGCCGTGGCGGCATCCGGAATCCAGTTTTGTTTCATCAAAGCCACCGAAGGCGCGGCCAACGTGGACCCCAGATTTTTAGAGAACTGGCGCGGCGCGGGCGCGGCGGGTCTCGCGCGCGGTGCGTATCATTTTTTCCATCCCTCAGTTCCCGCGTCGACGCAGGTCGAATCGTTTATCCGCACCGTGGTCCGTCTGGAGCCGGGCGATCTTCCTCCAGTGCTGGATCTCGAAGTGCCGCTCGCTTGGGCTGGAATTGAGCAAGGCGCTTGCGCGCCTTTGGCTTTGCAGTGGCTGGAGACGGTGGAGAGCCGGCTGGGTGTGACGCCGATCGTTTATCTCAGCCCGGCCTTCGCCACGGAAATCCTGCGCAACGCTCCCGCGCTCGAGCGCTTTCCGGTGTGGCTGGCCCATTACACCGATGCAGCCGCGCCCGATGTCGCCAAGCCTTGGAACTCGTGGACATTTTGGCAATACACACGCGAGGGAAAGGCGCCGGGGGTTACGCTGCCGGTGGATCTGGATCGATTCAACGGCTCGCTGGATGATCTGAAAGCGCTGGGGGTGAAGCCGGAGCCGTCACCTGGCGCCAGCAACTGATGCCTTTAGCGCGACCGTGATTTCATCGCGCATTCGCAGTGTGTTTTCGCGGACTGATTTTACGAATTGCTCCTTCGTCACGTTTTCATTTCCGAAAGAATAGGTAATACCGCGCGACGAGTTTACGATTGCGCCTAAGCCATCCGCATTGAAGCAAACGGCGGCGCCTTCGGAGCTTGCTCCTTGCGCGCCGTATCCGGTGACCAGAATAAATGCTCGCGGCAGCAGAGCGCGCAAGCGGCGGGCATCTTCGGGGAAGGTCGCGCCGATTACGGGGCCGACCGAACTGTAGCCGGATTCTCCCGTCAGATCTTCGCCGAATTCGCGGATGGTTTGAGCGATGGTTTCGTACAGCGGGCGGCCGGTGCTTTCGAGTACCTGATCCTGATAATCTCGCGATCCCGGGTTTGAAGTTTTGAGGACAACGAAGATTCCTTTGCCGTGCTCGCGGCAGGCGTCAACATATGGCAACATGCTGTCGCGACCGAGATAGGGTGTCACGGTGAGGGCGTCCACATCGAATGCTCTCTTACCGAGGTAGGCCGCGGCGTAGGCTTCGGCCGTGGAATCGACGTCGTTGCGTTTGCCATCCGCGATCACCAGCAGCCCTCGCTGTTTCGCGGCTTGGATGGTATCTTCGAAGCCCTGGATGCCTGCGGATCCGTATTGCTCGAAGAATGCCAGTTGAGGCTTGACGATGGACGCAAGTCCGGCGATAGTATCCAATACCAGTTCGTGAAAATCGCGAATGATGGAAAGGATGACGGCGGGTGTGGGCGCGCCGCGGCCGGATTTTATGAAGGCCGGCATCAGGTCGATGCGCGGGTCTAGACCAACGGCGCAGGGGCTGTCGGTCTTGCGGATGGATTCCACCAAGCGGTCGGAGAAGTGACGCATGCGCTTGAACGCTGATTATACGCCGAGTTGGCAGGCGAAAGCGCCTGCCCCACGTTCAGTTGCCGAGGTTCATTAGGGGCTTGCCGCGTAGTTTGTAATCGGCCGCGTTGAGCTTGGGACTGAGATCCACCGTATCGAAGCGAACGTCGATGCCATGTGGGGCTCCATCCGGCTTGATCTGCACCGTCTTGGGATAGAACGCCTTTTCGCCCTTGAAATAGTCGGAGTAACTTATGAGCGCGGAGCCTACTCCAGTGGCGGTGCTGATCTGCACCTTTTGTGGACGCAAGCTGCTGTCCAGGCCGATGGAGATTTTCTCGGTGCCGTTTTCGGCGACCAGCGGATACTCTTCGTCCGGGACGGGCGCCGGATGGTTCGCGACAATCTTGAATTGTGGATTGCTGATCCTGACCAGCACGGCCGAAACCTGATAATCACGAATGAAACCCAAATCAGTGGGGAGATCCAACGCGTCTTGCCCCTTCAGATTCTTGCTGGCCGTGAATTCGCTGCCGGTGAAAGCGACTTCATGCAGGATAGCTCCGGCTTTGGCTTGAAATAGCGCCCGGTCCGGATTGTTGCGCATGAACAACGTCCAGCGTACGCTGGCGCCACCGTTGCTCCAGACCGTGAGACTGCCGGTAGCTTGCACCGTGGTCAGCTCGCGAAGCCCATCTTGACCGGCCACGGCTTGGACCACTTTCTTGAGTAGATCAGCCCCGAAAGCTTCGAGCGTGGCGCGGCTGGGCTCCAGCACCGCGGAAACCGGAAGGGTGCGGTCCGCTTCCACCGCGACCGTAGCTTGATGGCCGATGTACCCTTTCTCGTTGAAGTCGACCACCAACTTGCCGGGCTTCTTCTTAAGCTCCAGCCGTCCATCCAAGGTAGTCCCGACGGCGGTGCCGTCCAGGCTGATATCGCATTCGGCGGGTGCGCAAGTGAGCAACACCGTGCCCATTGGATCTTTCTTTGGAGGAGGCGGAAGAACGACAGCCACCACCGGCTTGGCTTTGCTCCGGATGGCCTTCAGAATCTCGTCGGATGCGCCCGCGGCCTTGAGCTTCTCGGCTTGGTCGGACGTTAGCGAAAAATCCACGCCGCGGTTTAGAATCGCTTCCTTCCGGCGATGCAGCGGGATGGCGTCCAGGCCGGCGAACTTGAGCACCTGCTCAAAGGTCAACGGGGCGCCATTGACAAATGGGTCTTCGGTTTTCTTGGAATGCGGGGCGGACGCCGGCTTGGGGTCTTCGGCGGCAATCCGCGGCGCGAAGCAGACGGGAAGAGCCGCAAGAAAGGCAGCTCGCAACAAAATGGATCGGTTCGATGGTCTCATGCACACCTACTTCATGGCCGCTTCCGCTTCTTGCGCGGCGCGGATCTTCTTCTTCCAGATGCGTCCTTCCATGTAGTCCGGATGGGCGGTCAGAAGGTCGTCCACTTTTTCCATGGCCTGGGCGTATTTGCCCGAAGCCCACAGCGCTTTCACCTGGTTCAACTGAACTTGTTCGTCCGAGGGCTTGGCAGGGGCGGGCTCGCTAGCCGGGACTTCCGTCGCCGCAACGGGCGTGGGAGTCT
>Ga0116135_1000534_pt1 | contig 21034 bp, 9 predicted proteins | sample June2015DPH_20_1_FD_89738 | JGI IMG/M metagenome (GOLD analysis project Ga0116135, IMG submission 89738) | Peatland microbial communities from SPRUCE experiment site at the Marcell Experimental Forest, Minnesota, USA - June2015DPH_20_10 | ecosystem: Environmental > Terrestrial > Soil > Wetlands >... | reverse complement strand
GGAAACACGCTGTCGACATTCCCCGTGCCGTCAATTTTGAATTGGTTGATTCCATCCTTCTGAATGAAGTCGAGTGAGACTTCGCGGAATCTGGAGTAGTATTTCGGTCCGGAGAGAGCAAATCCGCCAGCATTGGTTTCGAAACCGTGATTTTGGCCGAACTCAAGCCGTTGCTGTTTGGCCTCTTCATAGCCGCCCCATGGGGAAAGCCATATCCCCATCGCCGCACCGTATTGGTGTGCGGCCTGATTCAAAGGAGTAAGGCCCTCCGGAAAACCTGCGTTCATCTGCCAAGTCGAATGTGGATTATCCCATCCGTCGTCGAGGAGAAAGGAATCTAACTTCACGTTACGTTTGCGAACCAGTTCGGTTCCGAAAGCGTTGATGACATCGAGCACCGCGACCGCGTCATACGGCTTCCCAAAACCAATGTCATACCACGAGTTGTAGTGGAGAAATGTGCGGTAGGGATGAGCTCGTTCGCGCTCTACGTAGTTCAGAAATCCGCGGCGCATTTGGCCGGGAGGCGACACTCCCATCACCAGCGAATAGTCGACTGTTTGCCCCTTCCTCAGGGGTAGTTCCCGCTTCATCGTGCAAGTTACAGTGTTTGTCGCCTCGCACTGGGCCAAAGGGTTTTCGAAACCGATAAATAAGTCTCCGGCTGTCACCGGAGAACCTTTGACCGTCCCGATGCCGCGCGCGCCAGGCAGACTCCCGTTGAATAAATGCACTTCGGCAATCGGCTGATCGCCATCTGGAGCGGAGAGCGAGATTTCTTCCCGGATATAGTTGGAATCGTCGCGCAACACCGCGCGCCACACGATGGAAACGTATCTCTTCGTCTCATGCTTCGTGTCTTGTTTCTCCGCAGACTCCTGGCCCGAGTATTCCAGCCGCAGAGAAATGGCTTTGCCTGCGAAATGATCCGCCGCGCGCGAAGCTTCGGAGTTCGAGGGTAGATCCTCGATCTGCGGAACCACCGTGATGACCATGTCGGAAGCGTGGACTGTTGTTCCGTCGTTGAAGCTAATGCTGAAAGGGTCGCGCGGAAGAGACGTTTTCACCCCAGTAGCCCGCGCTACCAGCGCAAGGGCGGTTAGCTTACCTTCGGCAACCGACCATTGCACTTGGATCATCCGGTTTTCCAACGAGAGAACTGTCCCCCTTATCTGCGCATTTGCTTTTCCCGCAGACACTCCGTAGAGCACCGGAGTCTGTCCTGCGGCGAGGGATCCGGCAAAGACGGAGATAAGGACCAGACCCACGAGGGACGCCGCTCTTAAATTCGATCCCATTGCAGAGTTGAAAGTCGGCATCGTTCTAATTACTGATTAGTAGATATTCACGTGAGACACAACTCGGCTGATCGCGCCATTTGGGCTGGGACAATCGGGCTGGAGACCCAGGCGCAAAGAGCTGAACAGCCCCAACAACTGCGCCAGCATCACGTCCAAGGGCGCGCGGTATGCGTCGGCAAGGTCGGGCGTATTCAAGGAAAGCGCATAATCCGCCAGCCCCTCAAGCTGCCTTGTTGGCTCCGGTGCTATCGCCACCAGAAGCTTTACCAGCCGCTTTCTGCGGATTTCCTCGATCAAGTCCAGTTCATACTTCCGGCGGCGGAGATCGTGCGAAAGAAAACTCACGAATACGGTGTTCTCGTCCAGCGCCGACATGGGGCCGTGGCGGAGTCCCAGCGTGGACTCCGACAAGGTGGTTATTTTGCCGGCGGTCAGTTCCAGCAGCTTCAAGGCGGACTCTCGTGCTACAGCCTGCAGCACCCCGGAACCCACAAAACACGCCCTGAAGAATTCCTCCTGGGCGATGGCAGTGGCAACTTCCTCAGCGCGCTCTAGGAAACCTTCCCCAGCTTGCTGCAGCACAGCGAATGTATCGGAGTAATCGCCGGGAGAAAATATATGCGCCAGGCAATGGCCGGCAATCACCATGTTTGTGAAAGAGCTGGTCATGGCCAGCCCGCGGTCGTTCGCCGTGTCGTCCAGTGCGAGCACAAAGGCGCGTTGGGGTGTCTTCTCGCAAATTGCGGCCATCCGGCCGTGCTTGTTGCAGGTCACAATCAGGTGCCGAACCTTGGGGTATCTTTCGATCGCGGACTCGAGCACAGCCAACCCTTCGGAACTGTCGCCAGAGCGCGAAAACGAGATCCACAGGTATGGCCGATCGTCAAAGACTAAGTCTTCAAGGTTCGTCAGAAGGTCGGTACTGGGAACCGCCTGCACCTCACATCGCCAAAACCGGCGCAATAAAGGTGTCAGAGCCCGACCGACATAATCGGATGTGCCGGCACCCACCAGATAGACGGTGGGGCGATGCATTAGTTCTTCTCCGACCCCCACTCCGTGGAGGAACTGGCAGAGTTCAGGCCGTCGCTCATTGCAAATCTGATAAGTCTTCTGCCATGTCGCGGGCTGGCGCAAGATTTCGAGTGGAGTGTACAGGGTGCCGCGATCGTCCTTCTCCTTCTCGTTTGCCTCGACCAACGTTCGGAGCCCGTCCATTAAACGTCGCTGAATCAAGCTCCCTCCTTCCCAACCTGATGCGAGTGAATTAACCGGCTTATCCAGAGTCGAAATATATAGCAATATTTAGCAACTATAATAACAATAAAACGAAATCTCGCCCAGTTTCACACACAAAGTCCAAAAACGGAGAAGTACGCTTGTGACAACCGCGAAGCGAGATATGCCAAGCGCGAGCAAACGATGCTTTCATCGATCCAATGTCGTGCGCGTCAAGATAACGTAACGCAGCTTCCGAAGATGTTCCATTAACTTCTACGGAGTAAGCATCAGACGACCGTCACGTCAACCCCGGATTTCTTGAGCACGCTCAGGTCAACCTTGGGAATGCCGGAGTCGGTGAGGACGTGTTGGAGAGCAGAGGGAGGAGCAATCAGCGAGAGACTTCTTTTCCCGAATTTGCTCGAGTCGCAGACCGCCACCACCACCTTGGAGATCTCTATCATGGCGCGGTTCACTCTCGATTCCAAAAGATTTGGGGTGCTGATTCCATACTGAACGTCGAATCCATCCACGCCGAGAAAAAGGATATCCGCATGCAATTTGTGGAGCGTCTCTTCTGCGATGGGCCCGACCAGAGAAAACGAGTTCTTCCTTAGATTGCCTCCGCTCAGAATCACTTCCACCGCCGACCCCGAGAGTTCGGCGGCGATATTCACCGCGTTGGTGATGATGGTCAGGTTTGTGAAGTTGCGCAGGGCTCGGGCAATGGCGGTAGTTGTCGTCCCGGAATCAAGAACGACTACTTGCCCTTCGGACACCATCTTCACCGCAGCCGCGGCTATCTGCATCTTCTCCTTGCGATGGAGCTTTTCTTTTTCTCGCAAAGTGGGATCTTCGAGAGCGCCGTCCCGGGCTGGAAGCGCCCCGCCATGAGTGCGATGAATCTGGCCTTTCAAGTGCAGGATATCCAGGTCCTTGCGGATGGTGACCTGGGAAGCGTGGAAATGTTTCGCCAGGTCCACAACCAGAACCCGCCCATCCCGACGGAGCAGCTCAATGATCGCTCTTTGCCGCTCTTCGTTTAGCATTCAGAAACTTCTGTTCACAATAGGTCTGCCCATAGAAAATACTTTTGGCACTTCTCTTTTATCCCGCACCGCATTCGGTTGTCTAGGGAAAAGTCCCGTCTGCCCGCCCGAGCTCGTCGTCGATGCACGGCACGGTCGTGCGCTGCCCGGTACCAAACGCGGGATCGAACTGGGGCAGCCTTATTCGGGCCGAGCCTCGATCAGCAGGTGTTGACTAAACCCAGCGGAAAACTTGGCGTTCGGGCCGCGCACCGTTCCTAGGTCTTTATTGTTTACGTAATCGATAATCCGATAATTGCCGTCTTGCAGACCACGAAGTTCAATCGGCCCGCTCCAACGTTTGGCATAGAACGCATAGTAGAGTTCCTTGTCCTTCCGGATGACATGCGTCTCTGGGAGATCGAAACCTATGTCGTAGAGATCTCCGAGATACTCGCCTCGCGATATCATCTTCTCGTTGTAAATGCGCATCCACTCCTCAAAGATTTTCTGCCGTTCCGGAGTGAGATCCGACTTGCCGTGCTTCGTCACGAGATTCGGGAGGACGAATTGTGTGCCGACCACTCCTCCCACCCCAACGGTCGAAGCAAAATCGATGGCTTGGTCGCTCAATTCAACATGGTCGCCGAAATAAGGAACGTTATCGCCCATCAGGGCCTTCAACGTTTTGCCCTTGGAACGGACTTGAAACGAACTTTCCGGATCAGACGCCACCGACATATTGAAATGCGGCATGGTGAAAAACGAATAGGCGGTGCCGCAGGGACAAAATTCCACTAGCGCATCCGGCTTCACACTGCGGGCGGTTTCGTAAATCTCCCGAAAGAAGTCGGGCAGCGCTTCAACCGAGTCTTCCGGGCGCTTGTGATGATGCGCTGGATTGTAACAAGGCGGAACGGCGTTCATGTGCTGGCCGTCGAGTTTGAGGCCGTCGAATCCCCACTCGCCAAGAATCTTGCGAACCAGCGCTTTGTGATATTCGATGACCCCGCGATCGGATGGACATAAGTAAAAAGAATTCCACCATGAGATTTTCCGCTTCGATCCGTCGCGATTCAGCAGAAGGAAGTCAGGATGTTCTTTCAGTAACATCGAATCGGGGACGGCGCTTAACGGCGACCACCAGAGTTGCGCTTTGAAACCTTCCGCGTGGATTCGATCCACCAGGGCCTTCATGTCGGCGTCGCCGTTGGGGAACTTCCTGGGATCGAGTGCCCAGTCGCCGTAATTGTTCTGCCAGCCATCGTCGAGCGTGACCCAGGAGAAGCCCATTCTCTTGACCGTCGGAAGCGTGTCGTAGACCTGCTTGAGTTGCACCGACCGGCCGTAGCCCCATGCGCACCAGATGGGACCAAAGGCGCTGTCTGGCGCGGACGCCATTTGAAATCCCTGCCGCACCATAAGCCGGCGATACTCGGTGAGCGTGCCAAAATAGTCGCCCTGATGCACGGAGACAAAAGTGCGGAGAGTATGGAAACTTTCCCCAGGTTCCAGCGTGCGCTCGCGGGTTGAGCGGACTGCAACGCTGGCATGCTGTGCATCGGGCATCGAAACCGGGAGCGATATCAGGCGAGGGCCCGGTTCCAGGTGGCCCACCGCGAGGCCAACGTCCTTGCGCCACACATCAACGATCGGAGTTCCTCCGCCGTAGTCGCTGGCATTCATACCGAGATAATTCTCCTGTTTGAATCCGGCGTGCAACGGAAGCACCCAATTTGGACGCTTCTCGTAGGATCCACTTTGGTAGGACCAAAATACGCGCCTGCGCTCGGTGGTGCTCGCGCGCAATGAATATTGCTGGTTGGCCCAACCGCGAATTGCGAGTCGAGCCTTCCCTTCGTTCGTGTAGGCAACGTCGAAGATGGCGATCGATGGGAAGTCAGAGTAAATCGTGACGGAAACATCCTTGCGCAGATCGCCGGACTTGCCCGTCAAAGAGAGCCGCTCGCCAGAGCCAAACGCGTCCGACACATGTTCCCGGCGGCTTGCGCTCAGGGGAAAATTGCTCCAGGTGCGAACACCTGTAACCGTTTCCGACGCGGAAAACGGGGTCAGGAATTGTGGACTTGGCCCAACCAACGCGACCACACGGCTGCGCAGGTTGCGGTCAAATTCGATTCGCAAGATCGAGCTTTGGATTTGAAGATCGGTTGAGCCTTCGAGCGCAGCAGCAGAAGTGGATTCCTGAGGCAAATTATTTTGCCTGGAAGTCCACACAGGCAGCGCGAGAGCAAGCAAGACACAGCAGGTTTGCGCGACTGTCCGCCCGGATCCCTTGACCCGATGAGGTTGATTTGTCATTCTTGCCAGCTGTTCCAAACTAAATCCTCTTCATCAATCGAAACTATTACGAAGAGTTGTGAATGGATTCGTTTTACGCTCTAATGTCCGGCATTGTCAAAGTTTGATTGCCTCTCGGGAGCTGCGAGAAGGCCTACCATCGGAAAAAAGCAGGCGACTCCTGGAAGCGCAGTTCGAATCGAGATGTCCGCCGGTCATGCCTGATATTAGAACGCAAGACGCAGCAGCCGATCACCCGGATTTGCCTTTTGCGCTTGACAAAGCGGGGGGATGGAAAGTAATAGTGTGAGCGAAAGTAAACGTTATAAAACACAAGCATTGCTAATACACCTGCTTGATCTTGGTGGGAGGGGGCGGTCCATGCAAGTTCGAAGAGCAGAGTGGTTGCCGGTCGGTCGTCGTGTCCGAGCCACCGTGCTGTTTTCCGTTGTCATAATCATCATTTCAGCCATCTCCGTTTGGGGCCAGGGATCGTACAGGGCGCAGTTGCGCGGAGAAGTTTCCGATGCGTCGGGCGCGGTTGTCGCACATGCGAGGGTGACGATCCGGGACGTTGGCACGAACATTGCCAGTTCTGCGGTTACCGACGACAAGGGCTCGTATCACTTCACCGATTTGCGACCTTCCACCTACGCCGTCAAGGTCGACGCCTCCGGCTTTCGCTCGGCGGAACAAACCGGGGTGATTCTCGCCGTCGATCAGGAGTCGTCCCTGAACTTCCGGCTAAATATTGCAGGCGCATCGGCATCTATCAGCGTTACGGCCGCGGCACCCCTGCTGGATACGGACAACGCGACGTTGGGCACGGATATTACCAGCGAATATGTGAAGGAACTCCCTCTGATCAACCGCAGCTTCTTTGGCCTGATGTTTTTATCAGCGGGTGTGACCGAGGTCGCGGGATCGGGTATACAGGATAGCTATCCCTCAGGAACAAACTTCGTTTCCAATGGGCAGCGCAACGCGACCGCCGAGGTGCGGCTGGATGGCGCATTGCTCAGCGCGCCGGAACAAGGCGAGGGCGGAAACTCCAATGTCTACTACGAGCCGCTGGTGGAGAGCATGCAGGAAGTAAAAGTCGAGAACAACAGCTTCTCGGCGGAGTTCGGTAATAACGGGGGCACCGTCGTGAATATGGCCATGAAGAGCGGGACGAACGCCTTCCATGGCAGCGGTTGGTATTTCTTGCAGCGTCCGCAGATGGACGCGCGCGACTTTTTCAACCCAGAGCCCAACCCTAAACCTGACTCCCGGCGCGACCAAGGTGGTTTTTCCGTCGGCGGCCCAATTAAGAAGGATCGCACTTTTTTCTTCGTGGATTTTGAGAAGGTCCGCAGCATCTCCGCGACTAGCTATGTGGCATCCGTGCCAACCGCGGCGGAGCGAACCGGCGACTTTTCGGCGACCGCGAATGTCATTTACGATCCGCTACAACCTTTGGTTGCCTGTGCGACTGGCCAATGCCGACCGCAGGTTCCAAATAACAAGATTCCTTCGGGGGAAATCAACCCTATCGGGCAGGCAGTCCTCAGTCTCTACCCGCAACCAAACCTCCCGGGAGAATTCAACAACTACAATTTCACCACTACGGCGAATTCGCCGGATTACCAGTTCGATATCAAAATCGATCACCAGATCAACGATAAGCAGCGTATCAACGGCCGCTACAGCCGGAGCTGGAGCAATTTCACCACCGAAGAGACTCTGGGCGACGGCTTCGATAATGATGGAATCGCGAACGGCCCGACCACGGCGCAAAACGGCTCGTTCGAATATTCCTGGACTGTCAACCCAAGAACTGTCTGGACAAATCACGCAGCCATCGATCGGGTACACGAGAAGGCCACGTCCGGTATTCCCACGATCACGAGCTTCAATGCTTCGCTGCCGACCGGCGCTCAAGGATTGCCAGCTCTTTTACAGCAAGCCAACGGAATCGATCAGATGCCAACATTCGCTATGACGGGAGCGTCGCCGTGGAGCGATCTTTTCGACCAGTGCTGCATCGCCACCACCTTTGCACACACCCTGTACAGCTATTCGTCGCAGGTGGTGATCTCGCACGGTTCGCACCTGATCAAGTTCGGCGGCGAGCAGCGGCTGTTCTATAACAACTTCTTTCAGCCGCCGAATCCGACTGGCGTGTTTAACTTTTCGGATTACGTCACCTCGCCGACTCCCAACAGCGATACGGATGCGCTTGGGAATTCGACAGGCAACCCGTTTGCCAGCCTCCTCTTTGGCTATGCCGACAACGTAAACCCCGCAAACTACGCGCCGCCCTCGCTCAACATCTATCCCTCGGTGGCCAATAAATCGGCGGAGACAGGCTTTTATATCCAGGATGACTGGAAGGTAAACTCGAAGCTCACGCTCAATCTCGGCCTGCGTTATCAGTGGAGCACGCCCTACAACGAGCGCCACAACCGGCTCGAATTCAGCAATTTCACCGCCGATAGCGGCGTAAGCATCAATCTGGCCAACGTTCCCAGCAGCGCACCACCCGGTACCTTGAGCGCTCAGGCAATGATGCAGGGCATCGCGAATCTTCCGACGACAGAGGAGCTGTATGGCACTACGCAGTTCGCCACCTCCAGCAACAGAAGTGTTCCAACATACCGAAAAGATATTGGACCGAGACTTGGTTTTGCCTACCAGATCGATTCGAATACGGTGGTGCGCGGCGGGGGTGGCGTGTATTTCGGAATGAGCCCGGCCACAAACTTTCAGTATCCCGGCACCGCCTTCCGCAAGACAGCGACTATGTTCTTCACAAACAATAATTTTGCAACTCAATCCGCGACTTTGGAAAATCCATTTCCTGGCGGACTCACGGGGCCGCAGGGGATGCAGTACGGCGCGCTGGCCAACTGGGGATACGCCAACAATAACGATCTCGGCACGACCGCGGCCCGAGACGCCGAGATCTACCAATGGAATGTAGGAATCCAGCGGGCGCTGCCGAGCGAAATCGTACTTGGTGTGGACTACTCCGCAAACCGCAGCACCCATCTGCCCTGGTCGGGCACGAATAACCGGGATTTCATTCCGTCGTCTCTGCTGGCGAAGATTTCAGCCGCCGTAACTCCCACCGATCCGAATTGCCAAGGAGATAGTTGTGTCAGCAACTTTCTGCAAACGCAGGTGGGTAACCCATTCGCTTCGATGTTCAGCCCACCTTGTGCCTCTTCCCCGTGCTTCAATGAGCCCGATTCGAACTACGGCCAGCCAACCCTCGCGTTGGGAAATCTGCTCAACTCCTACCCGCAATTCTCAGGAGACTTCGAAGGCCTGATGTTGGAGGAAGCCAGCTCCTGGTACAACGCGATGCAGATTCGCTTCCAGAAGCGCACCACACACCACATCAGCTTCGATGGCAGCTACACGGTGTCGAAGGCGACCGACGATTCCTCGGCAGGCAGGAACAACTTTATCGGTTCTCTGGCGTACGGCCTCCCGCAACAACTGGATCGTCTGAATTTGGAACACAGCATCGGCGCCAATGACACGCCGCAGCGGCTGGCGGCTGCAGTCGTTATTGATCTACCGATCGGCCGCAAACAATGGATTGGTGGCGATATGAACCGTGCTGTCGACGCCGTTGTCGGAGGCTGGTCGATTGCGACATTGATCACGGAACAGTCGGGTCAGCCGATGGCGCTCGGTATGGCCGCCCCGCGGCTGGCGAACGGCACTCAGCGTCCCGAAGTCGTGTGCCCGCAGCTCAAGTCCGGTCTGAGCATGAATGACGTCGCCCTGACCTGGCAGACAACGCAGCTCTCTTACTTCAACTCAAACTGCTTTACCGACCCCGGCGACCAGAATCCGGGCAACGCTCCGCGCTACTTTTCCGGCCTGCGCGTCGCAGGCATCCACAACGCGGATGTGAATGTTTATAAGTCGTTCGTGCCCCGTGAAGGCATGAAATTGGACGTGCGGGCGGAAATCTTCAACCTTGCCAATCATCCGCGCTTCGGCTTCCAGCAGTCCAATTTGGCGTTTGGAGATTCTCAGTTTGGGGCGATCAGCAGCGATGCGGCAGGGTACTTGCCCCGGTACTTCCAGTTCGGAGTCAGATTCGAATTCTGATCGCGTCGGTTCACGGTTATCGGAAAGGCAACTATGAAAAAATCTGGAGCCTGGACTGTCGCTGCGGCCTTGGTTTCCGTGAGCATATTCCTGTTGGGTCAGGATGTTACTCGAGATCAGGCGACCCTAGACTCGCGGAATCAAGACTGGACAAACTATGTGCGTATCGCGGCGTGGTCGTTGGGCACAGGCCGCGCGGAGCGAATTGTCCGAGAGGCTGGAGAGAGTCACGTGTCCGGCATCGAAGTGGACAACGATATCCCGGGCCGTTACGAGAGCTTCCTCAACCCAGAAGAGAAACTCGCCGCCATTCGCGCCGTGGCCGAGCGCGCGCACAAAGCGGGAAACCACGCCTTCGTTTACATCGCGGGGCTGGAATGTATTACGGCAAACGCCGATCAATCGCCGCATTCGGTAGCCAAAGATCATCCTGATTGGTTGCAACGCAAAATCACGGGCGAACCCGCAATCTTTGGCGGCGGCGATGCTTTCTGGATCGCGAAAGGCGACGAGGATGTGTGGGTCAGCCCCTACGCGGCCGAGTGGCGCAAGACCTATATGGAGCGGGTGCGGCAGATTGCCTCAACTGGTATTGACGGAATCTATGTGGACATCCCGTACTGGATGACGCACTTCGATGGCTGGGAAGACACGTGGGCCAGCTTCGATGACGCCACCGTCGCGGCCTTTCGCAAGCAGACTGGGCTGGACGCGCGGCATGACCTGAAACTGGGAGATTTCTCGGATCCGAATTTTCGACAGTGGGTCGATTTCCGGATCCAATCGCTGACCGATTTCATGCAGGAGATCGATCGGACGGCGAAGTCGGTAAATCCGCAGATCAAGACCATTCCGGAAATTTATCCGGGCATTGAGGAAGAAGCCGTGCGTGTCGGTGCGGATGTATATAGTCTCTACGCCGTGAACGACGCGGTTGCGCATGAATATGAATTTGGCAGCGGGGATCACATGGCGTCCTCTCGAACGCCGTTCGATTGGTTTCGTTACCAGATCGGCATGCAGACCTTCCGCGCATTCGCGCAGGGGAAGGCGACTTGGATACTGAATTATTCGTGGGATGGCGATCCCAAAGTCACTGCCCCGGAGCCGATGAAGAATCTTTTCATGTCGGAGCTCATGGCGGGTGCGAATGTGTGGGATGCGGCGACTCACGTCATGTCCGGCTCCAACGACCTGGACACGCGGAAGCAAGTGTTCGCGTGGATAGCCGCGCACGAGAAAACCTTCTATCGTCCGCGGACGGCGATCGATCCCGTCGGCGTCTATTTCTCTCCGGCTACGCGCAACTACTTCACGAAAGATTTTCTTCGTTCCTACCAGGGAACGCTTCTGCTCCTGATACAAAGTCATCGCGAATATCAGATCGTGACTCCGAGGACGTTGGCGTCGTTCCACGGGAAGGCTTTGATTCTGCCGGATGTTCGCATCCTCTCAAAAGAGGAGGCGGCTGTCCTGCGAAAGTATGCGGGTAGCAATGGAAAGATCGTCGCTGCTGGCGCCATCAGCGAAGAACTAAGTCAGACCAACGTCACCCACATCGCCGATTCGCCGGGAGCCCGTTACATAGCTCTGGCGGAGAGTCATTTCGAAGATTGCTCGCCGAACAGCGAAAAACCTTTTCTGGACAGCCTTGACAGTAGCGGGATTCGAGTAAAGGCGTCGCCAATGGTTGCGGCACAGATCGCGTCCGTGGACGGCGAGGTCCACGTATTTTTCGCCAACTTTCAAGGCCTTCGCGCCAAGGAAAACGCCGTGCAGACTCCCGAGAACGGGGCGGAACTGACCGTACCCGGCAAAGTCAAAGGCCACTTCCTTCCATTTCTCGGCGAGGAGACCACGATCACGGGCCGCATTGAAAACGGGAACACGGTGTTCCATCTCCCGGAAATCGCAAAAGGCGCGGTGGCGTGGTTCGAACCCGCCAAGCCGTAAAACCTGCATTCTCGCAAACCCATTCTTAACTCAAACGCTATCCCATCAGACCTGTCTTTTCGATCTTAGGAAGCGACTTATTCCAGTTGACAAGTCCATAAAACGGAAGTAAAAGTAATACTTCGTAAAGTTACACAACAGCTTTCGCACGCGGAAGCAACAACTTAGCCACTCTTTAAGGAAATCAGGAGGCTCTCCATGTCCGCCCGTCCTTACGCCCGCCAAATTCGCGGTGCACTCCTTTTGCTGCTAGCCATTGGATTCGCCACCCCGTTATGGGCGCAAAAGGATGCCGGGACCATTGTAGGAACCGTGCGCGACGCTAGTGGCGCGGTGGTTCCGGGCGCTAAGGTTTCGATTGAGGACGTGGATCGCGGTGTGCAAATGACTCTCTCCACTAACGGCGAGGGCGAGTATGTCGCGAGTCCGCTGCACATCGGACGCTACAGGGTCACGGTGCAGCAGGTAGGTTTCAAGAAGGCGGTGTCGGAGGTTGTCCAGCTCGATGTCCAGGGACGCGTCGCCATCAACATGTCGCTGCAGGTCGGGCTGATCTCCGAAGAGGTTCTGGTAACGGGAGCCGCACCGCTGCTTGAAACCGAAACTTCGGAGTTGGGTCAGGTCGTTGACCAGAAGCGCGTCAGCAACCTGCCCCTGAATGGAAGAAACTTTGCCCAGTTGGCCCTGCTCAGTACGGGCACGGCTCCGAGCGAGCCGGGCGCGCGCGATGAAACCGGATACGGCTTCAGCTCCAACGGAGCACGATCATTGCAGAATAATTTTTTGCTGGATGGCGTGGACAATAATTCGAACCTGCCCGACTTGCTCAACGAAACGAACTTCGTAATTCAGCCTCCAGTCGAGGCTCTGCAGGAATTCAAGGTACAAACCAACGCCTACAGCGCGGAATTCGGACGTGGCAACGGGGCCATCGTGAATGCCGTTATCAAATCTGGGACGAACCAACTTCATGGCTCAGCCTGGGAATTTCTTCGCAACAACAAGCTCGACGGCCGAAACTATTTTGATCCGCTGGGTCCTGTGCCCCAGTACCAGCAAAACCAGTTTGGCGCGACATTCGGCGGGCCAGTCTTGCTGCCCCACTTGTATGACGGCCGCGGGAAAACATTCTTCTTTGTGGACTATGAAGGATACCGTGTGCGGGAGGCGCAAACTCAGGTTGCATTCGTTCCCCCGACGGCTTGGCGTACCGGAGATTTTTCGAGTCTAATTGACTATACGACCGTGACCGGTACGGATTGCAACGGGGCATCGACGTATGCAGGTGAAATTTTTGATGCCAAACTGGCCCAACCTACTTGCGGCGTACCCTTCCAATACGACGGCACAGGAAAGCCTCTGAACATTATTCCCGCTACGCCGGTTGTGCCCGGCGGCGGTTCGTTGGATCCTTTGGCGCTTCGGCTGGCAGCGTTGTACCCGGCCGCCGGGCCGATCAACTCGAGTGGAAACAATTTCGTCGCCAACCCCATCCGCCAGGAAACGCGGGACAACTTTGACGTTCGCGTGGACCAGAAGTTCTCTGACGCGGACAACGCGTTCTTCCGTTTCAGCTTCGAAAACCAACCGAGCTTTATTCCCGGAACTTTCGGTGGATTGGCCGATGGAGGCGGCTTCTTCAGTGGTCAGGAGGATTTTTCCTATCGTAGTTTTGCCACCAGTTGGACGCACGTTTTCAAGCCCGAGTTGATCAACGAATTTCGGCTTGGCTATAACCGGGTGAATGCCCATCGCCTCGAACTCAACGCGAATACGAATGTGTCAGCTGAACCCAACATCGATTTTCCGGGCGTCCCTTTTTCGCCGGGCATTGGCGGCCTGCCGCAACTGGTATTCAGCGACGTCGCCACCTTAGGCAGTCCCACGTTCCTGCCTTCGGTCGAACTCCAGAACTCCTACACTCTTTCCGAAAACTTGACTTGGGTTCGCGGTCGCCACACTTGGAAATTCGGCACGGAGATCCGGCATGAAGAGTTCACAATTTTCCAGCCCGCCGCGGCGCGCGGTACGCTCAACTTTGACCCCACGCTGACCGATAATCCGGCGGCGATCGGTACCGGTGGAACCGGGTTCGCCTCCTTCCTCGCAGGGCTTACCAGCGGAGGCAGCATCAACAACCTGCACAATGTGGACTATTTCCGAAACACTTATGCGTTTTACGCGCAGGATGATTTGAAGCTAACGCCCACTCTGGTGTTGAACCTGGGCTTACGCTACGAACTTTTTGGCACGGTATCGGATCGCTTCAACGACGTAGGAAACTTCGACCTGAGCGACCCGACAAATCCGACGATCTTTGTGCCGAAGGGACAGACGGCGCAGCTCACGCCCTTCATCGCCCAGTACGTTAAGATCAGCGCTACCGGCAGCCGGGGGCTGATCGACTCGGACCTGAATAATTTCGCGCCGCGTTTCGGCTTGGCATGGCAGTTCGCTCCGAAGACCGTACTGCGAACCGGCTACGGAATTTTCTACGGCGGGCAGGAGAATGGTCCGTACTCGAATCCGAGTCCCGGATTCAATCCGCCGTTCTTCACCAACCAGTCGTTCGTTGAGCCCTGCAGCGCGCCGACAGCCAATGTCGCGGCCGGGGATTGCCGCGTGACTCAGATTCCCGCTCTGGCTGGCGGTTTCCCCGCCAACTCGCTGGTAAATCCCAACACTCCCATTTTTTTCTCGGTCGATAAGAATCTGCGCACGCCCTACATGCAGCAGTGGCACTTGAGCTTTGAACGTGAGCTACCGGCGAACAGTGTGCTCACAGTAACCTATGCAGGTTCCAAGGGCACAAAGCTATATACCTTCTTCAATGGCAACCAAGCCGCGCCCGATCCGAATCCGAATGACGCGACCGCGCCACGACGGCCGGTGTTTGCGACCGTGATCGGATCGCCCGCTCCATGCTCCCTGGCGAATTCTCAGTACTGCACCCCAGTCTTCGACACTGGAATCGACTGGTTCCGCTCGTCTGGAGCTTCCAACTACAACTCGCTGCAGGCAAGCTTCGAAAAGCGTTTCGCCAAGGGTCTGCAGTTCCAGGCCTCCTACACCTACGCACACTCGCTGGATATCGCCTCCAACGCGAACCTCGGTCCTACGCAGAACAACAGCGACTTTCGCTATTTTCGCGATCCGCAGGCCGAATACGGTAACTCCGATTTCGACGTACGCAACCGTATCGTTTTGAATGGAATTTATGAACTGCCCTTTGGTCACGATAAGCACTTCCTGGGGGGCGCAAACGGGTTTGAGAACCAGATCGTCGGCGGTTGGCAGATTGCCACTATCCTCTCGATCTCCACTGGCAACTGGTATACCGTGCTCGACGCGGACGGCAACTTCGCCAATTCTGACGGCGGTGCTGGTGGAGTATCACAGCGTCCCGACCAAGTCGGAGATCCGACCCGGGCGGGCACGGTAGCGGGCAACCCTACGTGTGTCGCTCCCGACAAGATTCACACTCCGACCGCGTGGTTCAACACCTGCGCATTTATCGATCCGCCCCTCGGTTCGTTCGGGGATGTCGGCCGCAACACCATCGAGGGGCCGGGATACAAGACCTGGGACTTCTCGGTATTTAAGTTCTTCCATACTTCGGAGAAGACGGATCTGGAATTTCGTGCGGAGTTTTTCAATCTCCCAAATCACACCAATTTCCTGTTCGCCAACAGCGGCCCCCAAAATGGAAACAACGCAACCATCCTGGGAACAGAACAGTTCGGCGACCTAACGGCTGCCCGTCCGCCGCGACAGATACAGTTTGCGTTGAAGTTCTCTTTCTAAGAGATTGCCGGTTCCATCCTACGGCTTACGTATACGCCCGACGGGCAATCTGACTCGATTTCGGCGCAACCGGAATCGCAATCGCGTTGGAGGCCGAGAAGGACAAAGCTCGATGCGGCGCAGAGATTTTCTTAAGACTAGTGTCGCCCTGGCAGTAGCTGCGGAACTCGGACCCAGCAAAGCGCAAGCAATCGTCCCCGCGCACAACTGGGGAAAGTACGACTTCGGTTCTGGCCCCACCGTGACCGACCGCCTCAATCAGGGGCCGTTCTCCCAGTACCCACCCGATGCTTCAATTCCCACCGATGATGTGGTCATGACCACAACCCCTTCGGAGGAAGTCGTGCCCAACTATGGAAAGGGACTGATCACCTACATCACAGCCGATATGGGCACCGACGAAATCAAATCGGACAATATTCCCCAGGCGATTGAAGATCTGGTTCGATTCCCTCTCGGACAACAGCTTTACGTACGCCCGACGTGGCGGGAGGTGCAGCCGCGGCCCGGACGCCTGGAGTTACCTGATTACTTGAGGCTGGTATTCGAGTTGGCGAAAAAAAATAACAAGCGCGTCGGGATGCGAGTTCAGATGAGCGCTCCAGACTATTGGCACCAGTCGGCGTTACCGGATTTCGTTCTCGAAAAAGTTCCTACCGTTGACCTGATCGTTAGCGAGAAGGAAGACAAAGCGTCGGCCGAGCGCTTTTTGAAGAACCCGTATTCGCGTTCTCAGCCCCGCTTTGACCATCCTTTTTTTCAGCACGCATTCCGGGAACTGATTGGGCTCTTGGCGGCGGAGTTCAACGGGAGCCCTGCCATCGAGTACATCGATACTTTTATGTATGGGTTCTGGGGCGAAGGTCACACCTGGCCCTTCAGCAATAATCCCTTTCCCGATTACCAGACCGCAGAGCGCACCTGGATCGACATGCTGGAGGTTCAGCTGGAGTACTTTACGAAGACTCCTTTGATGACCAATACCCAACCCGACTACAGCCGGGTTGGCAACTCAGAACTTCTTGATCGCACGGTTCGCAGCAATAACTGGATTCGCAGTGACACCATCTTCATCGAGAATGAGCAAATCGAGGCCCTCAGCAACCGGCCGCCTTGGACCGCGGCGGTCCTCGAACAAGCGCTGCCGGGGAAAGCCCCTGATCCTAGCGCCGCACAGGAAGGGATATCGCCATCCGACAATCTGATCGCCCATGTGCTGGATGTGGGGCCGAATTACTGGTCACTTTGGAACTTCCACCAGATCAGTGCCAAGAATCTGCTGAGCTATTACCAGGCGGCACCAACCTGGTTCGACCGGATCAATCGTCGCATCGGCTACAACGTGAGGCCGTCGATGATCTGGAGCTACGAAGATGGCGGCTACATCGGGCTCATCATCGGCTTCATCAATGATGGCATTGCGGGCGTTCCGGGCGTGCTGCGGGTGACCGTGGAGAGCGAGGACGGGAAACCGCTTAAGAGCGGCTGCCTAGACGCTGGATATCCTCTACCCGGCAAGATTCGGCAGGCGCAGTTTGTCCTGCCGCGAGGCACCAAATGGCAGGGGTTGAAGCTCAGAGCAGAGATTGAGGTCAAGGGCATGCCTTATCCGGTCCGCTGGGCTTGTCATCAGAAGCTCAACAACGATGGCTCACTTACTCTGCATCCCAACCTCCTTCACGAAGCTTAGTGCAACGCTCTGGGCCGATAAGAGGCAACTGGTTTTTTGGCACCCCCAAGCTTTTTTCTCGCTCGGTTCACGACTAGATTCTGATCCCCACGGCATCCGTTCTTCTCTTTAACCGCAACTCGGTTGTCCAGAATACACTCTGAATATAATTACAAGAAGATCACTTGAAAGAACAAGAAAGAATGCCACCCTTAAGACTGGTGTCGGGTGCCGTTGAGCTAGCCTCCAACTGCCCCGATTGCACGCCGCCTCGATCCCGAGTGTTTCTGCTCTCTCCTGCCAATATTTCGGCCGTTCGCGGACAGTTGCTGTTGAACGGGAGGTCTGAATTCGAGCTCGCACGCCGCTTGCGAGAACAGGGCGCTCCGCTTGGAGAACTTTTTAGCTTCATCAGCAGTCTCTATTTTCGCGGTAAGCTCGCCTATGCAAGATCCTTTTCCGTTGCGCCGCCGGGCCTTCCTGCGATGTTTGTTATGACGACATCGCGTGGTCTTCTGTCACCTGACACCATGATCGCAATCGAGGACCTCCTGGAGATGTCGCACGTTCCCATCGACACCAGCGATTCTCGATATCGGGATCCGCTTTGCCGGGATGCACGTGCGCTGGCTCGGGCGCTACCTGCTAGTTCCGAGGTTGTGCTGCTCGGCAGTATCGCCAGCAGCAAATATGTCGAGCCGTTGCTCGAAACTTTCGGCACCAGTCTCTTATTCCCTCAAGATTTCGTGGGACGAGGGGATCTGAGCCGCGGCGGTCTGATGTTACGTTGCGCTCAAGCCGGCGTCGAATTAAATTACGTACCGGTCGAATCTACTATTCGCAGTGGGTGCAGACCTCCGAAACTCTCGCCCTTGAAGCAATGTTCTTGAGTCTTGCCTGCCGGCATCTGCCCGCAGACCGATCCTCGACAGCGCTATATTTCCAGCTAAGCGAAGGCGGCAGTTTGCTCAGAAGATAAACTTCAAACCGAACTCCCCGATGCGCGGATTATGAACTCCAGAGGGGTGCAGGAAGTTGCTGGCAGCTTCTCCATCGGCGGCGTTGCCATTCACGCAGTCATTCGACCCAGAGCTTGCCGAGCCGGAGTCCGTCACATATCCGCAACTGCTGCTGTTCACGCCCGTCCACTGCGGGTGGTTGAAAACATTGAAGGCCTCGGCGCGGAACTCCAAAGCTTTCGACTCTCTGATCCTGAAGCGCTTGAATAAGCCCATGTCGAAATTCAGTCGGCCCGGTCCCGCGAGCGAATTGCGCCCCGAGTCGCCGAAGGTGAGACCGGTGGGTTGCGTATACGCTCCGGGATTGTCGAGCAAAGGACCGTACACCACACCAGGCACAGGAGTGAAGCTGGGTTTCGGGCCGTGCGGATCTCCGATAAGGTCAGCATACGAGCCTGAGCCTACGTTGTTCCCGACGCCCGCGTTGTCGTAGTAACCGCCATTCACAATGCTGAACGGCTCTCCCGACTGCGCCGTCGTGATGCCCGATACCTGCCAGCCTCCGAGCAGCGATTCCTTTAAGCCGCTCGAGTGGCGGAAAATCGGTAAATTGTAAATGTAGCTGACGGTGAAAATATGGCGTTGATCAAAGCTGGAGCTGGCGCGGTAGGAGTTCAGATTGTAAGAGTCGACGAACGCGCTGTCGTAGCGGTCGGAAGAATTATCGATCGAGTGGCTGTACGTGTAGGCGACCGTGAGTTGAAGCCCGCCCGCATTCCGCCTGCCCGAAACTTGCAGCGCGTTGTAGCTGGAGTTGGCTCCGCCGACGATTCCGTAAATCGAGTCGTAACCTTGATAGGGACGAAACATATCGACATTCACATTGCCGCAGGCGACGTTGAGATTGAGGGCAGCCTGACCCGTGACCGGAGTTAGATTCCCGAGGGTAGGAGGCGAATTCGATACGTTGTCGCAGTCCGCGCTGGTGATGTACTGCCCCGGCATGTAGGGGTTTTGGCTGGCCGGAGTGGAATGGAGCTGATTCCGATCCAACTGTTGTGACAGGTGCGTTCCCTTGCTGCCAACGTAAGCAATCACAAGCAGCGTGTCGCGAGCCAATTCGTGTTGAATGTCGAAATGATATTGCTGAACGTAAGGCCACTGCGTCTTGGTGGTGATCGAGGTTAGCTGAGAGCTGCCTCCTCCCAACGGATAAACCAACGGCTGCCCAGTTGGAGCTGTGCCACCGAGATTTGTATAGCCCGCGATGAACAGCTGCACTGGGGCGATGATGCCGGGAGGATTGCCTTCGAGCGATTCGGTATTGGCATCATTGCCGTTCGCATGTTCGAAGAAGATGCCGTACCCGGCGCGAATCGCCGTTTTTCCATCGCCCTTAGGATCGAAGGCAAAGCCAATTCTTGGAGCCGGGTTGAATAGATGGCCGGACATGCAACTGCTGTGCACGCCGTTATAGCCGCAGTGAACCATGCCGGTAATATTCTCGACGCTCTGCCCAGGAGCAAAATCCAATGCCCCCGTATTCGGATCGACCGTGGGCGCATTAGCCGGAACATACGCATTGGGGTCGAAATTATAAGCGCGTCCGTAGCGCTCGTAATAGCTGCCCAGAAGGCTTATCCGTACGCCGAGGTTCAAAGTCAGTCGTGGCGTGGCGCGCCAGTCGTCTTGCACATAAGGCTCCATGACCTTGTAGCGGTTGTAATACTTCAGGTTTTGATTGGGCTGAGCGAATGCGTTGATATATCCCACGAGCAGATCCGCAAAACCATTGCCCGTGCTGGAGAACGGTCCAAAGGCATTGTTCGTTTCGCTATAAGCAGTATTTGGATTCGCAGAAAAGAAGAGGCTGCCGTTCGGCTCCTCCTCCGCGGGCTCGTTCTTTTCGATGGCCTCGAAATAGGTTCCGATCGCGAGGTTGTGCTTCCCTTTAATCCACGTGAGATTGTCGTGGAAGCTATAAGTGGGGTTCGAATTATTCCAGGGCAAGTAGCCCGGATCGATCTGGACGCCGAAGTTTCCGTTGCCGCTGATCGCGAACGAGGGAATCGTTCCGTTGAATCCGTTCTCGAAGATGCCCGTCATGGTCATGCTGGCCGGCCGCTGCCATGCGGTTCCTGTATTAAAAAGATGCAGGTGATTGGCCCCATAACTGAAAACGAATTCGTTCAACAGCGACGGCGAAAGCGTGGTGGTTAAGGTCGTCACCATGCTGATACCAGGACCCTGCAGCGTTCCGCCGATCGCGGGCACGTTCGTGGTGTTGTTGCAGGTCGACGGCGAGCACGGAAAGCTCTGCGTCCAGGAATCATGAATGAAGCGGAAATTCGCCCGCCATCTCGAATTGATTTGATCGTCAACTTTGATCAGCTCCTCATGCCAGCTGATAGGCTGCGAAAATGTTCCGATGAAAGCATGTCCGTCATTCGGCATGGGAATATTCGCTACCAACGGATCAGTATTCGCGGGATCCAGTTCGCTCGCCGGAATAATATTGTTGGGAAAACCCAGGTAATAACTATCTCCACTCGAATCCTGCCCCGGCGAACTATATGCGGGACAGTTCACGCTCACCACTTCCTGCCCCTGCGGAGTTGCGACGGGGACCACACCGGCTCGCACAAAGGGAGTGCCAGCCGCCGGACACACGTCGCTGAAATTTCCCGC
>Ga0116135_1000533_pt1 | contig 21071 bp, 16 predicted proteins | sample June2015DPH_20_1_FD_89738 | JGI IMG/M metagenome (GOLD analysis project Ga0116135, IMG submission 89738) | Peatland microbial communities from SPRUCE experiment site at the Marcell Experimental Forest, Minnesota, USA - June2015DPH_20_10 | ecosystem: Environmental > Terrestrial > Soil > Wetlands... | reverse complement strand
GTACAATCTCTTCCATTACACTCTGCCGCGGCTAGGCATCACGGTTAAGTTCGTCGATGCCGACGACTTCGCCGGATTGCGTGCGGCGATCACCGACAAGACCAAGGCGCTCTACACCGGGACCCTCCGCAATCCCAAGCTCGACGTATCCGACATCGAAACCCTCGCCAAGATCGCGCACGATGCCGGCATCCCCTTGGTGATCGACAACACTTCGGCCTCACCAGCCCTGACGCGTCCCATCGAGTGGGGCGCCGACATCGTCGTGGAATCGGCCACCAAGTTCATCGGCGGCCACGGAACCACCATCGGCGGCATCATCGTCGATGCCGGGAAATTCGACTGGACAGCATCGCCGCGCTTCAAGCGCGACTTCGTCGATCCCGACCCCAGCTACCACGGCATCAGCTACACCACGGCCTTCGGCAATCTGGCCTTCATTCTCAAGGCGCGCGTGCAGGGACTACGCGACACTGGCGCGGCGCTCTCGCCCTTCAACTCTTTCCTGCTGCTGCAGGGAGCCGAGACGTTGCATCTGCGTATCGAGCGCCACTCGGAGAACGCGCTCAAGGTTGCCAACTACCTTGAGACTCATCCCGGAGTCGAGTGGGTGAATTATCCGGGTCTGGAAAGCAGCAAGTACCACGAGCGCGCCAAGAAGTACCTGCCCACCGGACGCGGCGCGTTGGTCACCTTCGGCATCAAGGGCGGCTACGAGGCCGGACGCAAGCTGATCGATTCGGTGAAACTGTTCAGCCACGTGGCCAACATCGGCGATGCAAAGTCGCTGATCATCCATCCCTCCTCCACCACCCATCAGCAGTTGAGTGCCGCCGAACAGCTCGATACCGGTGTGACGCCGGAGCTGGTGCGGCTCTCGGTGGGCATTGAAGATGCGCGCGACATTATCGGCGACCTCGCACAGGCGATTGCAGCGGCGAACGGCACCACCCACACGCTGCCCGAGCCCGCAGGCCAGCGGACAGGAAAATAACGATGGCACTCAATCATCAGTTAACGGAAGGCACCCTATCGATTACCAAGCGATGTCCGTTCGTGCGGCAAGGCGCTAGCGAACTTGAAACTGATTGACGAAAGGCGGAAATCACGGTATACATAAATGACCATGACTCATCGTTGCCAATGTTGTCGGAACACCTGCACTTCTATTGGCGCGAGGGAGATCGTGGTATAGCAATTATTTAACCAGGATCTAGTTATCTGACCCACATGCCAATATTTCAGGCATGTGGGTTTTTTGTTGTTTGAATCAATAGCGAAAGTCGAGGTAGTCACGGGAATGGACGATGAGGGCCTGAGAAAGAAGATAGTACGCGAAGCACGGAAGCTTGGCGCGGACCTGATTGGTTTTGCTCCCGTCTCACGTTGGCGCGAACACAACGAACTCAAGCCCGAGTATTGGCCCAATACGATCTGGAGCAAAGCCGAAACCGTGATCGTGCTGGGCGTTCCGATGCTGCTGCCGATTGTCGAAAGCACTCCGTCGATCAACCACACGGTTTTGTACGACACAACAAATGTGCTTCTCGACCAGATGGCATACAGGCTCGCTGTCTATCTCAACAGTCTCGGTCACGCCTCTATTTTCATGCCGCGCGATGGGTATGGCAGTCTGGAGATCCTGCTTAAGAAGATGCCGGCCTGTTTCAGCCAAGTCTATGCGGGAAAGTATTCTGGCTTGGGAACAATCGGTCATAGCCACAATCTAATTAATCCAAAGTATGGCCCTCGGGCGCGGTACGTATCCGTTCTGTCATCGGTTCGCATCAAGGGCGATCGCATGATCGAGGAAGATCTCTGCAATGGATGCGGCGTCTGCCGAAGGCTTTGTCCGGCGAAGGCCCTCAGCAGGAAAGATGGATCACTAATTGCCGAACTGGATGCGATTAAATGCACTCACATCCACCAGGCGTTAAAGGCTGAAAATCGCTGGCCATGCGGTGTGTGTTGCAAGATATGTCCAGTCGGAGAAGATCGCAAGCTTTACGGCAGTACGAGCACTCGCCTGTACCTTAAAGAGCGCGAGGCGATCGAAAAGGATCCTTCGCATCCAGACTACAAGCATCTTGTTCACCTTCGTGAACACGGATCCAGCGGCAATGGAAAGTATTAACCCAAGATATAGGAAGACGATAAGCCAATATGCGGGATGAATGGAGAAGATTGTGAAGCTACGACACCGATCAGTTTTGCTGGCAGTTGCTTTGATAGGAAGTTTGATGTCGCTAACAGACTGCAACAAGTCCGCTGCGGGCAAGCCACAGGTAGTCAAAATGGATTATGCCTATTACAACCCGCTCAGTCTTGTGCTCAAGGAAAAGCACTTTCTCGAGGATGACCTTGCCAAGGATGGAGTCTCTGTCGAATGGACCTTGAGCCAAGGAAGTAACAAAGCCCTGGAGCTATTAAATAGCAAGAGCGTGGATTTTGGTTCGACGGCGGGGGCGGCTGCATTCATAGGAAAATCCAACGGCAATCCTATCAAGACCATTTATGTGTGCTCACAGCCTGAATGGACGGCGTTGGTTGTGCGCAAGGACAGTCCAATCACCAAGATCGAAGACCTAAAGGGCAAGAAAATCGCGGTGACCCGCGGGACAGATCCTTTTGTATTCCTTCTGCGGTCGCTCGATCGGGCCGGACTCACCGATAAGGATGTTGAACTGGTTCCTCTACAACATTCCGATGGCAGAAACGCCCTCGAAAGAGGAGATGTAGATGCATGGGCGGGACTCGATCCTCTGATGGCGCAAACGGAAGTCGAAAAGGGATCGAAGCTCTTTTATAGGGACGTATCGTTGAATAGCTACGGAGTGCTTGACGTGCGCGAGGAGTTCGCAAAGCAGTATCCCGCATACGTAAAGCGGGTGCTGGCTGCTTATGAGAAGGCACGCCTGTGGGCTATCCAGAACCCGGCAGAGTTTCGGGCACTTTACGGCCGGAGTGTGAAGATCGACGACGCTATCGCCGCCAAGGTACTCGAGAGAACTGACATAAGCAATTCCGTACTTGGAGATGAACAGAAGAAGGTGATCGCGGCCAGCGGCGACGTGCTGAAGAAGAGTGGGGTCATCAGCAATACCACCAATGTTGCCGCGACCGTCAATGAGCTGATCGACCCAGAGTATGTGCGCGAGGTTGTCGCCAGCAAGTAGTCATAACATAATATGAGCACAACACAACAAGACACGACGATAGTCCATTTTGCGGCGTTACGGGAAAAGCCGGCACGGCCCAAGCGAACAGCGAAGCTCCTGGTCACAGACCGCCTGCTCGGGATGATTGTCCCCATAGCCGGAGTTATTTTGTGGGAGTTACTTTCGCACGCGGGCGTCTTTCCGCCCAATTCACTTCCTGCGCCCAGCGTTATAGGTCAGACGATCTTTGATTTGGGGAGAAGCGGCGAACTCTGGCGACACGCCGGAATTACACTGTGGCGAATTACCGTGGGCTTTCTTCTGGGTGCTGCAGCTGGCACCTTGTTAGGCGGCCTCACCGGTTACGTATCGCTTGCCCGTAAGTTGCTCGACCCGCTATTGCAAGCGCTGCGGAACATTCCATCCATGGCATGGGTTCCACTCTTCCTGCTTTGGATGGGCATACAGGAAACCTCCAAGATTGCCCTCATTGCGTTGGGCGCATTTTTCCCTGTGTATCTGAATCTATCGAGTGGCATGAGCCATGTCGATCCGAAGCTGATTGAGGTCGGCAAAGTGTATCGACTGAGCGGCCTTCAGATGATCAGGCGGGTGATCCTGCCGGCTGCGTTGCCAGAGTACATTGTGGGACTACGTAGCGGCTTGGGCTTGGCTTGGATGTTTGTAGTGGCGGCGGAAATTATGGGGGCGAGCCGTGGTCTTGGATTCCTTATGATCGACGGACAAATGACGGGACGTGCATCGATCATCCTGGCAAGTGTGGTCCTCTTTGCCGGTTTGGGCAAGGCCACGGATCTGCTTCTGGAATCAGTTGGGCGCAGACTCTTGCGATACAAAGCCCATTGAGGCCAGAGCGAGGAGAACATTGTGAGTAGCGCCGGGATACGGAACAGTTCGCTCGAAGTCCAGGGTGTCAGTAAGACATTTGCCTCGAACGGTGGTGCATTGCTGGCTCTAGAGAATATTAATCTCCACATCGCGCCCGGAGAGTTCACCTGTGTGGTTGGCGGCAGCGGATGCGGGAAGACGACACTGTTGCGAATCATCGCCGGACTCGAAAGCGGTTATGACGGAACTGTGTTGCTAGGAAAGAATCTCGTGGTTGGACCGGGGCTGGATCGCGGCCTTGTCTTTCAGGAACACCGGCTCCTGCCATGGTTGACCGTTCAGGACAACGTGGCTTTCGGGATCAGCGACCTTCCTTCCAGCGAACGTTTCGCACGTGTAGGGCAATACATCGACCTGGTTGGTCTCCGTGGATTCGAGCGCAGCTACCCTCACCAACTTTCCGGAGGCATGGCACAGCGGGTGGCAATCGCCCGTGCACTTGTCAGTCGCCCTCAGTTGCTGTTACTGGACGAGCCCTTCGGGGCACTCGATGCCTTGACGAAAATACGCATGCAGCAGGAGTTGTTGCGTATCTGGGAGGCGCAACGGACAACAATGATTTTGGTGACTCATGACATCGATGAAGCTATCTACCTAGCGGATCGAATCGTGATCATGTCTCCGCGGCCAGGAACGATTAAACTCATTGTTCGCGTTGATATGCCACGCCCCAGGGACCGTACTGGTTATCCTCTCATAGAACTCCGCAAGAACATTTACCGAGAGTTCTTTACCGACGAGGATGTACCGGAGGACTACGAGATTTAGTTTGGTAGCTGTTTATGGTGTCTTAACGGTTTTCCGATAGTAAGAACGTGATCTGGCGGCGAGAGATTCTCCCTCTCATCCAGCTCACGGTGACAGAGAATTTCTGGAATTTCCGGATTCTTATGTCCCGGGGAGTAACTGAACTGTTATCATTGTTGCATGACCTCCTGTTTCCAGATGTGTCGCATGTGTCCCTACACCTGTTGTTGCGGGACGATGACGTCTGGCGAATGGGGGATCATGGATTAGCTTTTGTATAACCAGAATCCAGTTTCAATTAACCCATCCGCCAGAACAGGCGGGTGGGTTTTTCTTTGTTGCAGGTTGCAATTGGCACGCAAGAGAGCCAATCGCGCGAATGCCCGTCCGAAGTGGGGGATGGAGTCAGTACATGGTAATCAACGTCTACGGCGAGCCGGACAGACGCGCAACCGCGAGTGATAATTGCGGAACTGCTGATCCTGCTCTGCCTGGAAATAACAGCATAAATAGCAGTATCCACCCGGAGCCCGCGTCGGAGGAGCACGCCATCTCGTCAACTAGTTTTGCTAGTGAGGTACTGCTGCGCATCCTTGGGTTGAGCACCATATATGCCGTTCGCGGCAAGGTGCCTTTCGTGGCCTTTTCCGGAATTGACGTTGAGATACACCGCGGCGAGTTGCTGGTGCTGGTAGGCGCCAGCGGCTGCGGCAAGTCTTCTTTCTTGCAGACAATTGCCGGACTGACGCCGCGTCACGCCGGTACTGTGCAGTTGGAATCCGAGTTGTTGACAGGCCCTGATCCGCGCCTCGCGGTCGTCTTTCAGGATCCCGTGCTGCTTCCATGGCTGACCGTGCGGCAGAATGTTGAGTTTGGCCTCCAGCTGCGTTCAGTATCTGTTTCTCAGGAGGAACGAGAGCGACGAGTGGCGGAGGCGATTGCTGATGTCGGACTGGTTCGATTCGAGAAAGCCTTTCCCAGCCAGCTTTCTGGCGGCATGGCACAACGCGTAGCACTGGCGCGAGCGCTTGTGCGCAAGCCGGCTATCCTGCTGCTCGACGAACCCTTCGGTGCACTGGACGCGGTGACCCGCCGCGACATGCAACGTTTGCTCCAACGCATAGTCCGCACGCATCACGCAACGGCATTGCTGGTCACGCATGACGTAGACGAGGCGGTGCGCCTGGCCGACCGCGTGATTCTGATGGGACGCACGCCGGAGGCAGGCGGGCAGCTCTTGCATGAGTTTCAGGTGCGAACGATTTTGGGCCGCAAGCCTAGTGCGGCACCGGCCGTGGTTCGACAGCAAATCCTCGAGGCTCTTTCGCAAACCATGGGCCGCGAAAACGATTCTGCGTGGGATTAAAGGAGACGTGCGATGTGTGTTAATTGCGGGATCAATCGCAGGGACTTTTTGAAATTGACATCGACGCTTTCGGCGGGAGCATTGCTGGGGCTTTCCGCCTGCCACAAGGCAGTTGCGCAACAGCCGGTGAGAGTCGGTTATCTCGCCATCACCGATGCGGCTCCATTGCTGGTGGCGCATTCGCGCGGCCTCTACACGGCTGAGGGTTTGACTGCGGAGCAGCCGCGTCTGTTCCGCTCCTGGGCGCAGCTTTCCGAAGCCTTCCTGGCAAGGCAGGTGAACGTTGTGCATATGTTGATGCCTGCCACGATCTGGATTCGCTATGCACGCAAGTTTCCGGCTAAGGTAGTGGCCTGGAATCACACCAACGGCTCCGCTCTGACGGTATTGCCGGAGATATCCAGCGTGGCCGATCTTGGAGGTAAAACGGTTGCGATTCCCTTCTGGTACTCCGTGCATAACGTGCTGCTCCAACGGGTGCTGCGCGAAGCAAGCCTGACGGTTGTCACCAAGCCGAAAGAAGCGGCGCTGGCCAAGAACGAGGTGAACCTCGTTATCCTGCCTCCGGCCGACATGATCTCTGCGCTGGCGAACAAGAGCATCGCCGGATACATCGTCGCCGAGCCGTTCAACGCTATTGCGGAAAATCTCAAGATAGGAAAAATCCTGCGCTTCAGCGGAGACATCTGGCGCGACCACGCCTGCTGCGTCGTATTCATGCACGAAGACGATCTGCGCGAGCGCAAACAATGGTCGCAGGCTGTGGTGAACTCCATCGTCTCCGCACAAGCGTGGTCACGCGACAATCGAGCTGGCGTAGCTGAAATACTCTCCAAAGACGGTGGAAAATACACGCCGCACGGAAAAGATGTGCTGGATCGCGCACTGGGCTACTACGACCCTGCTTTCTACGGCAGCTCGGGAGCGATACATCATCTCGACTGGCCCATCCACCGCATCGATTTCCAGCCCTATCCCTTTCCATCGTATACGCAGGAACTAGCGAAATTCCTGAAGGAAACCAGCGTGGAAGGCGACACAAGCTTCCTTGCCGGACTCGAACCTGGCAGCGTCGCCACCGATCTTGTGGACAGCTCATTTGTGACCCGCGCAATTCAAGCCGCCGGAGACGCTGCGGCTTTTGGGATCCCGCCATCATTTACGAGAAACGAAGTGATTCAGATATGAGCAGTGCAAGCACATCATTGGAGCCTAAGTCTGCTCGCGCCGCTCTTCGCTCGTACGCCAAGAGCATTGCCCAACCGCTTGCTGGCGTGAGCGTAGGGCTGGCGGTGTGGTGGCTCTGGACTTCGCCTATGCTGCACTCCAACGTGATCACGGTGTCGTTCTCCCCGGAACGCACCGCGCTGGCACTCGCAGAGTTGCTTGGCAAGGGCACTTTGTATCCGCACATCATGGCCAGCCTGCGCCGCGTCACGGTGGGTCTGCTCATTGCCCTGCTCTGCGGTTTGCCGTTGGGAATCGTCATTGGGCTCTCACGCGGGCTGGAGGCCTCCACCTCGCTGCTGTTCCAGATCCTGCGCATGATCTCCCCGCTCTCCTGGATGCCGCTGGCTGTGATGGCATTTGGTATTGGCGATCAGCCGGTTTATTTTCTCCTCGCAGTGGGCGCGGTCTGGCCCATCATGCTGAACACCGCCGCCGGAGTGCACGCCATGAATCGCCAGTGGATACGACTTGCTAACAGCCTGTGCGCCTCGCGCGCTGAGACTATACGGCTCGTCGTGCTGCCGGCGATCGCACCTCAGGTGCTGACCGGGTTTCGCCTGGCGTTAGGCGTTGTGTGGATCGTGCTTGTGCCGGCGGAGATGCTGGGCGTCAGCTCCGGGCTCGGTTACTTTGTCCTCGACACCCGCGACCGGCTGGCCTACCCTGAGCTAATGGCGGCCATCCTCGTGATTGGCTTGCTCGGCTTCGCTCTCGACTCCCTCATTAAACTCTTAATCCGCCTTTGGGTTCCTGCCACATAGCGAGGTTTCCGGATGTCTGAACATCACGAGAACGGACACGATCACACGCACGAACACAGCCACGGCGATGCGCGACCTTCCGGCGCCAAGAAAGAACCCATCAATCGCTTCCCGTCCAAGGCGGACCATCTGCGCGAAACTCCCGATCCGGCAGTGCAGGAAATGCTGGTACACCTCGCCACCGAAGGGATCGATACCGTATTCGATCGCTTTGACGCGCAGAAGCCGCATTGTACGTTCGGCCTCTCGGGCGTCTGCTGCCGGATTTGCAACATGGGACCGTGCCGCATCACGCCCCGCTCTCCGCGCGGTACCTGCGGCGCCGATGCCGACCTGATCGTCGCGCGCAACCTGCTGCGTTCGCTTGCCGCTGGTGTTGCAGGACACGGAGCACGCGCACGTGAGGCGATGCTTGCGCTCAAGGCAGCCGCCACCGGGAAGATCCCCCAAGCGATTCGTGGCGGAGAAAAAGTTCGCAAGATGGCCAAGGCCTTCGGCTTCTTCCAGGAAGACAAGCGCGTGGAAGAACTGGCCGAGCAACTGGCGAGTGTGCTGCTTGAGGACCTCGGCCGTACCTATCCTGAGCCGCACCGCACGCTTCATGCCCTGGCTCCGGCCGAAAGAATTGCGAAGTGGACCGAACTCGGAATCCTACCCATCAGCGCCTACCACGAGGTCTTCGAATCGCTGCACCGCACTGGTGTCGGCACGGATGGCAGTTGGGAGAACGTTGTCAAACAGCTTCTGCGCTGCGGCCTGGCGTTCAGTTGGAGTAGCGTAATGGGCGGCTCCATCGCAATCGACTGTCTCTATGGCCCACCGGAGCGCTCGACGATCACAGCCAATCTCGGCACACTGGAGGAAGGCTACGTCAGCATTGCCTTGCATGGACATTCGCCGGTACTCGTGTCATCGATTGTTGCGGCCAGCCGCTCCAGCGAGTTCATCAACGCAGCACAGAGCCAGGGCGCGCGCGGCATTCGCTTATACGGCATCTGTTGCTCCGGACTTTCATCCATGGCTCGCTATGGCGAAATCTATCCGCTGGCCAATGCAGTGGGTGCCGAGCTGGCGCTTGGCACGGGCGCGCTCGACCTCTGGGTGGCCGACATGCAAGACGTCTTTCCGGCGATCATGGACGTAGCCGCCTGCCAGAAAACACGCGTCATTACCACCAGCGATTCTGCACGTTTGCCAGGTGCCGATCACATCGGCTTCGACCACGAGCATTCGAATCTCGGTCAGGTCGATATCTTTGCCGGGCAGATCGTCGCCTCCGCCATTCAGAGCTTCAGTGCACGCACCAAGATCCCGCGCTTCGTCCCCGAGGTTTCCGTCGAAGCTGAGGTGGGTTTCAGCGTCGAGAACATCCTTGCCGAATTCGGCGGGCCGGAGAAACTCGCCTCTCATCTGGCCTCGGGAGCGATACGCGGCATCGTCAATCTGGTTGGCTGCAACAACCCGAAGGTTCTCTATGAGGCAACCACGGTTCGCCTCGCCGATGTCCTGCTAGAGCATGATGTGCTCCTGCTAACAAATGGATGCGCGTCATTTCCTCTGCTGAAGCTTGGCTATTGCTCGCCAGCCGGACTGAAGAAAGCCGGCGCAGGGCTGCGTAGGGCGTTGAGGCCGCAGGGAAAGCCGCTGCCGCCGGTCTGGCACATGGGAGAGTGCTTCGATAATGCCCGCGCCTCCGGCCTCTTTCGCATCCTTTCCGACAGCCTGGGCGCTCCGCTACATGACCTGCCATTCGCGTTCGCGAGCCCTGAGTGGTCCAACGAGAAAGGCATTGGCGCGGCACTGAGCTTCCGCCTGCTCGGGCTGAACTCCTATCACTGCGTCGGTCATCCGATCACAGGCTCGGTGAACCTGCAGAACTTCTTCGCCGAAGACACGGAAAAGATACTTGGCTCAGTGACCGTGGAGATTCCGGACCCCGTTGAACTCGCCAAGAAAATCGTCCGCGACTTCGACCTTCGTCGCGAGCGTCACAGTTGGCAGCGCGCAGCCGGAAAGTGACACCGACATAGGATCGAGCGCCCGACGGAGCATACGCGGGCAGCAAACGCCCTGACTGTGTGATTCGCCCACGCGCAGACGTAAGGAGGCGAGAACGGTTTGGGTGCGGAAGTGACACGCGAGGAAGAGCGCAGCCGAAGACTCGATCAAAGCCAAGACTTGCGTATACGTTCCCATCGCCGAAATCACTTGGCCGATCGACCACGTAGTTCTGTTCGGGTAGACATACCTGAATTCAACGCCTAAGGACAGATGTTTGGGAAGGTTAAGGACGCGCCGAGACTAAGTCCGATTCCGCCGTTTCTTTGCAATCAACACCACGGCCGGCACCGCCGGCAAACCGGCCCGTTGTCCATGATTGCTACAAGAACCTGACGCAAGTCAGACCAGTGTGCTTGCTCGAACCACAGTTGTGTAGGTTCTTTCCAAAAGCGCAAGCGCGCCCCGGTAACCGACGTATGATCGCGACAGGACGACTTCGTCGGTACTCGGGAAACCTATCTCCACCAGCGTACCCCCCAATTGTTTAGCAAGTTCACCTTCCCAGGTAGTACCAAACAGAATGGGCACATGATTCGTAAAGTCCGTTTCCCGTATTCGCCTATTGATGATGTACCCGTCTTCCTCGAAATCAACATCGGCGACAACGTCCTGTGATATATGTAGGAATTCACTGCGGATCGCCTCCCGGAATTCCTCAGGCGGATTTTCCGTAATAATTTGCTTCCCCGGGACGAGCCCCAATTGATTTACCAGAAACTTGGTAACGGCCAAGTTGTAAGCGCTTTCGCCCACAACCACGAAGAGCGACGGCAGTTGATACTGGCTGGTACATCCTGCATAGAAACCAGCAAAATCCCGCAGGTAGTCGTAGTAGGATTTCTCTTCATCTTGAATAAACGATTCGGTCCTGGCGTTATTGAGTGCAGCAAACTCCGTTACCTGTCGCAGAAATGCGCTGGTCTGCTTTGCTCCAATGGGAATTATGGGAACATGAAGAAAGGGTTGTCCGTACTTTTCTTGCAGATGCCGCGCCGTCACCAGACCGAGCCACGGTGAAATGACCAAGTTAAATTGGGCCTTGGGAATGTTCTTCCACTCTGCAACGCCACCGGATTCGGGGCCAAAAAGGATGTTCACCTTCAGCCCGATTCCTTCAAGAATCCGTTTGATCTCGCTCAAATCTCCGCGCCAGAAGGTGTTCTGGTATGGCAGAAGCGACCACACATTCACTGAGCCAATATCCCGTGAGCCGTCATACTCTCCCACATACTGGTCGATAATTGCGCGCGTGATCAGTTCGTGACCGGTGAAGTTATTGCCCTTGAAGCCGCCAGTTTCGGCATAAACGATAGGGACACCTTGCTCCTGATATCTGCGAACCACGCGTCCGACATCGTCTCCGATTAACTCGGATATGCACCCCGTTACGACGACGAAAAGATCGGCCTCCATGATCTTGAGGGTCGCCTCGATGAGTTCGTTCAATCGGTCCTCCCCGCCAAACACTACCTCTTGTTCTGTAGCGTTGGTGCTGGGGACGTGAAACTCGCCTCCCTGATAGCCATTGATCCCGGCTAAACTCTGGAACTGCTTGGTCGCGCAACCAGGACCGCAGTGGGTGATCGGGGTTACGCGCGGAATCGCCAGGGCGCTGGCCAAAGCTCCCATGGAACATACGTAGCGGACCTGCTCGATTGAGTTTGACTTAGCAGCATCGTCGAGGATGGGTAGTAACTCGTTATTGGCATTAAAGCTCGACATGGCTATCCCCCATAGGCGAGTTTGTGCTCCTCGAAAGTGCAAAAGGATCGTCCTGCTCAAGCCACCACTTCTTGTAAGGAAACGACGAGTGAGCCGCCACGTCTTCGCAGAACTTCTTCTTTGGGAGAACCCGGAGAATCGCTTGTCCAATGGTCAATAATCCCTGATATCCAAGGCCGTCATTGGAGTAAAAAACTGGAAGAACCGGGATACCCAGGCGGGCTGACAAAAGAGCTAGGTTGCCCAGGTGGCGAGAAATGACAAAGTCTGGTTTAGATCGTCGCAATGATGCGTAAGCCTGAAAATGTTGATCATTGCTGACGGTATAGTGCGGAATGTCGCCGTAGGTATTCACCACATGCGCCAGCGCGTCCTGCCGCGGGTCTTTGCTGTCATAAATTGGATCGTGATGATAAGAGAAAGATCCATCCAATTCGACGCCGAGTTCCCTCAAATCCGCCATCAGCCCGTGAGCAAAGGCCGCGCCGGCGGCAACGTAACCCTTCTTGCCGCCTAGTGCTTTGCGCAGCTTTTGCAGCTGCGGCTCTATCCGCGCACGCTCCTTGGCTATCACGCCTTCCACTCTGTCTTCCCGATGAGTAACTCGTGCGAGTTCACGCAGCCACTCGTCAGTTGCGCTCAAACCATAGGGGATCGTAGCCTTTATTTCCGGGACCCCGAACTCTTGCTCCAGCCCAGTTGCCAGATAGGCCAAGGCAGAGCACATAGTGACTGTCGCGGCCGCCTCAGAGAGCTGTTCCAGCGCACCCAAGGTACTTCCGCCCATCACAAGATTGACCCGAAGCCCCAGTTGTTCCAGTAATGGGCTAAAAACGTCCGGTCCGCCGAGATGAATGACGTTCACCAGATCGTCCTGCTTCCTTGTCGGATTCTGGCGAACGATCTGGCGCAAAATGCCATGCTCGATGACGTCCCACCCGGTACTCCAGTGCTTGGCCCTAAACCCCTCGCAGTACAGCGGAACCACTGTGACCCCAAGCTCGGCTTGGAGTTTCTTGGCTAGGCTGTCCACATCGTCGCCGATAATTCCAGTAGCGCACGACGTTGAAACGAAGATAACCTTAGGCCGATGGCGATTCCATGCATCGCGAATCGATTGCTCCAGTTTCGCAACGCCGCCAAATACCATGTCATCTTCGGTAAGATTGGTGCAAATCGAACGCGGATCCTCCAACTCCCATCCACGACGAGCGGAAAGGTCGCGATAGTACCGGCAAGTAGAGGCTTGGCTAGCGGCACAACCGATCGGCGAGTGCTGAATCACCACGGATTCCTGTATAACAGTGGACTGCGTGACCGTTATGCACTCACTGCACATCGAAGCCTGCGTGAACGGACTGTCCAGTTCGCAAAGCTTTCGTCCGTTCCGTCCGCAACCGTTCCCGGAAGCGGAGGTGCAAGCGGAGTCGCGCACGAGTTCAGCGGCGCTGCCTTCCCAGCGAATAATAGTTCCCAAGCGCTGTTCACGGTTCTCGACTACCGGGGTCTTGAGATTAATTGACATGACTCTTCAATGCCACCTTCTCTGTAAATTGCGATCTATTCAGTCTCGTTTCAGTTCATGAACCTTGGTAGGTTCTTTAACTCTCGATTCTTTCGACACCAATCTTCAGGCCTATCCACTCGGTCAAGAAAACATTGCGGCGGTAAATTTGTCGTTCACGCTTCTAGCCACTTGAAACGACCATCCCCAGGCGCAACGGGCTCCGCTAAGCGGCCGCTTGCGATCAATCGCCGCAAGGCTGAGTCTATGAAGTCGGGAATCACAAAGGCGTGAATGCCGTGATTCGACAGTTTCTCCACGGCTCCCGGTCCGATTTGCGCGACTACTACAGCACGACAATCCCCCAGTAACTCGACAGCCCTCCGCATCGGATCTTCGGCATGGTCCACCTCACCATCCTCCGATGCTGCGCCGCAAGGCGGTTGATTCTTGCGGATTTCGATCAAGCGACAATCGGCTCCTTCGATCTCATAAATCAGAAACTGTGTGGCCCGTCCAAAATGCTGATGAACAATCTTTTCGTTCTGACTGGCTACGGCAACCTTCATCGCTACACTTCCCTAATTCCCGAGATTTGGCTGTTCGAAATTCATGGCAGGCCGAGCATGACGAGCACTATTCCTCACAAACAAAAACCTCACTCGTTGTGGAGTGAGGTTTGATCTTGAAAGCTTGCATTGATGTACAACCTTCAATGCGGACCATAAACGCCACTCACGCTCATGTCTTCAATGAGACAACAGATGCATTTCGTCGAAATGAGATAGAGAGTGGTCATAGCTGAAACGTAGGCTATAGAAACCTGAGGATAGTGTCAAGGTTGTAATTCGTCCCTCGGTTCTTTTAGAGGTGTAAAGGTGCATCTGCAGAACACCGCGGAATCTTCTTAAGATAAAAAATCACTTGTACGCGGAATGGAGTTCGGCTAAGGTGGACAACATGAGCTACGTGATGACAAAGAACGCCTGTCGCGCCAGCATGTGTTGCTGTTGTGCGCGCGTTTCTTCTGGCATCAGGAGTTAATCGACTGGCTTCAAGTTGTTTAGTCTTGTCGAACCCACTGCCAGGCGGCGGTGGGTTTCGTGCTTTAGGCGCGATACAACATCAGGGCAGGACTCCAGAAGCAGGCAGGTATGGGGGGCAAAGTGGCTAACGCCACTGCCTGCAAACCGCTGCTCGAATCCCATTCCGGCTTCAGAGTGTGCCAAATTGTGCTGCGTAAGATGTATTCGAGGTTTTGATTTAGATATGACGCCCATGGTTAACGCGAACAGCGCTTTGTCGGGCACCCTTGCAACATGTTGCATTGCTATGCGCATGTGTATTGACGTGCAAACCGTGGGTGAGAAAGCCGAAAAATAATCAGCATCGGCAATCCGGAGCTTTTCAGACACCCACGAACGGATCGTGGGCCTTTTTGTTTGTAGTCGAATAGGAGCATCGATATGGCAAAAAGCTCTACCTCTCAGGCGGAAAAGAAACTAACGCATATCTACGTACGCGATGCCAAAAAGGCATTCGTTCGCCCTTGCTGGACCACAGGTGCTGAAGTTTATTGCGGTATGTGCATGACTGGTACGATTCAGTCGGTGGTCGGCGAGGTCTGCCCGATCTGCTCTAGCACCGTCGAGCGCATTCTGGAAGTTGCGCCCGGAGGCGTGTCTAATCTTGCACGCACGAAAGAAGGATCTTTGGTCCGTGTGACCCATAAGGCGAAGGGCAGGTAGGCTCTGGAGTGTTACTTGGCTTCTTTGATTCGCAAGCGAAGTTGGCGTGGACACGGATTTCAGTTGTTGGAAGTGAAGCCAGTAAAGCTGTACTTCTACGAGGTGGTGGTAAGGGGCTAATCCTGCTACAACTGCATGAATGCTGTGTTTATCGTGATGCAATAACTTTTAATTAGTTTGTCGATATTTCTTATTTGGTGTTGACATAGGTTTTTATGTTGGGTACATTGCACTCATGACCTCCTTTTCCAGCATGGCTTGTTGTTATCGCTGTTCTCGTAGCGGGCCGGCATGCCGGGGAACGCGAGAATCTGCTGTGATTACGCAAACCAGGTAATCAAGACCTCGAAGTTACTCAGAGCCCGCCCAGCAAGTTACTGGAGCGGGCTCTTCCCGTATTGTCTCTAAAAATCTCCAAGTAGCTGATTGGCTGTTGGCAGCCAGAGAACGAAGTTGCAGCTAGATCAACATGCTTAGGCGCGACCAACGATAACCACATAGTACGAAAGGGGTAGAAATTGAGTAAGAAGTTGAAACAAATCGCAATCTACGGTAAGGGTGGCATAGGAAAGTCGACCACGACCTCCAACATTAGCGCTGCGCTCTCGACTGCCGGGTTCAAAGTGATGCAGTTCGGGTGCGACCCGAAGTCCGACTCGACGAACACGCTGCGCGGTGGTAAGTACATACCCACCGTCCTAGACACGCTGCGAGAAAAGAAGTCAGTTCGCTCCGAAGACATCATTTATCAAGGCTTCAACGGAATTTACTGCGTGGAAGCCGGAGGGCCGGCCCCGGGCGTCGGTTGCGCTGGTCGCGGCATCATCACAGCGATCGAAACCGTCAAGCAGCTCCGAGTGTTTGAAGACCTGGACCTGGACATTGTTCTCTACGACGTATTGGGCGACGTGGTCTGCGGTGGGTTTGCCGTGCCGATTCGCGAGGGGATTGCCCAGCACGTCTTTACTGTTATGTCGGCCGACTTCATGGCCATCTATGCAGCGAACAACCTCTTCAAGGGAATCAAAAAATATGCCACATCCGGCGGTGCGCTGCTGGGAGGAATAATCGCCAATTCCATCGGCGCGCCGGTAACCCGGTCAATCGTAGACGACTTCGCACGCGTGACACAGACCCAGATCGTGGAGCACGTTCCGCGGTCGATTACGGTAACGCAGAGCGAAATGCAAGGGAAAACCACCATTGAGGCGGCCCCGAACTCGGCTCAGGCGGAAGTCTACCGTCTGCTCGGCGCCAAGATTGCCGCTCACACAGAGTCGAAGGCACCAGAACCTCTGGAGCTGCAGGATCTGCGTTCCTGGGCGGCGAGTTGGGCAGACCAAATCGTAGCCGTCGAAAGTGGTGAAGTTCAAAGCGTTGGAGAGGCCATCTAGGCCGGCAAGAAAGGGAAGCACAATGAGCTACAACGATGGGTCTGATATTCCGACTCCAACACGGGACGAAGGAATAAATCTTGGCACAAATACCTGCCCAAACCGGGAGCAACGGGCGAATGGCGTGAATGTCTTCTTCGGCAAGGCCAGTGAATTGGTCCGCGGTGCCAGGGAGGGGACACTTAAAAACCACGAGCGCGAGTTCCAACAGAGCTCGGGATGCGCGTTGAACTTCTATCTGACGGTCCGTGTTACTACAATTCGCGAGGCCGTCACTGTTTTTCATGCTCCAGTGGGCTGCTCTTCGTCTGCCCTCGGCTATCGCGAGTTGTATCGTGGAATTCCTACGTCAATGGGGCGCCCCGACTTCGACGTGCGCTGGCTTACTACCAACCTCAACGCTGACGATGTGGTTTTTGGCGCTGGCGATAAGCTGCGTTACGCCATCGAAGAGGCGGAGCGCCGCTACTCTCCCAAAGCGATCTTTGTCCTGACTTCATGCACGACGGGCATCATCGGAGAGGACATCGAAGGGGTTGTCAACGATCTCCAGGGTAAGCTGAAGGCTAAGATTGTTCCGGTGCACTGCGAGGGGGTGCGCTCGCGACTGGTACAGACCGGCTATGACGCATTCTGGCACGGTGTGCTCAAGTATCTGGTTCGCAAACCGATTAAAAAACAGCCCGATCTGGTGAATGTTGCTAGCATGCTCTCCTACTGCTGGCAGGATCGGCTTGAGATTATCCGGCTGCTGGGAAAACTCGGATTGCGAGCGAACTTCGTCCCCGAATTTGCCTCGGTTACCGATTTCGAGCAGCTCTCGGAGGCAGCCGTTACCGCTCCTCTGTGCCCCACCTACACGGACTACCTTTCCCGCGGCCTGTGGCAGGAGTACGGAGTCCCGTTCTTCCTCTATCCGTCGCCCATGGGGATCGAGAATACGGATGGCTGGCTGCGCGAAATCGCAAAGTATACCGGCAAAGAAAAGGAAGTCGAAAAACTCATCGCAGAAGAACATGCCATATGGGTTCCGAAGCTGGATGCGATCCGCAAGGAGCTCGTCAACTTTAAGGGGGACGGGGAGAAGCTGTCGGTTCTCGGTTCGCTCGGTCAGGGACGCCTCTTAGCACAGACTCCCTTCTTCCATGAACTCGGGCTCGCTCCGACAGCGGCCATTGCCCAGGATTTCGACAACCTCATCCTGAAGGAAACTGAGGATCTAATCGAAAAACGTGGAGACTTCGACATCCTGGTCAACACTTTTCAGGCAGCTGAGCAGGCTCACCTCACCCGCAAGCTCGACCCAGATCTTGCGCTCACATGCCCCTTCCAAGGCCCTGCCTTCAAGCGGCACAAGGGGACGACTCGCATCCACTCGTTGCGCGGAGATCCACTTGCCGTAAGTGCGCAGTCCGGTTATGCGGGCGCGGTCGCATTTGGCGAGTTCATCCTAAGAACTCTTCGCAATCCGAATTTCCACCGTACCTTCCGGGTGAAGACGAGCGACAGCTATAAGCAGTGGTTCTACGATCAGCCCGATCCGCTTTATTACGTTCCTGAAAGGGAGAACCATGTCCGCTGAAGCCGTTACACCGCGTTATACCGATGTTAAAGAGGCACCCCGATACTCCTGCTCGCTGGGCGGAGCACTTACCACAACGCTTGCGCTCTACGGCGGAGTTCCGATTCTGCACTCCGGTGCCGGCTGCGGCCTGGGCCAGCAGTTCGGTATGACCTACGCTGCAGGCCAGAACGCCGCCGGAGGGCAGGGCACGACCAACACGCCCTGCTCCTGCCTGGTGGAAGAGCACGTGATCTTTGGGGGCGAGGATAAGCTGCGCAATCTCATACGATCCAGCACCGAGGTCATGATCGGCGATTTCTTTGCCGTTATCTCCGGCTGCGTCCCGTCACTCATCGGCGACGACGTGGATTCGGTGGTGAACGAGTTCCGTGACAAGGTTCCGATTGTGCACGTGAAAGCACCCGGCTTCAACGGCACCTCGTACCTAGGGTATGAGCTGTTCCTCGAAGCGGTTGTCGATCAGTTGCTCGAACCGCGGCCAGTCAAAAAGGGGCGCGTCAACATTCTAGGGGTTGTGCCGTTCCAGCACCTGTTCTGGAAGGGCGAATTGGCCACTATTAAAGGGCTAATCCAGCGGCTAGGACTGGAGCCTAACATCATCTTCACGGAGTTCAACGGACTGGAGAACTTGCGCGAGCTTCCGGCCGCGGAGTTGAACTTGGTTCTCTCGACCTGGAACGGCCACAGCGTCGCCCGCAAGCTGGAAGAGAAGTTTGGAACGCCGTTCCTGACCGCCCCCGCGGTTCCTGTGGGCGCCAAGCAGACTTCACATCTGGTCAGACGGATCGGAGAGCAACTTGGACTCGATCCCGCCTTCGTTGAGAATGTAATTACCACCGAGGAGCGTCACGCTTATCGTTTTGCCGAATACTTTGGCGACGCCGTGATGCTCGGAGTACCGAATGCGTTCTTCGCGGTGGCAGCCGACAGCGGCAAAGCCATCGCACTCACGCAGTTCCTCACCAATGAGGTTGCCTATCTTCCGGAGATCGTCATTATTACGGACGATCCGCCGGAGTCGGCGCGCGAGGAAATCGTTCGACAGCTCAGCGACGGGATCGAGTCCGCTTCGAAGCCGGAGGTGTTGTTTGAGAGCGATGCACATCTTATCCGGGAAAAGCTGAAGGGACGGAGTTTCTTGTTCCTGTTTGCGAGCTCGCTTGAGAAGCACATTGCTGGTCCCGAGTTCAACGCTATTCCCATCACTGTTGGGTTCCCGTCTTACGACCGACTGATTCTAGATCGAAACTTTGCGGGATTTCGCGGTGGGCTTGCAGTGATGGAGGAACTGGTCAGCACTTACGCCGGTCCGCTCTAAGTTCGCAGTAAGAAACTCGCAGTAAGAAACTAAGCAAGGCTGACTGGACAACCAGAGGCCGGAGATCCCAGAAATGGGTACCGGCCTTTTTTATTTTGAATGAACGAAGTGCCGGAGAGTTAAGTTCCGGCCAAGGGAGAGCCCGAATTGATACGGACACTAGCGCGACGGATCATCCGGTTCCGAGTTGCCGCCCTTCTGGGGATCGTGGTCGTGACCATCTTTTTTGCTTGGCACTTGAAGGATCTAAAGATGGCCTTCGGCGGCGGGGATATCGTGCCGCCTAACCATCCATACGTAAAACTGAACAACGAAATGGCAGATACCTTCGGCGGCGAGCACATGGTTGAGATCGCGGTCGAGGTGAAACAGGGAGATGTTCTCGACCCGGTGAATCTTGCAAAAATCTACCGGATCGATCAGAAGCTGCGCGATATGCGGGGCGTGGTCACTTCCAAGATTGTCTCTGTGGCTTCGCGGAAATTCTCCCGGGTCAGCTTTTCATACGACGAACTGGGATACCCTTCGCTCAACTCGGAGAAATACCAGGACATTGTGCGGAAGATCGCCGCCGGCGACGAGAAGGAGGCTAACTCCTTCCGTGAAGAAGTGCTGAACAACAACATGGTCTACGGCTCGATCGTGTCGCCGGATCGAAAGCGCGCACTCATCCTGGTTGGCTTCCGGTACGAAGAAGACTACGGCTATATTTTCGACACACTCAAGAAGATCGTTGCCGATGAGAAGGATTCCAATACGCAGTTCTATCTCGCCGGGCGGCCTATCATGCTGGGATACATCGACTCGGCTTTCCGTGGAATCCTAGTTGTCTTTGCTATCGCCGTACTGGTCATGGTGGTAACGCTGTATCTCGACTTCCGGACGATCCGCGGTGTTCTCCTGCCGCTCTCAGCGGGGTTGATCGGTGTGGTCTGGGGACTGGGTATTATGTCTGTCCTCGGTCATAGCATCGACGTACTCGGGGTGGCCATTCCGTTTCTGCTGATCGCCCTGGCCCACGGTCACTCGGTGCAGATCCTGTCGCGCTACTACTACGAGTTTGCCAACGGCCGCAACCGCGAGGAAGCTGCCGTCGAATCCATCGTCGGGCTATTCAAACCGATGACAACCTCTATTTTCGCCGATGCGATCGGACTCTTTGTTCTTATCTTCATGCCCTTTAAGAGCATTCAGTCGATGGCGCTCGTTGGCACGGTTGGCATCGTCGCGATCTACATCGGCTGCCTCTTTTACATACCGATCGCACTGGCGCTGCTGCCGCCGCTAAAGAAAGAGACGGTCGAACGCGAGGAGAAGTGGAGCGGCCTGTTCTTCGAGCGTCTGGCGGCCTTCTCCCTGGCACGAGGAAAGTGGTTAATTCTCGGCCTTACAGGCGTGATTCTCGTCATCGCGCTGTTCGGAGCTTCCAAGGTCAAGGTCGGAGAGTTGCAGTCCGGCTCGCCGGATTTCTGGCCGAACGCACCCTACAACAAGGCCGAGAAGGTGGTCGAGGGAATGACCGGTGGAAACCTTTACTGGATCAAAATCGAGGGTGATCACCCAGGGGC
>Ga0116135_1000527_pt1 | contig 21147 bp, 17 predicted proteins | sample June2015DPH_20_1_FD_89738 | JGI IMG/M metagenome (GOLD analysis project Ga0116135, IMG submission 89738) | Peatland microbial communities from SPRUCE experiment site at the Marcell Experimental Forest, Minnesota, USA - June2015DPH_20_10 | ecosystem: Environmental > Terrestrial > Soil > Wetlands... | reverse complement strand
TCGACCTCGACCTCGACCTCGACCTCGACCTCGACCTTCACATCGACCGATGCGTTTCCCTTCGGGCCTGCGGCCCCCATCGGTCACTACACGTGCCCAACGCTGCAGCGTGGCGGTCCGTTTCATTCTTTCTTGGCACCTGCCGACACGCGGGTGGCCTTCGTGAACGGCGACGATTGGCTGGCGATCGTCAATCGCTCTCCGACCGGCGCGCTCGCACCCGACTACGCGCCGACCGATCTGGTCGACTTGAAGGATGGCAGGGCACGCACGCCCGCGGAGTGCGGCTCTCAACACGAGTGCCTTCGGCGCGACGCGGCCATGGCCTTGCACGCGATGTTCGACGCCATGCGCGCCGAGGGCATCGAGGGCCGCGTTCAGTCCGCATTCAGGGGGTTCGGGACCCAGTGCTGGGTGTTCGACAGCTGGGCACGTCAGGCTCGTGGAGGATTCTGCGAGGCCACCGAGCAGAGCGCCCTTCCCGGCCATAGTCAGCACCAACTGGGGACCACGCTCGACGTATTCACCAAGGAGTGGACGGACGACGGAACTCGAACGGGCCGGGGTGTCTTTCGCGACGGCTTCGGGTGCACGCGTGGCGGCACGTGGCTCGACGACTTCGCTTGGCGGTTCGGGTTCGTCGTCCCGTATCCCATCCATCCCGACGACCGCAAAGACGCTTCGCGCTGCGCGACGCGCACGGATCGGCCCGTGCCGATCGATCCGAAGACGGGTTACAAGAGCGAGGCCTGGCACGTGCGTTACATCGGCGTCGACGGCGCCGCGCGCTACCATGACGCCTGGCTCGAAAGCCGTCCGGGCTCGCCCGACGAGATCACCTTGGAACAATGGCTTCGCGCCGAACGAGGCCTCGTCGGCGACACCGAGCTTCCGGTGTGCGACGGCTGTCAATGCGGCGCTTGTGCCACTCTCGCAAGCGACGAAACCCGCGAGCCGTGTGGCAAGGCATCGCTCTGGCTGGACCCTGCAGGTCGCGTGATAGGCCCACTCGACGAGCCGCGCCTGACGGATGTGCGGGCGCTTGCCCAGGCGGACGGCGTGGTCGAGGTCGAGGCCACCGTGCACGCTCCGGCGCACACGCCGACCCAGCCACCCGTCTTCGGCCGCACGGGAGCCGCGTACGGCCGACAGGCGAACTTCCTCGCCTTCTCGCCCTACGCCGGCACTCTTCCGCACCGGTACCCCGATTTGCCGGGCGCCTGGCGCTTGGCTGTAGAGGCCGTTCCGACACCTGCGACCCGTTGGCCGTGGCGCGCGTCGCTCGCCTCCTCGGAGCTCGAGAGTCCGTGGAACCGCGCGAATGTCGTGCTGCCCGCAAAGGCGGGCGAGGTGGGCGTTCGGGTGCCCATCGTGGTCCCGGCCGAGGTACGCATGCTGCGAGTGACTCTGCTGCGCGATGGGATCGAGCACGACACGCGCGAGCTAGCGCTGCCGTGAACGCGCCGTGCAGTCGCACGCACAAGCCCTGGTTCGCACTCCGCAGGGCGGTGTCCGGGATTCCGCGATACAAAGAACAAGCGTCATGGCACCCGTCCATTGGATCGCGGTCAAGGAGCGGCTCCGCATGCGACCCGCCCCCGAACCGACGCCGGAGGAGCCGTCCGCCGCGGTCGCAACGATCGTCCGTGAAGGCCATGATGACGTCGAGATCCTCCTGATCGAACGGGCCGAGCGCGCAGGCGATCCGTGGTCCGGACATCTCGCGTTCCCAGGTGGAAAGCGTGACCGAACCGACGACTCGCTCTTGCGCACGGCGCTCCGCGAGACCGAGGAGGAGGTCGGCCTGCGGCTTCCCGAAACGGCGCTGTTGGCTCGACTCGGCGACGTCGCAGCTCGGATCAACGGCGTCCGGGTCGCCCAGTTCGTTTTCGCAATCGAAAACGGCGATGCCCCGCTGGCCACGAACGGCGAAGTGACGGACGTTCTCTGGGTCCCTCTCACGGTATTGGGCGCTTCGGGGGCACCGGCCACGTTCATGTACACGGGCGGCGGACGGGCGGTCGAGACGCCCTGCGTGCACCTCGACGGGCGCATCCTCTGGGGGATGACGTACCGAATGGTGCAGCAGCTTCTTGCGGCCCTCTGACCGAATCCCGACGTCGGAGATCCCGATCGAGTTCGAGGTCGACTTTTCGATCGGTCGTCGCTCCTGCGGATGCGCTACCGTCGCGGTACCGCAGCTCATGGTTGAAGGTCTCATCGAACAGCGCGCGCATTCGGCGATGCCGGATGACGGCGCATCCCGAGCACTCGCTCGTCTTCTGGGGGTCCTTGGAGAAGACGCGATTTTCGTCTTCGCCTCCGGGGCGAACGACAAGGACGTTCTCGAAGCGGTCGCCCACCGCCGCGCGAGTGCTCACGCTGCGGCGATTCAGGGCCAACCGCAGGCCCGAATGCTGACCCAGTTCGATGCGTGGGTGATCGACATGGTGCGCGCGATGGCCCCGCTCTCCCCTCCGGGGTGGATCCCGATGATGGGCGTCGTGCGGGAGAAGGTAACGCTTGAGGTCGGCGCGCGCGGACTGCGGAGCCTGTTTTCGAACAAGCCGAGCGAGCGAGACATCGCCAGGGTCAAGCGATGCGGTTCCCTGGCGACCCGCACCTTGCGTGCAGTGTTCGCGGCCGATGGGCCGCTCGACGCCGAAGAGTCCGCGACGTTGGCGGCGGTGGTGGCGGCGTTCGGTCTGCCGGAGCCGGATGCGACCGCGCTGCTGGCGGAGGCGCCGATCGCACCGGAGACTCTCGACGTGTATGGCGAACTCGATCACGACGTCGCCCGTGCCATCGTCCGAGGCGCGTGGCTGGCCGCAGCGGCGGATGGGATCGATCCACGCGAGGAACACACCATTCGCGTCGTCGCCCACAAAACGGGCATTGCCGAACCAGAGGTCGAGGCCGCGCGTCGTGAGGCACAAGAGCGGGTAGAGGCGCGTAGTAAACTCGGAGCCGCTGCCGTCGACGGGATTCGCTACGTGCTGTCCGACTTGAGTCCGGGCCTGGGGGTTCGCCTCGCGGCGCTCGTGGGGACGCTCACCATCCCGAGGCGCTGGCGCGGTGAGGCCCTCGCCTCAGTGGGACAAGGAGCGCCGGTGACGCTCGCAGGCCGGCATGTGGATCTGGCCACGAACGAGCGCTTTTCCGTGCTCGGCATCGCCTGGGCCGCGGCCCTCATCAATGACCCGACCGTCGCACGCCGCGCGGTGCTGCAGTCGCGCTGGGAAAGGTTCGCAAAGGATTTGGGCGAACACGATCTGTTCCCCCAATCGCTTGTGGAGCAGTGGATCGTCATGGCACTGGCGACGTGGGCTCGGTCATGGGCCTAGATAGCGTCGGCTTGGGCTTTCTCGGGGCCGGCAACATGAGCGGCGCGCTCATTAAGGGGCTCCTTCTCGGCGGCGGTGTGGCGGCCGATCGAATTATGGCGAGCGACGCCAAGGTCGACCGGCTCGAGGAACTGCACGTTCGCTACGGCATCCGTACGACCGGAGACAACCGGACACTCGTGCGCGAATGCAACGTCCTGCTGCTCGGCGTCAAGCCTCAGACCCTCGACAAAGTCTTGACCGAGATCGCGAACGACGTTCGTGCCGACCAGCTCGTCGTATCGGTGGCGGCCGGAGTCACGCTCGCTGCGCTCGAAAACCGGCTTCCACCGGGCTCGCGAGTGGTCCGCGCGATGCCGAACACTCCGGCCATCGTCCAAGCCGGCGCAACGGCCATCGCCCCTGGGGCACACGCCTACGAGAGCGATCTGCGCATGTCCCGTGAGCTGTTCGAGGCCGTCGGCAGCGTGGTCGTGGTGGAAGAGGCATTGCTCGACGCCGTTACGGGACTGAGCGGAAGCGGGCCAGCCTACGTGATGGTCATCATCGAGGCGCTCGCCGACGGCGGTGTCAAGGCCGGGTTGCCGCGAGACACGGCGCTGCTTCTTGCGGCTCAGACGGTCTTCGGGTCCGCGAAGCTCTTGCTGGAGACCGGCGAGCACCCGGGCCGCTTGAAGGACATGGTCACGAGCCCCGGGGGCACCTCCATCGCGGGCCTCCACATGCTCGAGAGCGGCGCGCTCCGAAGGACCCTCATCGACGCCGTCGAGGCGGCGTCGGAGCGCTCGGCGGAACTGGGTGCCCAGATGTCCGTGAAGCTCGGCCTCGGCCGCTGATGGCGCGGACCGGATCCCCGAGCGGCTCCACCCTACTTCGACAGAACGTCCGCGTACGTCACGAAGGCGATCAGCGTCAACAGCATCAACAAGCCGATCGCGTGCACGCGCGCCTCGACTTTCGCGTCCGGCTTGCGTCGCGACACGGCCTCGGCCCCCAAAAAGAGCAGACGTCCGCCGTCGAGCGCCGGAAAGGGAAGCAAGTTGAACGCACCGAGGTAGGCACTGAGCATCCCGAGAAACTGCAGTAGGACCCCCGGCCGCTGCGCTTGCTTCGCGGTCTCCTTCACGATCCCGACGGGACCATTGACCTGCAGCTTCTCTTTGCCAGCGATAACGCGCCCGATTGCGCGCACATTTTCGTAGACGAAAAGAGGGGGCGCGATGACGCTCATCTTTGCCGCTTCGCGAACACCGACGGGCTGGACGAGCACCGGCATTCGAACATGAATAAGGCCCTCGTCCTTGTCTCCGCGCGCGCCCGGCGTCACGCTCGGGTGCAGGATTTCGTCACCGCGCGCAAGGGTGAGGGTCAAAGGCTCGCCCGGATGCGCGCTGATCGCCTTGCGAAGCTCGTCCCACGTGGAGACGGGACGCCCCTCGACCTCGAGCACGCGATCGCCGTTCTTGACTCCGGCGAGCTGGGCCGGCCCCGGTTCGACGACGACGCGCATCGACGTTTCGTCCGGAACTTCCTTGCCGCCAATCAATAGACCGAAAAAGATGAGGACCGAAGCGAAGAAATAGTTGGTCAGTGGACCAGCCGCGATCGTGACCATTCGAGCCCGCAGAGGCGCGTTCGCGTAACTCGACGGGTCCTTGGGGTCGCTCTCTTCGTAGGGGTTCATTCCCGCAATTTGCACGTACGCGAGGAACGGAATCAGGGCCAGCTGGTACACCGTCGAGCTGTTCTTGGGCTTGTGCTTCCACACCGTCGGGCCGAACCCGATGCTGAAGCGAACGACGCGCATTCCGAACCGGCGGGCAGCCAAATAGTGACCCCCTTCGTGCACGACCATGAGCACGGCAAGTCCGAAGATAGCCACCAAGTAGTGCGCAACCGTCATGGGGTGTCGAAAACTCTAAGGCGGACGCCAGCGGGACGCTACATGGGCACGCGATTGCGCCTCACGTCATGGCCGAGCCGTCAAAAGGCCTCGACAAGTCCGGGGGCGCTGCGTGACTCAGGGGAAAAAGCTTACGCCGACAGACACGGAAGGAAACCCGACCCGCATCGTCAGCGCGGCCTTGTCACTGAAGTGATACCGGGCACCGACGTAAAACGCCGGCAGCACACTGGTCTCGAGGGGAGCGCCCGGACAGCTTACGTGCAGTCCATCGTAATAATAACAAGTGCTCAGCCAACCATGGAATATGTAAATACCGGGCTCGCCGAAGACGCTCCAGCGCTGGGATACATAGAAATTCCACTGCATCGCGACCGGAAGTTCGATGTAGTCAGCCGAGCAATTGAACGCGCCGTAACAGCCGGAATAGTGCACCCAGTCCAGTCCGAACGTGACCGCGATGCTGTTGTTGATGGTGGGAATAAACCCGTTTTGCACCACGGGAATGCTGAACCGCCCGCCCAGGCCGAACCCGCCGTCGCTCCCGTAAGGTCCCCCCCAACCGAACACTCCGTGCGGTTCGAGCTCGACCGCGTAGACGGGGTGGTCGCCGGGACGCTTGATCGTGTCGTCCGCGCGAGCGGCGGGGGCGATGGAGAAGATCACGGTGAGTGCAGTCGGTGCCGCAATGACGATAAGTGGACGGCGCATGGGTGGCAGCTGAGCTCCAGCCGGCCACACTGCCGGAGGAGCCTTCCGCGCGCAACCAGGAAATGGCGCTGCGCTCGCCGTTGTGCACGGCCCGCGTCCGTCACCCGTTTCGTGCTACGAGAGTGCTCCCCAGCATGTCCAACACGGAAACCAACACGCCCGGTGTTCCAGGTCCTCCCGCGGTCGGCGGGGGAGGTGCCGCCATTCAATTGAAGGGGGGCGCGGCCATTCTCGCTCCGGTGACGTCGTTTCCGAATGGCGTGCCCGGCAATGCCCTGGTCCTCTTGCCCATCAATCCGAATGGGACTCCCGTCGAGAAAAAGATCGTCGACGGCCCCGTCGCGCTGACGATGGAAGAAGTATGGAAGCTGCTCGGTTTCAACGGCCCAGCAGTTCAGGTCCAGGACGATCAGGGCCGGCCGATTGCGATCGGGCTCGAAGACTTGCTAGGCGGGCTGGAGAAGCATTGGATCGAAAGCAAGGACGACCTCAACCGAGGGCGTATTTTTGCGCAAGAACTCATCAAATACGCGCGTCACGAAAAGGCCGAAAAGGTTCTCTCCAAGATCGTCGCGCTCGGCGGAGATGGCGACGACTGGCTGGGCCTCGGCGTCGCTCAGCTGGCGCAAAAGAAGCTCGACAAGGCCGAAGCCACGCTTCGTGGCGCGCAGAACTTGCTCAAGGACTCGCCGTTTCCGAGCCTGCAACTGGCCCGAGTGATGAAAGAGAAAGGCGACCGCAAAGCCGAGCGCGAGCAAGCCGAGCGCGCCATCCAGATCGACAACAACTCGGTCGATTCCTGGGCGTACCTCGCGAACTCGATCCGCGAGGTCTCGGGTGAAGAGGCCATGCTGAGGCAGATCGAAGAGGTTGCGGGTGCACCGGTCAACGCAAAGTCGGCGGCCCCCTACATCGCTCTTCAAGGTTTCTTTGCGGCCGACTCGAAGGATGAATCGGCGCGCGATCGCGCGATCGAATTCGCAAAGAAAGCTGTCGCGCGCGCGCCCGGCGACGCGCTCGCGCTCGTCTGTCTGTCGGCGCTCTACGGGCAGGCCTCCAAGATCGACGAGGTCGTGAAGCTCCTTGCGCCTCACGAAGCGCTCATGCTGCGCGACGTGAGGGTCGCGCACAATTACTTCGAGGCGCTCTTTCAGCTGCGCGACTTGCCGAAGATCACCGCGCTCTTGAACAAGCTGGCGACCAGCCCGACGCGCGAGGTCAAACAGTTCGCCATCGAGCGCTCTCGCGCGATCTCGCAAATGCTCGCCCAGCAACAACAGCAGCTTCCGACGGCGACGCAAGGCAAAGCATAAGCTCGGGTCGGGCTCGCGGTCGGCTTTTTTAGCCCATGTTTCGACCGTCCCACGTTTCGACCCCACAGTTAGCCCGTGTTTCGACCGTACAGGATGCGTAGCCCGACGAGGGTGAGGTCTTCGTCGACGACCTGGATGGTCTTCGACAGCGGCGCAATGAGCGGCGCCAAGCCGCCCGTCGCAATGACGGCGCACGGATAGCCCAGTTCCGCGAGAATTCGCTCGACCAAACCGTCCACGAGCCCCACATACCCGTAGACGATGCCCGATTGCATCGCGTGCACCGTATTGCGACCGACGACACGCGGTGGCTTGGCTACCTCGACCCGGGGCAGCTTGGCCGCCCTCGTGAAGAGCGCGTCGGCACTGATCTGCAAGCCGGGGGCCAGAACTCCGCCGAGGTACTCGCCTTTGGGCGTAACGACGTCGAAGTTGGTCGACGTCCCGAAGTCGACGACGATGACTCCCCCCTTCGCTCGCTCGTAACCGGCCACCGCGTCGGCGATTCGGTCCGCCCCGACTTCACGCGGATTCTCGATGAGGATTGCCATTCCCGTCCGGATCCCGGGTCCGACGACGACGGCCTCGCGACCAAATCCGTCGCGGACCAGACGCATCATGGGCTCGGTGAGCGACGGAACGACGCATGCGAGAATCGCGGCGTCCACGATGGGCGGAGTGACCCCACGCATCGCGAGGAGCGCGCGCAGCGCCACGCAATACTCGTCCGAGGTTCGACCGCGCACACTTTCGACCCGAAACTTGTGGGTGAGCGTTTCGCCGTCGAAGAGCCCGTAAACGATGTTTGTGTTCCCGACGTCGATGGCGAGCAGCATGGTTTCAGTCTTCCACGTGAACCGATCGGATCACGTCGCCTTCCGCGATCGCGTCCCAATCGCCGACCGCATTTCCGACCCACGCGTACTGTCCGTCCAGGTGGGGGTATCGGGCAAGAGTCACGAACAGTTGGCTCGAGCCCGTGTCGCGTCCTGCGAGAGCAACCCCCACGTCGAAGGGCTCGAACGGCACCGGGGATGTCTCGCAGCGCAGCAGGTCGCCGGAGCCCCCATATCCGTCGCCTCCACGATCTCCGAATTGAACCACGAAGCCGGGCACCACCCTGTGGAACGAGACGCCCGTGTAAAAGCCGGATCGCGCCAGTGCGACGAGGCGAGTCGCCGCCACCGGCGCGAGCACTGGATCGAACGTTATGGATACGGATCCCGCGTCCGCATTGAGGACTACCCGTGTCGGGCTGGATAGTTCGTGTGCGAGCTCCGCGGCTGGTTCAAAGGCGGTCGTCGCGGCGTCGCACCCCTTCGGGCCGAAGCCGGCGACGACAAGGGCCTTGGCCGCATGGGATCGGACCGTCGGACTTGGGTCGGTACACGACTTCAGAGCGTACGTACGACCCTCCCCGCTGCCGCTGGCGATCGCTGCGTCGATCAGCGCTTCGCGGGTCTCGACCAGGTCCATTCGCCATGACCGCGCGAGCGCGACCCCGAGCGCCCGCGCGATCCCGGGATCGAGGGCATTGGGGTTCGCCACCGCGCGTGCCGCGGCGTCCGCTGAGCCGCCGGCCTCCCGCACCGCTGACGTGAACATGCGCTCGGGATGAGATTGCAGAAGCTTCGCGGCAGTGGCCACGAGCCCAGGCTCCTCTGTGGCCAGCGCCGACGCGATCGCGCTACGAGCCGCGTCGGAAAGCTCGGGGTGGCCGACGATCGCCTCAATCGACGCCTCTCGCACGCGCAGATGAGCACTACGGGCGATCTCGCTCCAGGCGGCACGCCGCGCGCGATCCATCGTCCCGAAGTCGATCGCCGCGAGCCGTGCGCGCTCGCCGGCTTCTCCGTCACCGAGGTCGCACTGGCGCAGAATGTCGGCGTCCCACCCGTGCCGTGCCAGGTGCGCCGCAGCGCCGCATCGGAGCGCCGAAACCCGACGAATCACGGCCGGATCGGCGCCGCGATCGGGCTTCGCGCGAGCCAATGCCCACAGCGATGTCTCGGTCCGCTCCGGCACCCCGACGTCGAGGTCCCCCATGGCCGAGAGCAGCACGGCGAAGCGGTCGCCCACCCACGGCTCGGCCCAACTGCCCACCATCGACGCGAACGCGTCCGCCAGAGCGAGTTTTCGGGCGACGGAACCCCGGGACAGCGCTCGCGCGGCCTCCACCCGCTCGGCGGGCGTTGCCTGATCGGACAAAAGGACCCGGGCCAAATCCGCCCCGGCATCGGGGTCGTCGGTGCGGCCGAGCGCACGGATCGCAAAGAGACGGTGCGGCCCGGGCCGGCCGAGCGCCGAGCGCGCGGCTGCGGCGAGACGAGGCCAGAGCTCGGGGCTCATTCGCGCCTCCAGGTGGCCGAATGGGAAAAGCGCCGCGTCGAGAGGCGTGGTCGCCCGTGCCGCATCGAGAAGCGCGACCGCAGTCTCGTCGGACACGCTACCCTTGCGCGCCGAGGTGTCGCCGAGCGCGTAGGCTGCGGCTTCCGAGGCCATCCCCCCGGCGGACAGCGCCGCGCGCAAGGTCGTCTCGGCCAGATCGCCCCCGCAGCGGCCCAGCGCCCGCAACAACGTCGACCTCGCACTGCGACCGAGCGCGCGCTGTCCTGCGCTCGGCCCGGAGTCCGGAAGATCCGCCTCTTCCGAGAGCGAAACGAGCCGTGCAGCAAGAGCGCGGACATGGCGGTCCTCGCGCCCGTTGCAGGACTCTCCGAGCCCGTAGCTCGCCCAGGCGACCACCTCGTCGTCCTCGTCGTCGAGTGCCCGAAGCAGGGGAGTGTCGTCGGGGTCCAGGATGCGCGCCAAGGCCCGCGCCGCCGCGCGGCGAACGGCGACGTCGAGGCTGCTCTGCGCGTCACGCGGAAGCTCATCGATCCTGCGGCGGTCCTCGGCCCGGACGATGGTCGCAAGAATGTCGGAAGGCGGGGATGATTGGGCCGTCTCCGCATCGGCCGCTGGCCCCGTCGGCGGTGGGGACCGCCGATGCGAGCAGCCGATCGCCGAGCAAGCGATCGCGCACACCGCGGCGAGCGCCCGTGCGAGCCTCGACGACGCACCGGTTCGGGTCGCGCCAACGGCGACCCCTGCCCGGCGCCTAACCGCGCGAGGCCGTTGCGGCGAGACGGGCCCCGGCTGCGTCGTTATCCCTTTCCCGCGCCGGCCGGGCGGGCCCCGCAGCGCGCACGAGCGATCCTCGCTTCGACGTCTTGAACCCATGACAGAAACCCCTCGCGAGCGGCGCGCCCGATGCGATCCATCCATGTGGGCGCGTTGGGGTCACACGCGCCCAAGGGCTCGGTGGTCAGGCCGGCGCGCGCGAACGAGTCGACCGCGCGTGGCAGATGCCATGCACACGTCACGATGGCGGCGCCCGTGACTCCGCGTCGTTCGAGGATGCCCGCCGAAAACCGGGCGTTGTCCAGCGTCGTCAGCGAACAGCGCTCTCGAATCACGACTCGATCGGGCACGCCTCGGAGAATGAGCTCACGCGCCATCACGTCCGCCTCGACACTTCCGCGCCAGCGCCGTCCCCCGCTCGCGACGACCACGGTGCGGTCGTTCGCTCGAAGACGGTACGCGTTCGCGGCCGCATCGATGCGACGACGAAGCGCGCCAGGCGCTAGGCGTCCGTCTTGATCGAGACGCACCGCGCAACCGAGAACCACGATCGCGTCCGCGAATGGCTCGCGCCGGGCATTGGATTCGATGGATTCTTCGGTCGGCACGGGGACAAGGAATACCCTTCTTTGCGCCAACGAGGTACGCTCGCGCGAACGGAGCCGCGGCCAAGGGAGCGACGGAAAGCCGATGCAAATCACGTTCTGGGGCGTCCGCGGCAGCATCCCGACGCCCGGGCCCAGCACCGTGCACTTCGGTGGCAATACGAGTTGCGTCGAGGTTCGCGCCGGCAAGGCCATTCTCGTCTTCGATGGGGGAACGGGGCTTCGTCTGCTCGGAAAGAAGCTGCTGAAGGAAATGCCTCTCACGGCACACATGTTCTTCAGCCATGTGCACTGGGATCACATCCAAGGGTTTCCGTTCTTCGAGCCGGCATTCGTCGCCGGCAACGTGTTTTACTTGTACGGGGGCAACAACGTATCGCGCACTCTGGAAGAGACATTGGCCGGCCAGATGGACCACCCGAACTTCCCGGTTCATCTGAGCGCGATGGGCGCAACGATGAGGTTTCGAGACCTGGTCGAGGGCGAAACCGTCGTGATCGACGACGACGGGCCACCCGTTCGCGTGACCAACGCCAGCGGCAATCACCCCCAGGGCGTCTACGCGTTCCGAGTCGAGCACGGCCGTAAAGTGTTCGTGTACGCCACCGATACCGAACACTACGCCGGTCACGTCGACGCCAAGCTCCTGGACTTGGCTCGCGGCGCGGATGTCTTGGTATACGATGCGCAGTACACTCCTGAAGAGTACGCTGGAAGCGCGGGCACCGGAGGCCCCAAAACGGGCTGGGGGCACAGCACGTTCGAAGAGGGCGTGCGTTTGGCGAAGGCGTCGGGCGCCGTGCGGCTCGTGCTCTTTCACCACGATCCCATTCAGAACGATGCCGCGGTCCGCGAGAAGGAGACCCGGGCAAAGGCCCTCTTCCCCAGCGTGATCGCGGCGCACGAAGGTCTCGTCATCGAGGCATGACGGACGCGGGTGCCCCGGGGGGGTCCGGGGGCCGATCGCGAAAAGCCTGCGCCGTCTGCAGAGGCCAAACCGCGTGGTTTTCGCGCATTCGGCTCCACCGCCGCCCGAATTCGGGCCATGGCCGATGGCACTTCACGTGCACGCCGCCAAGCGATTGCACAAGGAGCCACCATGCCGCCGAGCGAAAGTCATGCATTTCGTGCATACCGAGGCCGTCTTGCGGAGATCGTTCCGCTCGACCGAGAGACCGAACGAGCACTGGCGAGGCGCTTGCACGACGGAGATCGCCGGGCGGGAGACAGCCTGGTCGTGGCGTGTCTGCCGTTCGTCGTTTCGATCGCACTCGAGTATCGCCGCTGGGGCCTACCCCTCGAGGACATCGTGCAGCAGGGCAACGTGGGACTGTTACGCGCCGCGATCAAGTTCGACACCCGAAAGGACTGCCGACTGGCCACGTATGCCGCGTATTGGATCCGGGCAGAAATCCGGGAGCACGTTGTTCGCGCCTACCGCGTCGTGCGGCTGGGCACCGCCAAGGGGGAGCGCCGAGCGCTTCGGGCTTTCAGGCTCGCTTCGAACTGCGACGCGGCGACGCTTGCCGCAATCAGCGGGTTGACCCCCGAGCGCGCAGAGATGCTTCTGCCGATCCTCGCCGCGCGAGAGGCGAGCATCGACGTCGCAACACCAGGTAAGGGCGCTCTCGTCGATGCGCTCGCGTCCTCGTGGCCGACGCCCGAGGACGATGCCGGCCGTCGCGAGGCCGCCGAGCGGGTTCGGAAGGCCGTCAGGCTGGCGCTAACCGAATTGACGGATCGCGAACGGCTCATCGTTCGAGAGCGGCTGATGGCAGACGAGCCACGCACGCTCCAGGATCTCGGTGCAGAACTGGGCGTCAGCAAGGAGCGCGTGCGTCAACTCGAGGAGCGTGCGCGTACCAAGCTGCGGGCCCGCCTCGACGACGTGCGCGACGAAGCCGCATGAGGCTATGGTCGCCGTTATGACGGATGTCGGGATCGTCACCGGGGCAACGGGCGCTCTAGGGGCCGAGGTCGCTCGCGTGCTCGCCAAGCGCGGCCACCCTGTGGCGCTGCTGGACCATGAACGACACGCTGATCGCCTCGAGCGGTTGGCTGGCACACTGGGCGGCGCAACCTGGTTCGCGGGGGATGTCGCGACCGATGCTACCTGGCTCGCCGCCTTGGATCGTGTGGAGCGGCAGCTCGGGGCCCGGCCGACGCGAGCGGCGATCATCGCCGGCGCTTGGGGCGGGGGACGACCGCTTCACGAAGAGACGGACGACGAAACCTGGCGGATGATGATGCTGGCGAACGTCGAAACGGCGTACCGCAGTTTGCGCGCGCTGCTGCCGGCCATGGTGGCTGGCCGCAACGGAAGCATCGTCGTGGTCGGATCGCGCGTGGTCGAGCAGCCGTGGACGGGCAAGGGTGCGGTCGCATACACGGCTGCAAAGTCCGCCGTGGTGGCTATGGCGCGAGCGACGGCGGCAGAGGTGCTGCAGTACGGCGTCCGAGTGAACGCCATCCTGCCGAGCACGATGGACACCCCTGCGAACCGCGCCGCGATGCCGAACGCGGATCCGAGTAGTTGGGTTCCGCTACGCGCGGCGGCAGACCTGATCGCATTCCTGCTGAGCGACGAGTCTCGGCACATCAGCGGCGTATCGGTCCCGATCTACGGGCGGGCCTGAGTCGCAGAGCGGCCGCGGCCGAGGAAAAGCATCGTCGGTGCCCCCGCAATGGGCGAGCCCCCCAGGGACCGCAACCTGTGGTACTCGCCGTTCGTGATCCCTCGTTACACGCCAGTCGAATTCGCCGATCTCTGGTCGCCCGCGCACCGGTTCGCCGTGTGGCTGAACGTCGAGCTGGCCGCATGCGAAAGCATGGAGGAGGCTGGGATCGTCCCCCCAGGCACCGCCGCGAGCCTACGCGGCAAGCACCTCGTCCTCGATCCGGCGCGCATCGATGAAATCGAGCGCACGACCAAACATGACGTGATCGCATTCTTGACCCACGTCGAAGAACTCGCAGGCCTCGAAGCCCGATGGCTGCACCGAGGCATGACGTCGAGCGACGTCCTCGATACCTCGCTCGCGATCCTGCTGAGAGACGCCGCGGACATGTTGCTGGCTCGCTGCGACGTCATGCTCGCGGCGCTGGCACGCCGCGCGCGCGAGCACGCCACGACTCCGATGATGGGCCGCAGCCACGGCATTTTCGCTGAGCCCATCACGTTCGGACTCGTCCTGGCCGGGCATCATGCCGAGTTCGCACGAGGCCGCGCGCGCCTGGCGACCGCCCGCCGCGAGATTGCTGTCGGCAAGATCGCCGGAGCGGTCGGAACGTACGCCCATTTGTCGCCGGAGCTCGAGAAGCGCGCGCTCGCCTCCCTAGGGCTCGAGCCCGAAACGGTAGCAACCCAGATCGTGGCGCGGGATCGACATGCCGCGTACTTCGCCGCACTGGCGCTCGTCGCCGCAGCCATCGAGCGACTGGCCACCAACGTGCGGCACTGGCAACGAAGCGAGGTAGCCGAGGTCGAAGAGGCTTTCACCGCGGGGCAGAAGGGGTCGAGCGCCATGCCGCACAAGCGCAACCCGATTCTGAGCGAAAACCTATGCGGTCTGGCGCGCGTCGTTCGTGCTGCGGTCGTCCCCGCATTGGAGGACGTCTCCCTGTGGCACGAGCGCGACATCTCCCACTCGTCGGTCGAGCGCATGATCGGACCCGACGCGACGGCAACGCTCGGCTTCATGCTCGATCGGAGCGCCCGACTCGTTGATGGGTTGGTTGTGTACGCCGACCACATGAAGCAAAACGTCGAGCGTGCCGCCGAGCTCTACTTCGGCGAAGCGGTCCTGCTCGCGCTCGTCGAGGCGGGAGTGCCGCGTCAGCAGGCTTACGTCCTCGTGCAGCGCAACGCGATGCGCGCCTGGCAAGGTCTGGGGCGCTTTCGCGATCTGCTCGCGTCCGACGCAGAGCTCATGGAACACTTGAACCCGGCCGACCTCGATGAATTGTTCGATCTGCAACGTGCGTTGGCGCACGTTCCGGCGATCCTAGACCGAGCGCTCGCGTGAAAGCGATTGCCGAACGCGCCGCAGCCACGCGCGCGCGACGAGTCCGGCGATCAGGGGAACGTGATGCGGTTTCAGTCGGCTGACTTCATCGCCGTAGACGGGCCGCACCTCGGTCTCGGCGATTCGCAGGCCGCGCAAAGCCAGCTGCGACAAAATATCGTTCGGATACCCGTACCGTGGCCAGAGTCGATCGAGATCGAGTCGAGCGCACGCCCCCCGCGCGATGGCCGTATAGCCGCACTGGCTGTCGGAGATCGAGACGCCAATCGCGTGAGCGGTAGCCCACGAAAGCACGAGCCCTCCGAGCAACCGGGAAACGGGCATCGCGCGGACCACGCCGCTCACGCGGAAGCGGGACCCCTTGACGTAGTGGGCTTCGCCCCGCGCGATGGGCGTCACCACAGCCGGAAGGTCGAGCGGATCCATCTGCCCGTCCCCTGCCATGACGACGAACGCATCGGTCGGACTCCCGTCCGTCGCCAGGGCATGCCGATACCCCGTAACGATCGCGGCCCCCACGCCGCGGTTACGCTCGTGACGCACGAGCTCGAGCCCCGAACGGTCGACGGCTCGGGCTCGGTCGGCCGTACCGTCCGTGCTCGCATCGTCGACCACGACGATGGTGTCGACCCAATGCGGCATCGTTCGCACGACCCGCTCGATGCGAGGCGCCTCGTTCCACGCGGGGACGACGACTACGACGCGCGATCCGAGCCACATGAACTTGCCAGCGCAAAGGCTATCGCATGCTAGAGCGCCGAACATGTTGGCAGACCGGGAAATTCAAGGCTTCTGGCTTCTCGCAAGGCGCGACGACGACGAATGGTGCAGCAGCGTGAGGAGGAGCCACGGCGCGAGAGGCGGGAAAGCCGCAGAAGGCCGACGGGAGCCAACATGTTCGCTGCTCTAGGGCGACGACGTCCGGTCACTCGCTGGCCCGCGCTTGCACTCGCCCTCGGGGTCGCGTGCATCGTCTGGACGGGCGGCCGGATCATCAACCATCGCCCCTTCCCGTCCGAAACCACGCCCGAAGGGGCGTATGCGCGAATCGCTCTCGCGGTAGCCGAACGCCGCCCCAAAGACGCTTTTGCGTACCTCGAGACCGAAGCCCAGTGGGCGGCGTACACCATCGGCGACGCGCGCAAAAAAGCGTGTGATCGCGTCCGGGCAAGTTATCCGGCCGACCAGCGCGCGGCGCTGCTCGACAGGTGGAAAGACGAGGCGCAGGCGCCCGACGGCCCGGACGTGTTCGCGCGGCTCGCGGCGCTGCGTGGCTGGACCGCGCGCCTCGACCGGGACTTGTCCGGGTCCGCTCACGTGGAGATTCAAGGCGAGCGGGCGACGGTCGTGACGGCGCGGGGCACCCGCTACGCCTTTCGCCGACGCGAAAACGGCATCTGGGGCCTTACCCTGTTTACGGCCGAGCTCGAGGCGGAAGCCGAGCGCGCCTCGCGCGATCTCGAAGAGGTCGATCGCGCGGCCTCGGATTACGACCGCGCCAATGGGCGGTGATGAGCAGCCTCAACCCGCGCTCTTGAGCTTGTCGGACCACGACCGGCCGGCGGGCTGCCCGACTTCCGTCGGCAGGCCCGTTCGGGACCACCCCGGCTCCACCAGCTGCCCGAACGGGTTACGCACGCCATCCCAACCGGCGCGCTGGTCGACGACGTTGGTGAAGCCTTGCCCCACGAGTAGCTGTGCGGCGCGCAGGCTCCGCCCGCCGGCCTTGCAACCCACGATGATGGGCGCGTCCTTCGAGAATGAGGCGCTCATCACGCGCACGAAATCCGCGTTATGGGCCATCCCGGTGGCACCGGCATGGGCAATCGGAACGTTCACGGCTCCGGGCGGATGCCCGGCCTCGAACTCTTCGGTCGTTCGAACGTCGACGTAGGTGTACCCCAAGGCGAGCTTTTCGCTGGCCTCCTGCGGCGAAATGCGCGGAATGTCGCTCATCGCCCGTCACGTTTAGCGACACGTCGCGCCGCCGTCGAGCCTCATCGACACAGCGGTTTTGCCAGAAGCGCTTGCTGGGCTGCCGCGCGCACCCCCGGCGGCGAGCTATTCGCCAAAAGCGGAGCGAGACGGGCCGCCAGATTGGGCGGATGCAGGGCGGAAAGGCCCAAAAGAGCTCCGAGTCCGAGCTGCTCGGCGTTCGAGTCGTTGCCGGAGACGGACAGCCCCCGGATCAGATCCGTCAGCCGCCCGGTCGAGTCGACGTCGCACAATGCACCGAGCGCCGTCGCTGCGGCTGCGCGCACGTCGTTGTCCTCGTCCTTGTCGGCCAACAGGTCCCGAATGGCGTCGCGCCAAGCCACCGCATGACGGCTTGCAAGCGCGACGACGATGGACCGGCGCACCCGAGGCGACGGGTCGCGCAAGCCGAGACCGAGAGCGTCGTCCGCGCTGGACTTCGCCGTCGCCGTGACGAGCACGTTCACGGCCTGGGTCTTCACGAACCACCAGTCGTCGTGCACCAGCCGATCGATCGCCGGCTCCACCGTGTCGGGCGACGGTGAAACGACCAGCGCCGCAAGGACCGCCTCACGCACACGCGGCTCCGGATCGTGGACCGCTCGGATCAGCTCGACGTGCGCCAAGGACACTCCCGCCGCCTCCTCTGCAGCATGCACGCGCACGGGCCACTCGGCGTCGTGTGCGAGCGCGTCGACGATCCGCGCGGCGGCGGCTGCGTCCCCCGCTCGCGCCAGCCACCCGAGAGGCCCGAGCGCGAGGTACCGGTTACGAAGGGTCGGAGCGGTCGATAGCAGCTCGGTGACCGTCGCGTCGACTTCGCGCGCCGCCTCCGTCACGCGAAAGTCGGCCGCGCGCATCAGCTCGAGCCGCGCCGCTAGGCTGCGCCCTGGATCGCCCAATAGAGGCGCGAAGCGCCCTGGCGGAACCCGTCCCAGAGCCTCGCCGAAGGCGGCACGCAGGGCGGCACGTGACTCGCGATCCGCCTCGGACGTAGCAGCGAGCGCGTTCGCGATCGGCTCGAGGGCATCGCCCGGCGCGATCGTCGCAAACAACGACGCCACACAGGCGCGCGACTTGGTGTCCTCGCGCATGCGCGACGCGAGCGCAACGGCGACCCCAACACAGCGCTCCAACTTTTCTCGCGCCTTGCGCGACGCCTCCCCCGCGTCGTCGCAGACCGCCCGCGTGAGCAACGGCGCTGCGTCTTGGCACGGCTCCACGCTCGCCGCGACGTCCATCGCGAGGGCTCGACCGTGAGCGTCGAGACCCTCGTACGCTCTCGAGACAGCCGCGAGCGATTTCGGGCCAGCGCGCTCGAGGGTCTCGGCTGCCGCGACGCCGGAGTCGCTCGAAAGCCGGTTCGCCACCTGGTCGAGCGTGTCGCCCTGAACGTCGAATTCGGAGTACGCGACGAGCTCGGCGACGCCCACGTCCGGGTGAGCGAGCCCGCGCGCGTAGGCCTCATCGAGCACGAGCGAAAGACAGGACGTCTCGACCGGTTTCGGAAAGTCGACCTCGTACGCTTGGCCGGGCTTTGTCGAGGCATCCTCGGGGATCGCAATTCGAAACGTTTGCGTGTTGGTGACGACGAACAGGGTCTTGGGCGCCGCCCCTGAGTCGAAAACGCGGGGATTGGGCGGCAGGAGCACGATCGCAAGCCGCGGGATGGGGACGTCCTTCGGCGCGGCGAGCACGACGAATTCCCCCTGGCCTGCGCCCGGGCGAAGCTCCCGCCAAACCGTCTGCGCGTCGCCGTCCACGAGCTCCAATCCACGGGAACCGGCAACGCTCGAGCTTCGCGCAACGAGCAGCTTCGACAGCGGTGGTGGCAGGGGGCCTGCGATCGGCCGGGCGTCGATGGACTCGGAGGCGGCGCGCTGTTCGGCACTCAGGCGATGCACCGTCGCGGACTTGAACTCGAGCGTGGCCGGGTAGAGCGCCTGCGGGTCAATCAGGGTCGCCGATTGTCCGCAGATTCGGTTGTCCTCGTGGATGTCTCCGACGAGCACGTAGGCCGTCGGCCCGAAGGCCACGATCTGGATCGCCTTGCCTGTCCGTTCGCCTGGATCGCCTTCGGTCAGACCCGTAACCCCGGCCCACAAGGGGCGCGGGCGGCCCGCGGCCAAGATGGCCTCCCAAGCGGGGCCATCCCGGCCCGCGCCCCGTGTCGGAACCCGCACATGAATGACGTGCTTGTGCTGACCGATCGAGATCGTCTCGATGGAAACGGCCTCCTCGGTCGGCAAGCGGGCTCGATCGAGATCGATCGGAACGGCGGTACCGTTCGAGTCGACGATCGCGCCGGCCAGATCCACGCGAACATCGAGGGCGGCAAGGCCGCCGTCGGCGGGAGCCGCGGCGTGGAGATCGGCGAACGCACCCCGAGCGCCGAGAATCCCGGCAAGGAAAGCGGCGACGGCGATCGAATGCGACGATGCATGCCCCATGGAACCGTCTCTCACCTATGCCTCATGACGAAAGCGATCGCGAGCCGGGGGGCAGAGCCGATTCCGTTCCCGCTCATTGGTTCGCCGCTCATCGTACGGCGCAAGCGTTCGTGATCCCGGCCGCGCCGATTCCGTTCCGGCTCGTTTGTTGGCCGCTCACCGCGTGACATGCCAGATGGAACGGCCATGCGTCGTTTCTCGATGCTTGCAGCGGCCGTCACGGCGACGATCGGGGTCGCGACGGTCGGCATCATTCGCATCGCGCTGCGCTCGAGCCCTCCAGCCATCGCGCCCCGGGCCGAAACGCAGCCCTCGATCGCCCAGGTGGCGGAGGCAAGGCCGGCCCCCCCTCATGAGACGGTACCGTCGCCCGAACCGGCGGGCGTCGAAGGCTTGGACCTGCTTCGAATCACCTCGGACGACGCGGGCCTGATCGCCCCCACCACGGGGGGCACGGCTCGGTTGACGCTGGACGGCGACTTGCAGCGCACGACCCGTGCGCTCTTGGCCTTGCATCATTTGCCCGAAGCGGCCGTGGTGCTCATGGACGTCGCGACGGGCCGCTTGCTGGTCTACGCCAGCCACGTGGACCAGGGGACGCCACGCGACATTTGCGCCGAGGCCCTCGCTCCGAGCGCGAGCGTTTTCAAGATCGTCACTGCCGCGGCCCTGATCGAAGATGCCCATCTCGGACCGGACACGAAGCAGTGCTACTCGGGTGGCGAGCAGCGCATCAAGAGCTCGGACCTGATCGATGATCCAAAGCGCGACCGCTGGTGCACGACGCTCGCCGGGGCGATGGGGCGCAGCATCAACACCGTGTTTGCGCGCCTCGCGACCCAACACCTCTCCCCACCTCAGCTCGAGGCCATGGCGCGTCGATTCGGCTACGGACAAACAATGGCGTTCGACGTGCCGGTTCAGACGAGCGGCATCCGGGTACCCAGCGATCCCCTGGAGTTCGCACGCACCGCCGCGGGCTTTTGGAACACGACCTTGTCGCCGATTGAAGCGACCGAGATGAGCGCGATCGTGGCTCGGCAGGGCGAAACCGTGCGGCCGAGCATCGTGGACCGAGTCATGGCAGCCAACGGAGTCGTCCTGTGGTCGGCATCGCCATCGACCTTCTCGCACAGGGCCATTGAACGCGACACCGCCGAACAGCTCGCGGCCATGATGGAACACACGGTCAACGAAGGGACCAGCTGGCACGCATTTCACGACGGACGCGGGCGCGCCTTTTTGCCGGGCCTCCCCGTGGCGGGAAAAACGGGAACGTTGACCGACGCCGAAGCCCATCGGTTCTACACATGGTTCACGGGCTTCGCTCCCGCGCGAGCCGAGTCCGGCCTGGGACAGGTTGCGATCGCCGTTCTGGTCGTCAATGGCCCCGCGTGGCAAGTCAAGGCCAACGTTGTCGCGCGCGACGTCCTAAGAGCCTACTTCGCTTCCAAAGACGCTGCCGGCGTCACACGGCCCGCTCTGACGACAATCGCGCGACATCGCTCCAGCCATTGAGGCAACCCCCGATCGCGATAACCCCGACCGCGACTACCCCGACCCCGATCCGCGACCTCGACCCCGCGACCTCGACCGCGACCTCGACCCCCGACCCCGGACCCCCACCTCGACCCCGCGACCGCGACCCCGCGCCCGCGGCCCGGGCCTCGGCCCCCGAACCCCGCACGCAGCCCCCGCG
>Ga0116135_1000525_pt1 | contig 21174 bp, 20 predicted proteins | sample June2015DPH_20_1_FD_89738 | JGI IMG/M metagenome (GOLD analysis project Ga0116135, IMG submission 89738) | Peatland microbial communities from SPRUCE experiment site at the Marcell Experimental Forest, Minnesota, USA - June2015DPH_20_10 | ecosystem: Environmental > Terrestrial > Soil > Wetlands... | reverse complement strand
GCGCTTGCATCCGTGGGTTGAAGTTTACCACCTGCGGTGGGGCAGACGCTCGCCACGCGCTCGCACCGAGTTGGCTGCATCCAATCTTCTGTTGCTAATTGGCGATAAAGGCGCATCCAATCAAGGATGATGGATGCAGGGTCGGAGGAGCGTTTGGCGGAGACGCAAAAATCATTTTGGCAGAAAATCGGATGGTTGCGCTGGGTTGCCGGTGGGTTCGCGGTCGCTTTGCTGTGCCTGGCGGCAATCGCCGCAGTGCTGGCGCATCGGGCTGAACCATTCCTGCGCGCGCAGATCGTACATGGCTTGCAAAAGCGGTTTCACGCGCGTGTAGAGCTGGACAGCTTTCACATCGCACTTGGCAACGAACTGCGCGGCAAGTGGGGCGTTTGGGCTGAAGGCCGCGGCCTGCGCATCTGGCCGTCAGACAAGGCGGAAGAAGCGCTTGGCCTGGACGAACGGGTGCAGGCTGAGATCGTCGCGCGAGACGAGCCGCTGATCCGCATTGACGAGTTCAGCTTTCACGCGCCGTTGCATTTTGCGCGCGGAGAGCCGCTGGTGATCTCCGTGGTGAAGATTAACGGCCTCGACATTCTTGTGCCGCCGAAAGCGCACCCAGCAGCCAATACCGGCGATACAAACGCTGCTGCCAGTCAACTCTCTGCCAATGCTGGCAAAACTGCGGCCGATGCTACGACCGGGAACGCTGCAACGGGTCACGCGACTGACACCGGCTTTCTGTCGGATGTTCTGGTGGAGCGCGTGGAGTGCGAGAACGCAAACCTGGTGATTGAAACCGATAAGCCCGGCAAGCTCCCGCTGGGGTTCGCTATTGCGCGTCTGGCGCTGACCGACATCAAGGTGAATAGTCCGGTGACTTTCGAGGCCGATCTCACCAACCCGCGGCCGTTGGGCCAGATTCACACCACTGGCAGCTTTGGCCCCTGGGTGACTGACGATCCCGGCAATAGCCCTGTCAACGGAAATTATCGCTTTGACCATGCCGATCTGGGCGGATTCAAAGGCATTGCCGGAACGCTGAATTCGACCGGCCACTATCAGGGCACACTGCGCAGCATTGTCGTGGACGGTGTGACCGATACTCCGGATTTCCAGCTGACCCACTTCGGTAGCCCCATGCCTCTGCACACAAACTTCCACGCCACGGTGGACGGCACCGACGGTGACACGTGGCTCGATCCGGTGGATGCAACGCTGGGCCAGTCGCACTTTACCGCGCGTGGCCAGGTGGTGCGGATAAAGACCGCGGACGATCCTGCGCAACCGACCAAGCTGACGACGGGCAACGGCGCTGTCCAGGTCGAAGAGCTTTCGGGCTTTCGCGGCGGCCACGACATTGTGCTGAACATCAACGTGGACCGTGCGCGAATTGAGGACTTTCTTCGCCTGGCCAGTCACTCCGATTCACCTCTGCTCACCGGTGCAGTCACAGTGAAGGCAAAGCTACATATTCCACCGGGGCCGGCGCCGGTGCATGAACGGCTGCAGCTCGCCGGAAACTTTCAATTGAACAAGGCGCTGTTTACCAGCGCCAAGATTCAGGACCGCATTGAACAAATGAGCCTTCGAGGGCAGGGGCGCCCGAAGGATGTGAAATCGACCGATCCGGCATCCATCGATTCAACCATGGGAGGAGACTTTCAGATGGCGGGCGGCGTGATCACATTGCCAAATCTGAACTACAACGTGCCCGGAGCAGTGATTCAACTGAAGGGCACCTATGGTATAGAAGGCGGCACGCTGGACTTTGCGGGCACCGCCAAGTTACAGGCCACCGTCTCAGAGATTGTGGGAGGATGGAAAGGATTACTGCTCAAACCGGCCGACCGGTTCTTCAAGAAGAATGGCGCGGGCACTGAGGTTCCCATTCATGTCAGCGGCACCAGGGAGGATCCGAAGTTCGGCATCGATTTCGATCGATTCAAGAGCACGTCGCCGGAGCGGCCGGGGGCGAAGTAGCCGCGGCGTATCCGAGGAGTCTTCGGAGTGCCGTCGGTTGTGATAGTTTGGCTTGCATCACACCGCCGCCGATTTTAGAGCGGTCCTCCAGTTCGCGTGGAGTATTCCGGGGCGTGCAAGGTGGCGTTTTCTTGAGGAAAACGCCACTTTGGAATCGTGGTTCCGCTCTACGCCAATTGGAGAACCGCTATCCGAGCGGCGGAGGCAGGCCAAGGAGAACGCAATGCCCCGTAGTGCAATCGTAAAAACAACGCTCAGGAAATGCGTTTTCGCTCTCTTCGTGGGAGCATTCATGCAGTTCGCAGTTGGGCCCAGTTTGCCAGCACAATCTGCGCCCCACAATTCGAAAACCTCTGAAAGCGACTGGTGGAAGAATGCAGTGATCTACGAGATCTATCCGCGCAGTTTTCAGGATTCAAACGGCGACGGCATCGGTGACCTGAACGGAATCACCGCGCGGCTGGACTACCTGAAAGACCTGGGCGTGGACGCAGTCTGGCTGACCCCCTGCTACCCGTCGCCGCAGGTCGACTTCGGGTACGACATCTCCGACTACAAGAACATCGACCCGCAGTACGGCACGCTCAAGGACTTTGATCATCTTGTCGCCGAAGCCGAGAAGCGTCACATCCGCATCCTGATGGACATGGTGATGAATCACACCTCGGACAAGCATGAGTGGTTCATCCAGTCGAGGTCGTCGCGCGACAACCCGTATCGCGACTGGTATATGTGGCACGACGGCAAGGGCGAGACTGCGACCGACAAAGGAGAAGTCCCAAATAACTGGCAGTCGGACTTTGGGCATTCAGCGTGGGAGTGGGATGAAAAGACGCGTCAGTACTACTACCACAAGTTCTATATTCAGCAGCCGGACGTGAATTGGAACAATCCCAAGATCCACGAGGCATTCAAGGACATTATCGGCTTTTGGCTCAAGCGCGGCGTTGGGGGATTCCGGTTCGACGCGATTACCACACTTTACGAAGATCCGGAGATGCGCGATGAAGAGGTGCTCAAAGACAAGGACGGCAAGCCGTTCCTCAATGACTACGGCGACATCGCGCTGAATGACACGCGCACCAATAATCTGCCGGGCACCCATGCGGTGATGCAGGAGATGCGTGCGTGGACGGACACATTTGGTTCGAACAAGTTTCCCGGCACGCGGGTACTGATTGGCGAGACGTATCTGCCCAACGCCGCGGAGTTGGCGAAGCAGTATGGCACGCCGCAAAAGCCGGAGTTTCAACTCCCAATGGATACGCAGATCGGTTTTGATAACAAACTGGACGTTACGGTGTTTCGCGCGAAGCTGAACGACGCCGAGACGAAGTTGAACGGCAATACTCCGCTGCTGGTGTTCGATAACCACGACAATCCCCGGCTCGACGCGCGCTATGGCGACGGCTTGCATGACACTGACATCCAGCGTGTGATTTCGACGATGTTGTTTGCGAGCCGCGGTGCCGCACTGTTCTATTACGGCGACGAGATCGGCATGAAGACGACACCGCCTACGCGCAAGGAAGATGTGAAAGATCCTGTGGGCCTGACTGGTTGGCCGAAGGACAAGGGCCGAGACGGCGAGCGCACCCCCATGCAATGGGATGGGAAAGCAAACGCCGGATTTACAACGGCGGCAGCCACACCATGGCTGCCAGTGCCGCCCAACGCTGCCACCATCAATGTGAAGGCGGAAGAGAGCGATCCAAACTCGCTTCTGGCCTGGTATCGCGCCCTGATTCGCTTGAAGAAGACGAACGCGGCGTTTGCTGATGGCGACAACGCCATGCTCGATACAGGCAACACCAGGGTGCTGAGCTGGGTTCGTCAAGCGGCAGGTGCAGCGCCGGTGGTTGTGACGGCGAACTTTACAGCTGAACCGCAAACAGTGAGCCTGAGTCTTCCTGGCAAAACCGGGAAGACAACGACGCTGCTGATCACGCCGGGTGCTATAGAGCCGTCGTCATTAGAGCAGATCAAGCTGGGCCCATTCGGAGTCTACATCGGCGAAGTTAAATAGGCCGCATCTACTTCAATGCAACAAAATCGGGCGGCGCCTGGTGACAGCGAGTCGCCCGATCCGTTTTACACGACCTGCACTTGATGTATTGCACCCATAGCAGGGCAAAGGCCAGGTCAACGCCAAGAGGTGTGCGGCCCGTCACAAACAACGAATCAAAAGCCGGGATACTGTCACTAAAAAACAACAACATCGCCGCGTCGAACAGCAAGCGGCAGAATCACCCCTTTTTCGACAGCGCCTACGGTCTGCTGAATTTCTGAAAGTTGATTGCTCGATTTGGAGGTACTTATGCCTGTGACTGTAGTGCTTGCCGTGGGGCTCGACTCCTGGTTGCTCAGCGCACAAAGCGCTCTTTGGAAGTCTGCCGGATTCATTGTCATTCCAGTGGACTCCATCAAGGCGGCGATCGATCACTTCCGGGTCGGAGATTTCGACCTGGTATTGCTTGGCCATTCTTTTCCAGTCGAGATCAAAGAAAGGCTCACCTTTCTGATCAGGGCATCGGGATCCCGGACGCCGGTTTGCTGCTTTTCACACGCACGCGGCGATTGCGACGGGTTCGCCGACGCAACGCTGGGGAGCGATCCGTGCGAATTCCTGAAAGAAATGAAAGAGCTGGTGGAAAAAGCTGCGAGCTTGCCGGTGGTTAGAAAGATGGCCTATATCGGCGCAACCTGAGGGCAACTCTCGCAACAAGGTTGGAAGGCGACATCCGGCGGTTCCTCTTCGATGGGGAATCGCCGGTTGCCGTTTGTAGGATGATTTGACGGATTTTTCATTGCTGTACAATCATCCGTTGCTTCCAAGTGAGGCGGCAGGGGGACCGAATGGATCAATTGTTCATCATCATTCCGTTGGTTGTCATCGCGTTCATCGTGCTGATTTTAATTCTGGCCAGCTTCTTCACCGTGAATACGGCCGAGGTCGCAGTGCTCACGCGTTTCGGCAAGTTTCTTCGCGTCGCCGATCCAGGATTGAACTGGAAGCGCCCGTTCTTTGATACCGTCGCCGGCATTGTGAGCCTGCGCGTGAATCAGATCACGCTAACCATGGAGACCAAGACCAAGGACAACGTTTTTGTCACCATTCCGATCTCGGTGCAGAATCGCGTGCGCCCGGAGAAGGTTTACGACGCATATTACAAACTGTCCGATCCGGTGGCGCAGATCAAGAGCTATGTGGAGCAGGTGATTCTGGGCCACGTACCGGGCATGACGCTGGATGAAGTGTTTGCTTCGCAATCATCGATTGCCGCCGCAGTAAAGCAGGAACTCGATTCGGACATGGCGACGTTCGGTTACGAAATTGTGAATGTGCTGGTGACTGATATCGTTCCCGATGAGAAGGTGAAGTCGGCGATGAACGACATCAACGCCGCGCAGCGTGAGCAGGTGGCGGCGAACGCGCGGGGCGAAGCGGAAAAGATCCTGGTAGTCAAGAAAGCGGAGGCCGAGGCCGAGAGCAAGGCGCTGCAGGGACAGGGCATCGCAAATCAGCGCAAGGCCATCATTGAAGGCCTGCAGGCTTCCGTCGAGCAGTTTCAAAAAGCGGTGGAAGGCGCGTCGTCAAAGGAAGTGATGCAACTTGTGCTGGTGACGCAGTACTTCGACACACTCAAGTCGATTGGTGAGAACGACAAAACGAGCACGCTGTTTCTCTCTCACTCGCCGGCGGCAGTGAAGGACGTCTCGGATCAGATTCTGCAGGCCATGCTCGTGGCGAACAAGGCAAATGCGTAATGGAGCGGATGGGCTCCACGACGTAACCCCGTTCTCTGCGAAATGAGAGTGAGTCAATCAGACTTGAGTGCCTGTGAGCGAGAGAGCCTGTGAGCAGAACGCATCGACACGCCCGCAGGATGCGGAGCGTGCGAGGGAAGAATGCAGGCTCGACGGAACTATTTGAAGGAGCGGGCTTACGAAGCCTTCTGGAGCAGTTCCTGCTCAGCGCGCAGCCAATCCTGTTCCGCAAATCCATCCTTGTATCCGCGCGCCGCCCAGTAGCTTTGCGCAAGCCGCTCAATCTCCTCGCGTGAGGGCATTGTGGGCGTGGGTGCTGCGGCAACCTTTTCTTTTTTTGCCGCGGTCTTACGGGGTTTAGCGGGAGCTTTTGCTTTCGTCACTGTATCTGCCATTTAATTTCTCTCCTAAGTTGGAATACGCGCCAACAAGCGGGGCATCAGTTACAGGATACAAAAAATCCGCTGAAAACGCGATGTTTACCATAGCTTGGCGTACCATCTTCCTCAACATGCGGTACTGTCCTTGGTTTCGATGGACCTTGGTAAAAGCGCAATTCTCCGTGTGCTGCCTCAATGCCTCTCCTGGATAGATGCTTTGACCTGAGAACACGTTTTCTGCGGTGCAATGAGCAAGGCGAAGACTCGAAGTGTTATTCGTCTGTTCATATTGCCGCTCCTGCGAGTCTCGCGCACAATTGCGAATGCGCACCAATCGGTTGAAAAAGAAAACGCATTCGCATCCCAGACATCCTTGCCTGCAAGTGGGCGTCCGTGTTTGACTAGGGGTCCGAAGGTGAACTGACACATGGCCTACATCCTTGCGCTGGACCAGGGAACAACAAGTTCGCGGGCGATTCTGTTTGACCAGGCAGGAGCGATTGCAGCCGTTGCGCAGCATGAGTTCGAACAGTTTTATCCGAGCGCGGGCTGGGTGGAGCATGACCCCACGGAGATTCTCACCAGCCAGCTTGCCTGCGCGATTGAAGCGCTGGGCCGTGCGGGCGCGTATCCCAAAGACGTGGCGGCCATTGGGATTACCAACCAGCGCGAGACGGTGATTGTCTGGGACCGCGCGACCGGCAAGGCGATTCATACGGCAATCGTATGGCAAGACAGGCGCACGGCGGACAAGTGCGCGGAACTGGAAGCCAGCGGAGTCGGCGACGATGTTTCCAACCGCACCGGGCTCGTGCTCGATCCCTATTTTTCTGCCACCAAGATCGCGTGGATTCTGGACAATGTGCCAGGAGCACGGGCGCGCGCCGGCCGCGGCGAGCTCGCATTCGGCACGGTGGACAGTTGGCTCGTCTGGCACTTGACCAGCGGCAAGCGGCATGTAACGGACGTGACCAACGCCTCGCGCACGCTGCTCTTCAATATCGTGAAAGGCGAGTGGGACCAGGAGCTGCTGCGCATCTTTGGCGTGCCGCAGAGCCTGCTGCCTGAAGTGGTGTGGTCGAGCCAGGCGGTGGGTGAGGTGACCACGACCCTCGGGCTCGGCGGTGTCGCAATTGCAGGGATTGCCGGCGACCAGCAGGCAGCACTGTTTGGCCAGTTGTGCTGGAGCGCAGGCGAGGCCAAAAACACGTACGGCACAGGCTGCTTTCTGCTGCAAAACATCGGCAATGAGTTTGTGCGCTCCAGGCACAAGCTGATCACCACGGTAGCGGCCAGCGCGGAGAAACGCCTGGAGTACGCGCTTGAGGGCAGCATCTTCATTGGCGGCGCCGTGGTGCAGTGGCTGCGCGACAACTTGAAGCTAATTGGTGCGTCTGCGGAAGTGGAAGCGCTCGCGGCGACGGTGCCCGATGCTGGGGGTGTGGTGTTTGTGCCCGCGTTTGTCGGGCTCGGCGCACCTCACTGGGATGCGCACGCCGGCGGATTGCTGATCGGCTTAAGGCGCGACACCAAGCCGGGTCACATTGCCCGAGCCGCGTTGGAGAGCATAGCGTTTCAGGTTGCGGACGTGCTTGAAGCCGTCGAGAGTGAGACCACCCCGCTGGCCGCGTTGCGCGTAGACGGCGGCGCCGCGGTCAACGATCTGTTGATGCAGTTCCAGGCAGACGTGCTCGGCGTTCCTGTGGTGCGGCCGCAGGTGACGGAGACAACGGCTCTGGGCGCGGCTTATCTCGCGGGCCTGGCCACAGGGTTCTGGGCCGGACCACCTGAGCTGCGCGCGCAGCGCGAAGGCGATGTCCGTTTTGAACCGCGCATGAGCCAAAGCGAGCGTGCCGAACGGCGCGGACGCTGGAGCCGCGCCGTGGAGCGAGCCAAGGGCTGGGGCGCTTGACGCAATTCTCCACGCTCGCGCATCCAATGAAACGAATGCAAACCGGGATTCCAGGGAGGTTGAAATGGCTTCAAAATGCAGTCATGTTGCGGAACACGTGAAGAACGTGAAGCCGCGGACCAAGGGATGTGAGGAGTGCCTGAAATTGGGCGATACGTGGGTGCATCTGCGCATGTGCCTGGAGTGCGGCCACGTAGGCTGTTGTGACTCGTCAAAGAATCGCCATGCGCGCGCGCACTTCCATGAGACGCAGCACCCAATCATCCAGTCTGCCGAGCGCGGCGAGAATTGGCAGTGGTGCTACATTGACGACACTTACCTGTAACGGTTTTACGCCAGCTCGACTTCGATCTTCTTTGTTTCCGCATCGAGCCTGACGATCTTGAAGCTGCGAATCTGGCCAGCGGACAGCGGCTCAGGCGTGCTTGCGGCTGCGGGCGTGTTGCCTTTCCAGCGGTCTTTGAGCATGGATGAAAGGCTGGATAGATCCACCTTGGCTGCGGAGCCGCCCTCCGGCTTCGCAGTTTTGGCATCGGCGCCTATACGGCAAATAGCACGAATGCCCTCGCCCAACTCGACGATGGTCTGGGTTGCCGAGTGCTCGACGACGCGCCCGGAGACGGTGTCGCCGGGCTTGTGTTCGGCGATGTACTCGTCAATGCTGGTCGGGATGAGCTGCTTCATCGAGAGCTTGATCTGCCGCTTCTCGATGTCGAGCGCAAGCACCTGCGCCTTGACCGCTTGTCCAACGCGCAAAACATCAGAGGGATGATTGATGCGGCGGTCGGCGCTGATCTCGCTGACGTGCACCAGGCCTTCAATGCCGTCAACGAGCTGCACGAATGCGCCGAAGTTCATCAGCTTCGTGACCGGGCCCTCAATCTGCGATCCGATGGGGAATCTCTCGAGCGCGTTCGACCAGGGGTCTGTGAGTGTCTGCTTGAGCCCGAGTGCGATGCGGCGCTCTTCCGGCTTTACGGAGAGAATGACGGCGTCGACCGTGTCACCCTGCTTGAGAATGTCGCTGGGGTGGCGGACTTTTTTGCCCCAGGCCATTTCGGAGATGTGAATCAAGCCTTCAATGCCGGGTTCGATTTCGACGAATGCGCCAAAGTCCATCAGGCGCGTGACCCTGCCGGTGACGCGCTGGCCGGCCGTGAGACGGGACGGAGCGGTCTCCCACGGCTCCGCCTGCAACTGCTTGAGGCCGAGTGACAGCTTGCGGGTTTCCGGGTCAATTTTGAGAATCTTGACCTGAACTTCCTGGCCGACGGTAAGCACGTCTTCAGGCTTGGTGATGCGGGTGTGCGCGATGTCGCTCACATGGAGCAGCCCGTCGATTCCGCCGAGATCGATGAATGCGCCATATGGCATCAGCGTGCGGACGGTGCCGGTGAGAACGTCACCCACTGCGATGGAAGCTTGCAATGCCTCGCTCGTGGCCTGGGTGAGGGCGCGGGCCTGTTCTTCGAGAACGACGCGACGATCGACCACCACGTTCTCGTCGGTCACATCGAGTTTGGTGATGCGGCAGGTGATCTCAGTGCCGACCAGCTTTTCAAGCTCAACAGCGTCCTTGGTGCCACTGCGGCTGGCGGGCATAAAGGCGCGCACGCCGATGTCGACCGAGAGGCCGCCCTTGATGACTTCAGTGACGGTGCCGACCACGGCCAGTTTTTCGGCGAAGGCCGCCTCAAGGGCCGACCAATCGCGCGGCTGTGCGACCTTGAACCGGGAAAGCTCGTAATAATGCTCTTCATTGCGGCCAGTCACTGAGACCGGAACAGAGTCGCCCAGCTTCACGCCTTCGGCATTGTTGGGAAACGCGGAGCGAGGCAGAACGCCCTCGGTCTTGTAGCCGATATCGAGAAAAACCTGCTCTGCGGAGATTGAGACGACAGTACCCTGCAGCTGGCGAGGAGCCGAGGCCGCCTTGTGGGAGTGGGACTTCTCGAAGGCCGAGAGCAGCGCACCGAAATCCTCCTGCGGCTCTTCCGGCGCGGGTTCATCAGCCGGCGATTCCTTGGCTGGTTTTTCGCGTGGCGGCTCCTTCACCGGTGGCGCCGGCTGAGGCGGATCAATCGCCGGCGGACCTTGCGGCGGCTCGTCGATGGGTGGGGCATCCGCTGGAGGCTCGTCGATGGATAGCCCCTCGGAACCGGGTTCTTCGATGGGCAGTTCCTGGCTAGGCGCTTGGTCTGGCTCTTGAACAGGTTCCTGAAGTTCTTCAGGGACGACGGCGGCGGATTCTGGAAGGCTCTCGTTTGTCATGGCAGGCTACTGTTTCATTCTCCCATGACCAGGTGGTGCAGCGAGAATTACGGGAACTCCGCCACCTTCGGCGTCTCATGCCCTTTTGTCGTGGCAGCCCCGCCCTTGTCGTCGATCACATTGCCAATTTCACCCAAATTTGCGAGAGCAACCGTGATCATGTGGTGGAAGCGGACTCCCGGCAGAACCGGCACTTCAATGGCGCGGGTGAGCACGACGTTGGGACGGAGAAAGACAGAGTAGACTCCCAGCCCCCATGCCTCGTGCGTGGTCACGCTGTCGGCCACTTTGTACGAGGCCCAGCCGTTGGTTCGCTTGCCCTTTGAGTCAAGACCACTGGTGTAACTCGCCTGGTCCGGCGGGTCGTAGGGTATTTCGGATTGGTAGAAGTAGGTGCGGCCGCCGTTGCCGTTCCACAGCACCTGGTACTGCTGGTGATGCTCGACAAAGAGCCCGTAAGCGGTGACGTGATTGCCGTTGACTACCAGGCCATTGGCGCTGGGGTTGGTGGTCCAGCCGGCGCCCTCGCCGTGGTCGGCGCGCCAGATCCAGGTGTGATCGATGATGGTGTCGTTGCTGTTGACCAGCAGATTCACTCCTGCGCTGCCGGGGCCTGCGCCGCCAACCCGGAAGAAAATGTCATGCAACGAGATGGGATTCTTTGCGTGGCTGGCTGTGCTGCCCTTTGTGCCCACTTCAAGCAAAACTGGGGAGTTTACCGGACCCGCGTCAATCAATAGCCCGGCAAGGATAACGCCGTCCGCATCCGCGGTCGTGATGGCCGCCGTTCCGCTGATGGGGCGTAGCGTCGCGAAGCCGAGGCCCATGACAACGGTGTTGGCTCGCGTCACGCGGATGGGCTCCGTCAGTTCATAATTGCCGGGTGTGAAGATAATGTTCTTGCCTTTGGCCAGTTCCGTATTGATCGTGGCCGCTGCGTCGCGGCCGGGATGCGCGATATAGAACTTGTCAATCGGAATGGATCTTCCCGGCGTCACGCCGCCGTGCCAGGTGATGCCCGCAGTGTTTGTGGTCAGCGCGGGGACGCGGACGCTGTACTCTCCATGCTCATCCACTTCCAGGAATGGCTTCTCTCGCACAATCGGAGTCAGTGCGACCTTGGTGAAGGGCGGCGTGGGCCATTCACCTGTGGGCGGGTTGGGAACGCCGACAAAGACCATGTTCCAGTTGGCGCCGGTCCACGAGTGCCACTCGCTGTTGCGCGAGATCCACTGCTGCTGCGTGCCGGAATCCACGTTGCCGTCAATCAGCGAGTCGGACATCCAGCCGCCGCTGGCCCAGCCTTGGTTCTGGTGCAGAACAATGTCACCCAGGATGTGCATGCGGCGAAACGGCACAGCCTGCGAAACCGCCCATTGCATTGTGCCTCCCGCAGGCGTGACGGAAAAGCCTTCGGCGGCGCGCCAGAACGTACAGGTGGCGTTGTTGCGTGGCAGGCTGGCGTCCGCATGCACGTTGCCGGTGATGTGGACGCTGTCCGGCGTGGCGCCCAGCCCGATCACTTCGGTGTAGAAGCCAACCGGCACATCCACGTGGTAGTTGCCGGGCAGAAAAAACAGAGCGTACCGCTCGGATCCGAATTCGCTGTGCTGCTCTACCGCGTACACCTTGTCGATCTGGGCCTGGATCTCGGCCGCAGGCATCGCCGGATTGAAGATGAGCACGTTAGGGCCGAAATCCGGCTTTGCCGCATTGGCCGCGATCGCCTGGCTGTTCGTGCTTGCCAGCAAACCGACCAGCAGCCACACACCAATGCAGGCTCCTGAAACCCGGCGTTTGTCTTGTTTGTTGTTCATCGTGCTCATATCCTCTGCGCAGCTACCAGACGTAAGTTCCAACTGACTCAGACGGTAAGGTGGTTGTCAGGCTGCTCCCGTGATAAGCGATGTGGAACGTCCTGGCGAAGTTGCCAGTGTTGGAAACCACCAGCACGACCTTCCCTTCCGGAGTCAGGAATGCGGAGGTCGACAGCTGCTCAAGGTTGTTCGATCCGACATGAACGGAGCCAGCAGGTACGAATTTTGAGAAATGCGCCAAGGCGTAGTAGGCCACATTCAAGGTCGCGTTGTCTCCATCGAGAGTGATGGCGCCAACGCACATCGTGCATCCGCCATTGTTGGTGTGCGGGCCGGCGTGCGGATCGGCTGCCAGGTTCCAGAGCAGCACATTGCGGCCCCAGTTACGGGTTGCGCCAATCAGCACGCGGTTTACCGGCTCGGCAATCGCGATATTGTTTGCGCCCGGACGCCCGCCCACCGATTGCTCGGTGAGATAGAGATTCTTGTTGGGATACATGTTGTGCACATCGGTCAACGCGCTGCTTTCGCCGCCATACAGGTGGAACGCGGTGCCGGCTACGTACTTGCTGGCCGCCGGATCCTTCAGGATGGACAAGGGATAGGACGTCACGTCGGGATTGTGATCGTAGAGCTGGATCTCTGTCTTGATTCCCGCCTTTTCAAATGCGGGCCCGAGATATTTTGCAATGAACGTGTCCTCCTCGTCCGCGAAGACAACCATGCTCGGCGTGTTCTTCGGATTCAGCGGTTCGTTCTCGACAGTGATGGCGGTGATGGAGATCCCCTCTGCCTTCATGCCGTCGATGTACTTCACAAAGTATTTGGCGAACGCACCGTAGTATTCCGGCTTGAGATTTCCGCCCTTCACATCGTCGTTGGTCTTCATCCACGCTGGAGCCGACCACGGAGAACCGAGGATCCGGATGTGCGGATTGATGGCCAGGATTTCCTTCAGGACCGGAATCACATCGGCGCGATCGGGATCGAGGCTGAACTTTGCCAGGCTCGGGTCACTCTGACCGGCCGGCATGTCGTCGTAGGAGAAGACATGGTCGTTCATATCGGAGGCGCCGATGGAAACCCTCAGATAACTGACGCCTATGCCGTCTCCCTCGTTTGAAAACAACTGCTTGAGCAGCGCAGCCCGGCGCGGTGCCGACATTTTCATAAGCAGTTGAGCGCTACCGCCAGTGAGCGCGAAGCCGAAGCCTTCAATGGGCTGGAACTGCTGCATGTCGTTCACTTCGATGGTTGGAAGCGGCTCAGCAGAAGACGAGAAGGGCAGAGCTGCCGCCTGAAGCGACAGCAAGTTGGATTTGTCTGAAGTGGTCAACCAGAGATGCGCGTCCGCCGGGTGCTGTGCGATGGATGTGAAGGGAAGGATGATGAGTGCTGCGAGCAGTACGGCGAATGTCCGCTTGGGATTCATCGTGTCTCCTTAGAACTGCCGGGTTGGCGTGCCTTCGATTCCGGAGCTCGAACTTCGAAGTCCATTGCAGAAGACAACCGATTGTTTTGAGAGCAACAAAGCTGTCCGCCTAGAATCGCCCTCGATAAAAGCAGGGTACGGCCATCCCTGTCAAGCCGGATGCGCGGACTGCTAGTTGCCCACGCGCGGGTTGTCGAGTGTTCTCACTTGCATGGCCGGCAGTGCGCTGGTGGACATGAGGCGGTATAGGCGGCGAGAATTGCCGACGCACGGGGGTAAGACTGTGAAAGTGCCTTCTATGACACGACGGGAGTTTGTGCGGCTGAGCGCAGCCGCCGCGGCGACGGGCGCGGCTGTGAATGCGACGCTTCTGGAACCGGCAATGTTGACGGCGCAGAATGCAACTGCGAAGAAATCTGAACACAAGATCAAATTCGTTTCAATCGGAACCGGGATAAGGGGATGCGATCTGCTGCGCGCGGCGCGGCAGGTGCCAAACAGCGTTTGTGTGGGCTCGGCGGATCTTTACACCATGCACCAGCGGGCCGGCAAAGAGGCCTATGGCGCGGATTTTCCCTCCGGCCGGGACTATCGTGTTTTTCTGGAGCGCAAGGATGTGGACGCAGTGATTGTGGCCGTCCCCGATCACCAGCATCGGCGCGTGGTTTTGGACTGCGTGGCGGCGGGCAAGGATGTGTACTGCGAGAAGCCCATGAGCCACAACGTGGCCGACGGAATGGCCATGGTGGATGCTGTCGTCGCAGGCAAGCGGATCTTCCAGGCCGGGAGCCAGCGCGTCAGCAACATTGTCTACAAGAAGGCGGCGGAGATTTATGCGTCGGGTCGATTGGGCGAGGTGCACCTGATTGAAGGGCACTCTGACCGCAACTCACCTTCCGGGGCATGGGTTTATCCGATTCCTCCGCGCGCAACCCCGGATACGATCGACTGGGAGGCATTTTTGCGCGACGCTCCATTTCACCCATTTGACCCGGTGCGATTTTTCCGCTGGCGGTGTTTCAGCGACTACGGCGAAGGCGTGGCCGGCGACCTGTTCGTACACCTTCTGTCGGGTATCCAATGCATCACCGGAATCAACGAGGCCCCCAGCCGGGCCTACTCAACCGGGAGCCTAACCCACTTCAACGATGGCCGCGATTTTCCAGACCTGCTGGCCACGCTCTATGACTATCCGGACGTAACGGTGAGCCTGCACTGCAACCAGAACAACGAAGCGGGCGAGCCGATCACCTTCTACGGTTCTGAGGCGACGATGGTCATCAACGGAAATACGCTGACTGTAACGCCGCAGGACACAAGCCCGCGCCCCGAAGGCTACAGCCTGAACGGGTGGACGGCGGTGTCCAAGCAGCAATATCTCGATGATTGGCACGCGGCACATCCGGCGCCCGCTGCCAAGCTGGGCGAAGTGGAAACCTACAGCGCCTCGCCGGGCTACAACGACACCGTCGACCACATCACCTCTTTCTTCCACGCTATCGAGACGCGGGAACACGTGGTGGAGGACGAGGTTTTTGGCAACAATGCGGCTATTGCATGCCACATGGCCAATCATTCTTATTTTCACCGCAACGTGGCCACATGGGATGCGGCGGCAAGATCGATCAAGAGCTGACGATTTCAAAAGGAGAGTCCATTGATGAGCCTTACCTCGCGCAGGCATTTCTTGAAAGCTTCAGGTGCGGCAGTGGCCGCGACGTGTGTTGGCGCACCGCGGCTGGGCGCCGCGCCGCTTCATCTGCCTATCGGTCTGCAACTCTATTCGGTGCGCGAGCTCCTGCCCAAGGATTTTGCGGGAACCCTGGCCAAGGTGCGAGCCGCGGGCTATACAGAAGTTGAAGCGGCAGGCTACTACGACAAGTCTGCAGCAGACTTCAGGAAAGCAATGGACGCGGCCGGGCTGCGCTGCATCAGCACGCATCACCCGATGATCGTGTTGAAGCCGCGGCTGGATGAGCTGATCGCATACGGCCAGACGCTGGCCCTGAATTACATGGTGTGCCCCTCGCCGACGCGCAAGGACCCAACCGCGAAGGGCCCGCTGACGCTGGACGACTGGCGCTGGACGGCCGATGAGCTGAACAAGATCGGCGAAAAGGTGAATGCCGCCGGGATGAGGTTCGGCTACCACAATCACACTCCGGAATTCGGCAGCGAGGGAGGCGTCGTGTTCTACGACGAACTGCTCCGGCTCACCGATCCAAAGCTGGTGTTCTTTGAGATGGACTGCGGCTGGGTGGTTGCAGCCGGACGCAACCCGGTGGACTACCTGAGCAAGACGCCGGAGCGGTTTCCTCTTCTTCATGTGAAGGACATGGCGAAGGGAGAAAACGGCGCAATGCACTCAACGGTGATGGGACACGGCGTGGCCAGCTACCAGCCGATTCTGCGCGCTGCCACTGGATTGAAACACTACTTCATCGAGCAGGAAGAGTTCGACATCGATCCAATCGAGGCTCTCAAATTTGATGCGGAGTACATGCGCAAGCTGAACGTATAGGCCAACGGGGCGTCAGGCTGTCTCCTCCGGCGGCAGAGCCGCCGCCGGCTTCTTTGCCGGCGTAGTCGTAATCACCACTACGCTGATGAGCACCAGAAGCGCTCCAAGAATGGTGCGGGTTCCAAGTGTCTCGCCTCCGAAAAAGTATCCAAGGATTACGGCGACGACCGGATTTACGTACGCATAGGTGGAGACCTTTGTCGGCGATTCATGATGAACCAGCCACACGTAGGCGGTGAAGCCAATGATGGAGCCGGCGACGATCAGGTAAATCAGGGACAACCATGCGGCAGAGGAGACTGAGAGCGGATGAAAGCCGCGAAATTCTCCAAATACGGCAGCGCACGCGGCGAGCAGAACGCCGCCGGCAAGCATTTGTGAACCGGAGCTCATGACTTTGGATTCCGGCAGCGGCAGCTTGCGCGACAGGGCCGAGGCGACCGACCAGCTGATGGCCGCAACCAGAAGAGCTACGGCGCCGGCCGTTTCAATGGGCGCACCGCCCAGATTCAACGAGCGGCTCATCAAGATGGCTACGCCGCCGACTCCAATCAGCAGTGCGGCGACGAGTCGAATGGTGAGCCGCTGGGTGCGCAGGATCGCGATTTCAGACAGCGCCATAAAGACCGGGATAATGGCCAGCATGACCGCGGCGATGCCGGATGGCACGCGCTTCTCGGCCCAAAAGAGGAGGCCGTAGTCAAGGACAAAGATCTGCAGGGCCTGCACGAAGGATGCCAGCCATTGCCGCAGCGTGGGCGAGCGTTCGCCGTGGGCAATCATCCACGCGTAGAGCACGATGCCGGCGACGAAGAATCGCATGGCCGCAAAAAGGAGAGGCGGGAGCTCGCGGTCACCGATGCGAATGGCCAGAAACGTCGAGCCCCAGACGAAGTAAATGATGCCGAATGCCAGCAGAGTCTTCCAGCGAGGGCGATGAGGTTGGCGCTCCATGGCAGGCTCCTGTCTGCACTCTACCAGCGACTCGGTGTAGCCGGGTCCGGGTGGGAGCAAATGTGCGGGCAGACCCGACCCGCGGGACTTAAGTTAGGCTTTGGGTATGAACATTTTCGACGAGAAGCGGACGGAGTTGGAACAGCACGAGTTCATGATGGGCGTGGAGCGGGGCAGGCTGGCGGTGGCGCTTGACCTGCTGACTGATTCGCTGATCATGGTGGGACAGCATGGGGTTTATTGCGCATCGACCCGCAATCCGTCCAAGCCTGCGCTCGATCTGCAGGCGGTGCTGGCCGGCATGGAAGGCGCCAAGGCGTTGATCCAGAGCGTGATGGAAGAGCTCAGGGCAAAGCGTGAGGCTGAGCGGGCTTGAGCCGACCTGGGTCGAGAACAAGTCTGGCAAAGCCAAAGTGCGGTATGCTGATAGAGCGCGCCCGTAGCTCAGCTGGATAGAGCGAACGCCTCCGGAGCGTTAGGTCGGGAGTTCGAATCTCTCCGGGCGCACCATGCAATTCCCTCTTATTGCTGTCCATAGAGCTGTCCGGCCGGATTCGACCGGCTGTCCGATCCGGTCATCGAACCACTTAATTCAATAACTTGATCGATTCGCCTGGTTCAGTTTCAGAATCCCTGTGAAACCGATTGAGCATTCTGGCCAGTTAGACTGGAAAGGGCTTGCGCGGCACACAAGATGCCGTTTCGCAGCCGGACAAGGTGAAAATGCACCCATTTTCTGGAATTACTGCCGTTGAGGTTCTCTGGACTCTCTCATTTGCCGCGCTGCTGGTTTTGCTGGTTGTGCTACTGGGGCGCGAGCGGTATCGACGCTTCAAATTGTTCACCATCGGGATCGTGCTGCTGGCGTTTCGGTTGCTGGTGAGCAAGCTGCTCTTCGGCAAGATGCCGCCGATCAAATTCTATGAAATCTTCATCCCGGTAACCCTCCTGGCGACGCTGGTAAATTTTGGCGTTGTGGTGGAGATGGCGCGGAGAGCGTTCGTTGGCCTGAGCCGCCGCGCATGGCTTGTGGGCACCGTGGTGCTGCTGGCGGTTGGCGCCGGAGTGCTGGCGGAGTGGGGACCCTGGCCGGCGTGGAAGACCATCAGTGCGGCAACCACCCTGGCGCTGCTCGGGCTGTTGCAGATGGCGTCGCAGAAGATTGAATTACTGAACAACGTGCTGACAGTCGAACTGGGCATCCTGGTGCTGCTTTTCGGGCGGCGATTCACAGCCGGATGGCGCAGCCATACGCAGGCCATCGTGATCGGCCTGTCGACGTCGTCCCTGGCGCAGCTTCTCAGAGACGGCATTTGGGAACTGATCGCGAAGAAGGCGGTCGCTCATACCCAGGCTGAATATAACCATTTCATCGCGATCAGGGAAAACCTGGCCAAAGCGAATGAGGTTGTGTTTCTGTTGGTGATTGTTTGGTGGATTGCGACCTTGTGGATCGATGAGCCAGGAACCCCCGCGACCACTGAAGCTGCGCTTCCCGCAGTGCCGGAAGAACCGGTTCCGATTGGGGAACCCGCGCCGGAGATCGCCAAACCGGAGAGCGAATAGCTCGGGATTTCGTTCAGCTTCGCAAAAAGTCAGGGACCGGAGAAACTCCGGCCCTTGATCTCTAACCACTGACAACTAAATATGGCAGCTTGCCAGGCCGCGCTTCTCCAGGTAGCGCTGATGGTATTCTTCTGCGCGCCAGAAGGTCTGCGCGGGCTCAATCTTCGTGACAATGCGCTTCGGCTTGAAACGGCCCTCGGCGTTGAGCTGCTCGATCTTGGCCTTGGCCTGCTCTTCTTGCTCCGGTGAGTGGAAGAAGACCGCGGAGCGGTACTGTGTGCCCCAGTCGGGCCCCTGGCGGTTGAGGGTGGTGGGGTCGTGCAGGGTGAAGAAGGCATCCAACAACTGATCGAAGCTGACCTTTGCGGGGTCAAAGTCCAGCTCCACCACCTCGGCGTGGCCGGTCTGGTCAGTGCAGACGTCTTTGTAGCTGGGCCGCTCCAGTTGCCCGCCCTCATAGCCGACGGCGGTTGCGGTTACGCCGGGAATGGTGGCGAAGGCGGCTTCAACACCCCAGAAACACCCGGCTCCAAAAGTTGCTTTTTCAGTGCTCATATCCGATAGGATGCGCTTCAAGCGGACTAAGTAACAAATTTGCGTCTTGACGCCATTGCCCGGCGAGGGTTGGGAGGCGTTGCCGCCTGAGCTAAGGCATTTTCGGGATATTGTTGTGGTTCCCGCCGAATGCGCAGGGCCGTCACTGCCTGGGGACGCCTCACTGAATCTCCAAAAGCACCTTAGGGATGCGACAAGTGGTACCCGATAAAGATGTCGTTGGAAGGAGGCTGCTTGCCAAGCTGCCGTAACATGCCCATCACCTGTCCGCGATGGAGTGTACCGTGATTGACCACATGGAGCAGGATCTTCCATCGCGGAATTGTCCAATCCTTTCCATGGAGTTCCAAGGCCAAGTCCGATTCCGAAAGGGTTTTGACGTAATTGTGGAGGCCTTCCCAGACTTCGGGCCAGCGTAACTCCAGGTTGCGCAGATCTGCTTCAGGCGGCGTAGGTGGGAATCGCCGAGGGTCTGTGAATTCACTGAGTGGAAGGAGCTCACCCTTGAGCAATTGGCTAAGCCAGAGATGCTCCGCGTCATAGACATGCCGCAGTGTACCCGAAACGCCCGTGTGAGATGATCCCATGTCGCGGGTCTGCTGTTCGGGGGTGAGCGCGCAGCAGGCGGAGAGCAACTGCTGGTCGGCCCATACGCAGTAGTCGATGAGATAAAGAAGGGTTTGCCCCGACATCATCATGCAAGGAATTGTATCCAAGCGCAGATGGAATTTAAGCAGTCAGATTGTAGATGAGACCGTAGGGGTCGCGGACGTAGGTCCGGGGAAAATCCGGCTCGTCCTTCACCACCGTGCAGCCATTCTGGACCAGCCTCCGCCTGGCCGCTTCCACGCTGTCGACGGTGACCTCTAGCACCGGCCCCAGTGCCGGGCCGCGCTCGATGAAGAGGTTGATGTGCCGGCCGTGGAGGCTGATCATTTGCGAAACCCGGTGCGATTCCTGGCGCGACTCCTCGCCGGTGACCTCGAAGCCCAGCTGCTCCACGTAAAAGGCTGCTGCTTTCTTGGGGTCGGGCGCCTGAATCAGGATGTCGGTTCCGAATGTGTTTGCCATGGTAGCTTCCTTTCTTGCTAGCCAACGATTGCCGTGAGTTGAAGCACTTTTTCGGCCAGCTCCGGATTCCCTTCCATCCGAATCCCGGCACGGGCGGCAGCCTGATCGATGCCCTTGGTGAAGAGCCGCCAGGCCAGCTCTTGTGGAATGCTCACGCGGGCCGCAATCGCCGCAGGCGGATTATTGATCAAAGCCCAAGCGTCCGCGCGATTGCATAGAAACCATCGGCCGCCGCAATCGCCGGCGATCTCGATATCAATCGTGGTTCCCGCAGGCGCAGCCACGTCGTGGTAGAGGTGCGGAAGGCCGCGCAGAAAGCAGTCGAGCACCGGGTGATAGAGCTCCGGGGTCATGATGCCGGGCCGGTTGGTGGCCAGGCGAATCTGCTGCTGGTGATGCCAGCGCTCAGTGAGCTCGCGTGCTGTGTCAAACCAGTTGAGAGAAGCATCTTTGCCAGCCCAGCTCACGGGGAAGGCCGCGGGCGCAAAGGGATCGAGCGACTCGTGGAAGTCGGCGTACTGCGCGCAGACCTCCGTCATCAAACTGATCAGAACGGGAGGGCTCAGGCGCCGGTAGACTGTGACGCCTTCGCGATTGATGCGATTGATAAAGGCGACCAGATCGGCCGGTGAATGAATCTCGACCGCCTCAACAAAGCAGCCGTCGCGGACCAGTGAGAGCTTGCGCAGCGCGGTGTCAAGCAAGTGCGCGGCCACATCGCGAACCCGCCACAGCGGCGCGACGGTGGGCAGATCCCACTCGGCTGGCTCGAGAGTCCGCAGCAGGCGGATCAACTCCCCGTCCACCTTGCGCAACAGGGGTGCGCAGAGGATGGGGGCAGCGCTGTTCTTCTCGAGGGTCATTTGGCTTTCCAGCATAACAAGGAATGGTAGGTCATGAATCCGGAATAGAGCATCTCCGGTTTCGCTCAACTTCAGAGGGACGGG